>OLQA01003055.1_pt1 | contig 12358 bp, 10 predicted proteins | sample 1673151 | NCBI WGS metagenome assembly OLQA01 (sample SAMEA3136760, study PRJEB25190) | human gut metagenome | biome: human gut; feature: human-associated habitat; material: faeces | place: Austria | collected 2013 | reverse complement strand
CTTTATGTCACAAAAGGCCCCCGCTGCAAGTAGCTGCAGCGGGGGCCTTGATCTCCATATGAGCTATAAGAGAAGGCTACTTGGTGACGGTGATCACCGAATCGCCTGCCTTAACAGGAGCGTCTGCCACAGGAACAACTTCCTGGCAGTCGGGGGTGTTGGAGATAATGACGAAGACAGTGTCGTCATGACCTGCCTCGGCAACCTTCTCGCGCGAGAAGCTGAGCAGCTCGGTGCCGGCGGTGACCTTGGAGTCCTGAGACACCTTGTTCTCAAAGCCCTCGCCCTTCATGTCCACGGTATCGATGCCCACATGGATCAGTACCTCGATGCCGTTATCGGTAACGATGCCGATAGCGTGCGGCATGACGACGGTGACCGTACCGTCGACGGGGGCGATAATGGTTGATTCGGAGGGGTTAATTGCAACGCCCTTGCCCATCATCTCGCTCGAAAAAACCGGCTCGGTGGTTTCGGAAAGCTGCAGCAGCTCGCCGCTTACTGGGGCGGTGATAACCGTCTTGTTCGAAACCGGCTCTACGGCCTGCTTGAAGCGATCGAACAAACCCATGTTTTGTCTCCAATTCACTAGAAAACACAAGGTAGAAGCCTATAAAGTATAGCAGAGCAGGGCGTCTGATTTGCTCGTTCACCCTGCCCATATGCCGAACGGTAGCTATGTATTTCGGGACGGTATACGGGCATGTGGAATCAGCTTTCAAGCGATTGTCAAAATACGGTGCCAGTTTCAACATTTCCTATGGTCAGGCACTATTTTTTCGATATACGGGAAGCAAAAGCCTTACACGCTGGTATAATCCAATTTACGTTTTCAACTGGTTACATCCAGAGACCAGTTAAACGAGAGAATGAGGGACAGAAAATGATCGGTTTACTTTTGACTGGTCACGACCAGTTTGCCGGTGGGCTATTAAGCGCTATCAATATGGTCGCGGGCTCCCAGCCCCATATCAAAGCCCTTTCTTTTGAAGATCGTCATGCGGCGACGTATCCTGCCAAATTGCATGCGGCCATCGGTTCTTTGAGAGCAGAGTCGAACGGGGTTATTGTTCTCACCGACTTTATGGGCGGCACCCCTTGGAATCAGGCAATGATCGCAACGCAGGATTATTCCGATGTCGCCGTTATCGCAGGGGCAAACGTTCCGATGCTTCTTGATACGCTCGATTATCTCGAGTCCGACTATACTCTCGACGATATGGTCGAGGAGCTTATCGCTGCTGGCAAAGATGGTGTGATGTATCGGCATCTGCCTCGGCTGCGAGCGGTCGAGTACGAAGACCCTAGCGAGAAGGGGGAAGGCATTTAGCCATCGCTAGGGTCCTCGCGCTTGTGACCGATCATGTCGGTTGGTGTATTGATGGTTTCGCGTGGAGCTCCGCGCGGCGGTAGTTTGAAGGGAATGTACAGCGTGGCAGAGCCGAACATACTTCTGACGCGTATCGACAATAGACTCATTCATGGGCAAGTCGTTACTCAATGGAATGCTGTGGTCGGAGCGAATCTGATCTTGGTTGCTAACGACGCTGTTGCCAAAAGCGACGTTCGTCAGCGCCTTATGGATATGGCTGCTCCCACAGGCGTCGCCATGCGTTATTTTTCGCTGCAAAAGACTATCGATGTGATTCATCAAGCGTCTTCCGATCAGCTGATTTTTCTCGTGGTTGATAACCCAACAGATGTTTTGGCTCTTGTCCGCGCAGGCGTGCCTATCAAGAAGGTCAACGTGGGCAATATGCATATGGCAGAGGGGCGGCGCCAGGTTACTGCGAGCGTCGCGGTGGACGACACGGACGTCGCCGCGTTCAAGGAGCTGCGGGACTTGGGTGTTGAGCTGGAAATTCAGCGCGTTCCGAGCGAGCCGATAGAAGATTCCAGCGTTTTGTTCGAATAGATTTTGACGCTGGTTCGTGGGAGACAGATTGATTGGCGCATGGGTTTTGAAGTTATTTGGAAGTGGGGTCTGACGTGGCTTTAACGAGTAGGAAGCAGCCTCTGTACGACCAACTGGTCGATATTTTGAGTGAGAAAATCGAGCATGAGTGCGTTGCTGGTGACATGCTTCCTTCTGAGCGTGATCTTTCGGAGCGCTATGGCTTATCTCGTACGACGGTGCGTCTTGCCTTTCAGGAGCTGGAGAGCCTTGGTTTGGTGATTCGCCAGCACGGGCGTGGTACGTTTGTTGCCGATCGCTCGGTTCATACTGCCAATCTCATGCAGACGTATAGCTTTACGCAGCAGATGCGCGAGATGGGGCGTGACCCCAAGACCATCATCCTGGAGTTTTCCGAGATTGAAGCCGATAAGAATCTTGCCGAGCATATGGGTCTGCGCTTAGGCGAGAAGGTCATTAAAATCGACCGCCTTCGCTGCGCGGACGAGATGCCGCTTATGATCGAGCGAACGCATCTGCCTATGCGCAAATTCATGATGTTCAAACGTCCGATGCTCGAGGGGAAGTCGCTCTACGAGGTTATCGAGGGCATCTTTCACGAAAAAGTGCGTGTTGCCGAGGAGGAGTTCTACGCAAGTATCGCTCGTCCAGCGGACGCCCGTCTTCTGGGTATCGGCGAGGGGGCACCGGTGCTGGATCTCGAGCGCGTGACGTACAACACGCATAACGAGATTATCGAGTACACGCTTTCCGTTGCCCGTGCCGACCAGTTCAAGTACAAGGTGTTCCACAATCGCAACGACGCGCAATAGGCTCGATGACGGCGACGAACCGTTAGGATAATCGATACGACAGGGAGTAATAAAATGGCAAGATATGCGCTTTCAAACGCTCGCTTCGTTCTGCCCGGAAGGGTTATGAACACGGGGTATCTACCGGTTGTCGATGGTCACTTTGGAGCTTGGCAAACAGAGATGCCTGATTGCGAGATTGTCGATTGCGGTGGCCGTTGGGTTGCACCGGGATTTGTGGACACGCACATCCATGGTTTCTTTAACCATGCAACGACCGATTGTGACGCCGAGGGGATTAATATTTCTAGTGCAGAGCTCGTGCGCCGTGGCACTACCTCCTGGGTTCCCACTACGTTCACCGAGGCTCCCGAAAGCATCCGCGCGGCTTGTGCCGCCATCGCCGAGGCGGACGAGGTGCGTGGCGATGAATTCATGGGCGCTCGCATTCAGGGCATTTACCTGGAGGGACCGTTCTTTACGCAAAAGCACGTGGGTGCGCAGAATCCTGCCTTTTTGATTGACCCTTCGTATGATTTGTTTGCCGATTGGCAGGATGCCGCGGGCGGTCGCATCGTGAAGAGCGCGCTTGCTCCCGAGCACGAGGGATCGCTCGAGTATATTGCCGCACTTGCCGCCGAGAATATTGTGACGAGCATCGGCCACTCCGATGCTACCTTTGACGAGGCTCTTGCCGCGGTGAACGCAGGCTCCACGTGCTTTACCCACACCTATAACGGTATGCGCGGTTTGCATCACCGCGACCCGGGTATCGTGGGCTGTGCGATGGTCACGCCCGACACGTATGCCGAGATTATCGCCGACGGACATCATGTGATGCCTGCGGCGGTCGAGGCGCTGGTTCGCGCCAAGGGCTGGGACCATGTTGCCCTGATCACCGACGCGTTGGGTTGCGCGGGAATGCCTGATGGCGAGTACGTGAGCGGTGGTCTGCCCGTGGTTATGCGTGACGGCGCTTGCTATCTGCGCGATGCGGGCAATCTGGCTGGTTCTGTCGCAGTGATGTGCGACGTGGTCAAAAATGTCTTTGATTGGAGCATTGTTTCGGCTGAGCAGGCGATTCGCATGGGCACCGAAGTTCCGGCTCGCTCTGCGCACATCGACGATCGCTGTGGTTTTATCGCCCCGGGCCGTCGTGCCGATTTTGTCGTGCTCAATGATGATCTTACGCTCGACGCCACGTACTTGGACGGCGTTCTCGTTCCGGCAGGGGAGTAGCAATTTCCTGACGCGCACTGGAACATTTAAATGCGTGGGGCCGCTCGATTACATTCGAGCGGCCCCTTTGCTATAGGCATCGAAACACTACGAGGCGACAAGTAGGCGTGGCGCCCGCTCGCCTCTCTCGGCATATTCGGCAATCTCTTGAGCAAGGATGCCTTGAGGGTCATGGTCCATGACGATGGCGTCAATTTTGTTCAATGGTGCAAAGAGCATAAGGCCGCCCGCGTCGACCTTTGTTGCGTCGATGAGGGCGATCGAGGTCGATGCCGCCTCGATAAAAGCGCTTTTAACCTGCGCCATCTGCTCAAAGTTTGTCATGAGCCCGCGGTTGGGGACAAACGAAGTGGGGCACAGGAACGCTTTATCGGCATGAAGGACTTCAAGCGCGCGCAGGGCAAGTGGTCCATAGAGATAACGGTGGCCTTTGCGCAAGGTCCCTCCCAGCAGGATTACATCGGTTTGGGGAAGACTGTCGTCAATATAGTTGGCGATGGTGACATCGGCGGTGATAACCGTGATGTCGCGACGCGTGGTAAGGGCATGCACGAACTCGAGGGCAGTGGTACCGGAGTCGACAATGATCGAGTCGCCGTCTTCGACAAGTTCAATGGCGGTTTGCGCAATGGCCTGCTTGGCGGCGACGTTGAGGTTGATGCGCTTGTCTTGAATAGAAACCGTCAGTGCTTTGTGCAGCGAGACGGCGCCGCCGTGTGTGCGGCGCAGCTTGCCTGCCGCTTCGAGCGCGTCAAGATCGGCGCGGGCGGTGACAGCGGAAACCCCGAAGGTGCGAGCAAGATCCGATACCTGTACGGACGCGGAATGCTCGAGCATATCGAGGATGGCTGCGCGGCGTTCTTCGGCAAAAGTTGCGGCGTTGCTACTCATGAGAGGCTCCGGATGAGGGTCGAAATGTGCAGATTCTATTTTGCTTTATTTTCGTATTACGCAAGAAAAAGCATATCGTTTGCTTTGTTTTTGCGCAAATGCAAGTGAATATGGAACAGCCGTCACCCATCAATACTGGCAAAAGGAGATTTCCACTGAGGGTGCCGCTTGCGTTTCTTTGCGAACGGACTCGAACGATAAGGGAGGCGACTTCGCAGGTAGAGAGTGGATTTTATACAATGGCATCAACGTTTGGCTCGCGCGGGGATGCGCGGTGCCGCAATGCCGGGACGGTCCCGTGCAGAAGGGAGCGATCATGCTCGTTACCACCAAGGAGATGCTGCTCGACGCAAAGAAGAACCACTACGGCGTGGGTGCCTTTAACGTCGAGAACCTCGAGTTCGTCATGGCTGTGCTCAGGGCTGCCGAGGAGACCAAGTCTCCCGTCATCATGCAGACCACTCCGGGCACCATTAAGGCTGCCGGTCTCGATTACTTCTACGGCATGGTCAAGGCTGCGGCCGAGCGCACCGAGGTTCCCGTGGCGCTGCACCTGGATCATGGTGACGGCTATAACCGCTGCATGCAGGCTCTTCGTACCGGTTACACCTCTGTCATGATCGATGGCAGCCATGAGCTGTTCGAGGACAACATCGCCCTCACCAAGCTGGTTGCCGATGCCGGTGCCGCCATGGGCGTGCCCGTGGAGGCCGAGCTTGGCAAGGTCGGCGGCAAGGAAGACGACGGCCCGGCGGTCGAGGGCGAAAATCCCTACACCGATCCCGACGAGGCCGTGGAGTTTGTGGAGCGCACCGGCTGCACGAGCCTTGCCATCGGCGTGGGCACCGCGCACGGTGTGTATGTGGGCACCCCGCACATCCAGCAGGATGTGGTCAAGGCTATCGCTTCCAAGCTCGATATCCCGCTGGTCCTGCATGGCACCTCTGGCGTGCCCGATGAGCAGGTCGCCGAGGCCATCAAGAACGGCATCTGCAAGGTCAACTATGCCACCGAGCTGCGTCAGGCTTTTACCAAGGGCTTCATGCGCTACATGTCCGAGAACCCCGAGTGCTTCGATCCCAAGAAACCGGGCCGCGAGGGCATGGCCGAGATTACGGATATCGTGAAGATCCGCATGGAGAACTTGGGTTCTGTGGGCCGCGCGTAAGAGGCAACACTCATTTTGATTTCGAGAAGGGTCTCGGAGGGTGCTCCGAGGCCCTTTTTGTGTGACAATACCCCAGGTTTGATTGTCACGTTTTATGGGAGAAGAAGGCTGTGGCCAGCAAGCTCGATAATACGAATACGGAATCGTTTGACGATGGCGTGCCAGTGGCGCTCGAAGATCGAGCCCCGGGTGAGCTGCGCGGCGCCGGCGCCCGTTCGCCTCTGTTTTGGAAAACCATGCTCGTCGCCATGGCGCTCATGTGGGGCTTTTCCTTTTGCATGATGAAAGACGTCCTCGATGCACTGGCGCCGTATCTGCTGCTTGCCTGCCGTTTTCTCATCGCCGCACTCATCATGCTCGCCCTGTTTTTCCGCCGCATTCGCGCCCATTTTAACCGGACGTATATCGTTGCCGGCCTTTTGATGGGCACCTCGCTTTGGGCTGCGTACGTGTTGCAAACCGTGGGGCTTGTCGATACCACAGCAGGAAAGAGCGCGTTCTTGACGGGAACATATTGCGTACTCGTGCCCTTTATCGGACATGCGGTGATGGGCGAGAAGCTCACGCGCTATAACCTGGGAGCGGCGTTTTTGTGTCTTGCGGGTATCGCATTCGTGGCACTCGATAGCCTTACCGTGGGGAAGGGCGACTTTTTGACACTCGCGGGCGCGGTCTTTTTTGCAATCGAGATCGTGATCGCTGCTAAGTTCGGCCGCAATCTCGATGTGAACGCCATAACGTTTTGGATGTTTTTGGTGGTTGCGTTGCTCTGCGTCGCAGGCTGGTTGTTCACCGAGCAGACTCCTCCGCTGGCGACGTTTACGCCGTCTCTCGTTGGTACTGTTTTGTTCTTGGCAGTGATATGCACCTGCGTGGGCATGCTCGTTCAAAATCTGGGACTTGCGCACGTTCCCTCTTCGACTGGCTCGTTGCTGCTCTCTCTTGAGTCGCCCTCGGGCGTGCTCTTCTCCGTGCTGTTGGGCGGCGAGGTGCTTACCGGCCGTCTGCTGTTTGGTTTTGCGCTGATTTTCCTCTCGGTTGTGCTCTCGGAAACGCATTTCGCATTTCTGCGTCGAAAATAATGCAGATCAACTGGTCGGTTGCGTATCCTCTATAATGTTGGCGTTTGAATGTGCAAAAAGAAAGGTGTGCTCCATGCAGGCACAGAAGGCAGAAGGTACTAGGGATCTGATCGGCAGCGAGATGCGCGCGTGGCAGCACATGCAAGAGGTTGCCGCCAGCGTGTTTGAGCCGTATGGCTTCGAGCCTATCGAGACTCCCGCTATCGAGCAGGTTGATGTCTTTGTGCATGGCATTGGCCAGTCCACGGACGTGGTGCGCAAAGAGATGTTCCGCGTGTTCTCGGGCGCCAACTTTGCGCGCGTGCTGGAAGAGGGCACCGACGCCAAGCTCAAGGCAAAGCAGCGCCTGGCCCTGCGTCCCGAGGGTACCGCCGGCGTTGTGCGCTCTGTGGTGGAGAACAATCTGGTGCCTCAGGGTGCCGCTCCGTTCAAGGCGTACTACGCCGAGGCGATGTTTCGCGGCGAGCGTCCGCAAAAGGGTCGCTTGCGCCAGTTCCACCAGGTAGGCATCGAGTGGCTGGGCGCCCCCGATCCCGCGGCGGACGCCGAGTGCATCATCATGCTTATGGAGTTCTACAAGCGCTTGGGCTTCGATCTTTCCAAGCTTCGCCTGCTTATCAATTCGATGGGCGACCCCGCGTGCCGTCCTGCCTATCGCGATCAGGTACGTCAGTTTATCCTGGACCACGCGGACGACATGTGCGACGAGTGCCGTGAGCGCGCGGAGATCAATCCGCTGCGTGCCTTTGATTGCAAAAACGACCACTGCCGCGAGATCATGGCTGATGCCCCGCTTATGCGGGAGCATCTGTGCGACGAGTGCCGTGAGCACTACGAGCAGGTCAAGCGCTACCTGGATGCTGCCGGTATCCAGTATGTTGAGGATCCGACGCTCGTGCGCGGTCTGGATTACTATACGCGTACCGTTTTTGAGGTCGAGGCTCCGGGCGCTGGCGTTGGCTCTATTGGCGGCGGCGGTCGCTACGATGGCCTGGTCGAGCTCGAGGGCGGCAAGCATACTCCGGGCGTTGGCTTTGCCGTGGGCTTTGAGCGCGCGCTGCTGGCCCTCGAGGCGTTTGGCGGAAGCATGACCACGGTGGCCGCTCCCTGCGTGTATGTTGCGAATGTTTCTGCCGATCAGCGCGGCGATGTCTTTGCCGTGAGCAACGAGCTACGTGCTGCGGGTATTCATGCCGAGGCCGACTATCAGGGCCGTTCGCTCAAGGCCCAGTTTAAGCAGGCTGACAAGGTGGGCGCTAAGCTCATTTTGGTCCTGGGCGGCGACGAGCTTGCCGCTGGCAAGGTCAAGGTGCGCGACATGGAGAGCCATGACGAGGTACTGGTCGATCTGGCCAACGTGGTCGAGGCGGTTCGCGAGCGCCTGTAGCGCATCTTTTTGAGCTGCGGGCCTGCTAACGTGCCCTGCTCATGGAGAGCGATTGTTACGGGGGTGTTTCGCTTTTATGCGGAATGCCCCCGTTTACGTATGCCGCCCACCGAGAAATACGACCATTTAGGGCAAAAACCTTTGCAATGCAGAAAATACTTTTGTGTGGTAAAGCGCAATCAGTGTCGAAAGTATTTCTCAAGCGCCTATAATGAATACCGCATGTTACGTGCATAGAAGGAGGAATGGGAGGAAACGTGGCTGAGAACCTAAGCAACCAGTCTGTACCCGAAGCCGCGGCGCGCGTCGCTGCCGTGGTCAACCGCCTCGTTAACCGAATCGGCTCGAATGCCGAGTCCAGGGAGCGTCTCGCCGAGATCGAGATCCCCGAGGAGCTGCGCGACAATCTGGCGCTGTTCTTGCGCCTGGAGCGCCGTGTGCTTAGCGAGTATGATCCCGAGATCGCGGACCTGTTCGACAAGATTTTGACAGCCGAGATTGTGGTCAATGCCGGCAACCCCGGTACCTGCGCTGCCGACGAAGCCGTCGACGAGCAGGGCGTGCCCACCGCCGACGAGCCCACTGCCGTGGCATTTCGTGAGGTCGTCGATTTGATCGACAGCCTGCCGCTCGATAAGCAGCAGGTCATCGTTCGCGCCTTTACGAGCTTTTTCCATCTGGCAAACCTGTCGGAGGAGAACTACCGTGTGGCGCAGCTGCGCGAGCGCGAGGCCGGTGCGTCGACCGATACCGAGGTCGATCCTGCCAACGAGCTTACCGTTGCCTATCACCAGCTGGTGAATGAGCTGGGTGTCGAGGGTGCCAACGAGCTGCTCGACAAGCTCGAGTTCCACCCTGTCTTTACCGCACATCCCACCGAGGCCCGTCGTAAGGCCGTCGAGGGCAAGATCCGCCGTATCTCCAACCTGCTGGAGGAGCGTCCGCGTCTGGGCGGCTCCGACCTGGTGGAGAACGAGCGCCATATGCTGCAGGAGATCGACGCCCTGGTGCGTACGAGTCCCATCGCGCTCAAGAAGCCCACGCCGGTCGAGGAAGCCGATACCATCATCGACATCTTCGATAACACGCTGTTCGACGTTATCCCCGTTATCTATCGTCGTTTTGACGATTGGGTGCTGGGCGACAAGGCCGGTACTGTGCCGCCGCTGTGCCCGGCGTTCTTCCATCCCGGCAGCTGGATCGGTTCCGACCGCGACGGTAACCCCAACGTCACCGCCAAGGTGAGCCGTGAGGTCGCCGCCAAGTACTTTACGCACATGGTGCTCAAGCTCGAGGACAAGTGCCGCCACATCGGCCGCAACCTCACGCTCGAGGCTACCTACAGCAAGCCGTCGGCCGAGCTCATTAACCTGTGGAACCATCAGGTCGAGATGAGCCCTCGTTACACGGCCCGCGCCGAGCTGATCTCCGAGCACGAGCCGCATCGCGCCGTCATGCTCGTCATGGCCGACCGCCTGAACGCCACCGTCCGTCGTATCACCGACACCATGTACCACAGCGCCGACGAGTTCCTGGATGACCTGCGCGTCGTCCAGCGTTCGCTGGCCGCCTGCGGTGCCGTCCGTGCTGCCTACGGCCCGGTCCAAACCATCATCTGGCAGGTCGAGTCCTTCGGCTTCCATATGGTCGAGATGGAGTTCCGTCAGCACTCCGTGGTGCATGCCCGCGCCCTTAAGGATATCCACGAGAACGGTATCCATGGCGACCTGCAGCCCATGACGCGCGAGGTCATCGATACCTTCCGCGCTATCGGCTCCATCCAAAAGCGCTACGGCAAGAAGATGGCGCACCGCTACATCATCTCGTTTACCAAGAGCGCTCAGCATGTGGCCGACGTCTTTGAGCTGGCGCACCTGTCCTTTGCACACGAGGAGGATGTCCCCGAGCTCGACGTGATCCCGTTGTTCGAGCAGCTCGAGGACCTCGAGGGCTGCGTCGACGTGCTCGATCAGATGCTTACGCTGCCCGTGGTGCAAAAGCGCCTTGCCCAGACCAACCGCCGCATGGAGGTCATGCTGGGCTATTCCGACTCTTCCAAGGATGCCGGTCCTACCACGGCCATGCTCGCGCTGCACTCCGCGCAGGAGCGCATCGCCAAGTGGGCAGAGAAGAACGATATCGACCTGGTGCTCATGCACGGTCGCGGCGGTGCCGTGGGCCGTGGCGGCGGCCCGGCCAACAAGGCCGTGCTGGCGCAGCCCAAGGGTTCGGTCAACTGCTTCTTTAAGCTCACCGAGCAGGGCGAGGTCATCTTTGCCCGTTACGGCAACCGCACGCTGGCTCAGCGCCATGTTGAGTCCGTTGCCGCCGCAACGCTTTTGCAGTCGGCCCCGAGTGTCGAGAAGACCAACACCGAGACCACGCAGAAGTTCTGGGATATGGCCGAGAAGCTCAACGCCGCAAGCCACGAGCGCTATCTGGACCTGCTGAACACCGAGGACTTTACACCGTGGTTCTCGACCGTGACGCCGCTGACCGAGGTCGGTCTGCTGCCGATCGGCTCGCGTCCCGCCAAGCGCGGCCTGGGCGCCAAGTCGCTCGACGACCTGCGTACCATTCCGTGGATCTTCAGCTGGAGCCAGGCGCGCATTAACCTGGCCGCTTGGTACGGCCTGGGTACCGCCTGCGAGCAGTTTGGCGATCTGGACCAGCTTAAGGCTGCCTACCAGGAGTGGCCGTTCTTCCGCACCTTTATCGACAACATCGAGATGTCGATCGCCAAGACCGACCAGCGCATCGCCAAGATGTATCTGCACCTGGGCGATCGCCAGGATCTGTCCGAGAAGGTCTTTACCGAGATGCAGCTCACGCGTAAGTGGGTCCTTGCCATCGTCGGTGACGAGTGGCCGCTGCAGCGCCGCCGCGTGCTTGGCTGCGCCGTTCGCGTGCGCAACCCCTACGTCGACGCCCTGTCCATCGCCCAGGTTCGCGCCCTTCGCGAGGTGCGTATGAACCAGGACGAGATGGCCGAGGAGAAGAAGGCCGAGTACATGAGCCTGATTCTTTCGACTGTGACCGGCGTCTCGGCAGGTTTGCAGAACACGGGGTAATCGATAGCCCTGTAGTCGTCCGGGCCCGCCATTAGCTTACTTTTAGGCACGTCCTCGGACATGCAAGAAGCCCTCGCTGCGCACTTCGTGCGGCGAGGGCTTCTTGCGTCCTGCGGAGTGTGCCTAAAAGTAAACTAATGGCGGGCCCTGCGATGTCCGGTCTTCGGCGGATTACTGGCTGGGGGAATTAATGGTGCGCTTCGCGCGTTGGAAGGGGCTTCGTGCTGCGGAGTGCATTCAGAGGGCAACCCATCGGGTCCTTTCGTCCTCGGTCTACGGCGGATCAGCCGTTGGGTGAGGGTGGTGCTTGGGACGACGTGCAAAAAACGGAGTTTTCAGCAGCCAATGATTGATGTATAGGACCATAGGTGGCGTTTGCGGTCTTTGTTGATGCCTTTGCACGACGATTGGGCTTTGGCGATGTTCATATATGGCTGGTTTCTCGCCGCATGCTATCCAGATGGGACGAGTCATGAGGACTATCTACCTTTTGAAAGACTTTTGACACCAAAATCTTATCCCGCGATGCTGAATACTCGCAAAAATGCACGCTCCGGAGGGTACCACCCTGTTACGGCTAGAAATCCATGCGCCATTTTATGCAATTAATTAACGCATTTATGCAAAATGGCTTACGTGCGTACGTCTCGGGCTAGATGTTTGCCTCGGCGCTGCGTAAATCATCCTGTCTATAGTGTCTTTGACAGGCGGCCGCGGTCCCGTTTGGGGTCGCGGCCGTTTTGTTCAAGACTTTAGTCCGCTGGCCGCGCAGCGGCCAGCTTTAAACCACCCGCTACGCGGGTGGAGACAAACG
>OLQA01003052.1_pt1 | contig 12369 bp, 8 predicted proteins | sample 1673151 | NCBI WGS metagenome assembly OLQA01 (sample SAMEA3136760, study PRJEB25190) | human gut metagenome | biome: human gut; feature: human-associated habitat; material: faeces | place: Austria | collected 2013 | reverse complement strand
GTTGTTTTTTTCATTTAGATTATTAATGACCAAAACGCCCCAAAGAAAAACATTTAGCACAACTAATGCAAAAATTACTAATACATATAATTTTTTCATAAAAAACCTTCTGTACATATTATTATTTATCTTATGAACATTTCTTACAGAATATGTTTTTCTATTTTAATTTTCCTGCTCTCATTGCATTTAAAATAGCAACCACGCATACACCAACATCTGCGAAAACAGCTGCCCACATTGATGCAATACCAACTGCTGCAAGTATTAATACTAAAACTTTAACAGCTAAAGCAAATATAATGTTCTGTTTAGCAATGCCCATTGTCTTACGGCCAATCTTAATTGCTTTGCCAATATTTTTAGGATTATCGTCCATCAAAACAATGTCTGCTGCTTCAATTGCCGCATCACTTCCCATTGCGCCCATGGCAATACCGATATCAGCTCTTGCAAGTACAGGAGCATCATTTACACCATCACCAACAAACGCTAAAACTCCACTTGTTTTAAGAAGTTCCTCAACATGTCTTACCTTATCTTCAGGAAGTAATTCTGAATAAACACTGTCGAGATTTAATTCCTTTGCTATTTTTTCAGCAATTTCTTTTCTGTCACCTGTAAGCATAACAGTGTTTTTTACACCTAATGACTTTAACTGCCTAATTGTTTCTAATGATGTTTCTTTTACTGTATCTTCTATTACGGCATATCCTAAATACTGGTTATCAACAGCAACATAAACAATAGTTCCTATTTCCCCGGTTTTTTCGTAAGGAATCTTGAACATATCCAATAATTTGCCATTGCCGGCTAAAATTTCACTACCATCTAATTCTGCCTTAATTCCTCTACCATGAATTTCTTCAATCTTAATGTCTTTCTGTCTTGCCTGAATGCCATCAAATACGCTCTTGTCTTTGTTAATTAATTCATCCTTTAATGATTTTGCAATTGGATGATTAGAATACATTTCAGCAACAACTGCCATTTCAAGGAATTTCTTTTCGTCTACATTAGCATTAATCTTACTTACTTTGAAAACACCCTTTGTTAATGTACCTGTCTTATCAAATACCACAGTGTCACATTTTGAGATTAACTCTAAATAGTTGCTTCCCTTAACTAAAACACCTTTTGTTGAAGCGGCTCCAATTCCTGCGAAGAAACTAAGTGGAACTGAAATAACCAACGCACAAGGGCATGAAACTACTAAGAATGTAAGTGCTCTATAAATCCATGGGCTCCATACACCGTAGAAATCAGTAATGCTTGAACCTGTTGTTGCCATTATAAGTGGTGGCGCAATTGCCAATGCAATCGCTAGGCCAACAACTATTGGTGTGTAAACTTTTGCGAATCTTGTAATAAATCTTTCTGTTTTTGCCTTTTTGCTACTTGCATTTTCTACTAATTCAAGAATCTTTGAAACCGTTGATTCTCCAAATGCTTTTGTAACTTTAATTGTAAGAACACCGCTCTGATTGACACATCCTGACAGTGCTTCTTCTCCCTTACGGATGCTTCTTGGAACAGATTCACCGGTAAGTGCTCTTGTATCAAGCATTGACTCACCCTCTGTAACAATTCCATCCAAAGGAATCTTTTCTCCCGGTTTTACAACAATCAGTTCGCCAATCGAAACAGTTTCCGGTGCTACTACTACCAGTTCGCCATTTCTTCTGACTGTAGCCGAATCCGGTCTGATGTCCATAAGATCAGAAATTGATTTTCTGGAACGCTTTACAGCAAGTGACTGGAAAAACTCACCAACCTGATAAAAGAGCATAACTGCTACAGCTTCTGGATACTCCCCGATTGCAAATGCACCTATTGTAGATAAACTCATCAGGAAATGCTCATCAAAAATCTGTCCTCTGGTAATATTTTTTACTGCCTGCCATACGACATCCCAGCCAAGAATAATATATGCAACAATCAATACACCAAGTTCTACAGGAAGCGATACATGTCCAAATAAGGTCAATCCCATTCCAACCGCATAGATGACTGCACCTGAGATCAGACGTATTGTAAGCTTTTTATCATCATCACTATATACCGGTGTTTTCTCTTTCTTATCTGGAGCAACAGATGTATCTGCCTTTTGTTCCGATACTTCAACATCCGGTTCATGGCTGTGTACAATCGTAGTAACCATATCCAGCATGGAAGCTGCCTTGTTATGATCCATACTGACAGTAAGTGTCTGCTTCATCAGATTAACCTCAGATAAAGCTACTCCTTCCAGTTCGCCGACTTCCTTTTCAATCTTTGCTGAACAATTGGGACAATCCAGTCCTTTTAACAAATATTTTTTAGTAACATATGAATCCGTTTGCTCTGAAACTTTAACATCTGGCTCATGACTGTGTACAATAGTCGCCACTTCATCCTGTATCTTCCCAGAAGCAGAGGTCTTCACACTTATAGTAAGTGTCTGTTTCATCAGATTGACTACTGATGATGATACATCCTCTAAATCACCGACTTCCTTTTCAATCTTTGCTGAACAGTTTGGACAATCAAGTCCTTTTAAAAGATATGTTTTAGTAGTATACGACTCTTTTTTCTCAGATACTTCAACATCCGGTTCATGGCTGTGTACAATCGTCTCAATCTGCTCAACGATTGAATTGTCGAATGTTTCAGTTTGTATTGTAAGAGTCTGTTTCATCAGATTGACAGATGATGAATTCACATTCTCTAAATCGCCAACTTCTTTTTCAATCTTTGCCGAACAATTGGGACAATCAAGTCCCTTCAGTAAAAATATTCGTTCCATTCTAACCTCCATTGTATATGTTTAGTTGCTCAATCACTCAACTTAAAAGGTAAAAATTTTAATCTCTTAAATGTTCAAAGCCTTTATCAATAATTTCCTTAACATGCTCATCTGCCAAAGAATAATACGCAATCTGAGCTTCCTTACGATATTTTACTAACTTAGCCAGACGTAGTGCCTTAAGCTGGTGCGATACTGCGGATTTCGTAACTCCAAGCAATACTGCCAGATCACAGACGCACATCTCGCTTTGTTCTAATGCATGAAGAATCTGCACCCTGGTACCATCCCCAAATAATTTAAAAAGTGAAGCAAGTTCTATATATTCCTCTTTAGACTGCATCTTCTTTTTTACATCATTTACGATGTCTTCATGGATAACGTCACAATTACAAGTGAATTGAGAATCTGCCATTATCTTCCTCCTTATGCTTTAGTTGAACAACTGCTCAACTAATTATAATATGTTATTTTTTCACTGTCAATAAATGAGTGCTAATTTTTTGTGAAGATTTTGTGAACGCTACAAGCCATGCAAAATGTTGAAAAAAGACGCCCTGCTAGTTTACTTTGATATGTACCCAGAATTCTGGACACATATTTATAAGTTAGGCGGACATCATGGATGCTTCTCTGTATTTTACAGGAGGCATCCATTTTGTTTTTGCCTGGATTCGTTTGCTATTATAGTAATCAATATATTCATCAATAGCAATTGCAAATTCTTCAAATGATGTATAATCTTTTTCAAAACCATAATACAGTTCTGTTTTTATTCTTCCAAAGAATGTTTCCATGATGCAATTATCGTAGCAATTCCCCTTTCTAGACATAGATTGAATTATTCCATGTTCTTTCAAACGATTTCGATAATAAGCATGTTGATATTGCCATCCTTGATCAGAGTGCAAAATTAAACCGTTTACAGAAGAATACTTATCAAAGGCTTTATCAAGCATTCTTTTTATTTGTTCTAAATTAGGACTTAGCGCTAAATCATATGAAATAATCTCATTTGTATTCATATCCAAAATAGGAGAAAGATAGCATTTTCCCCACGAAAAATTAAATTGGGATACATCTGTTGTCCACTTTTGCAGAGGTAAAGTAGTTGAAAAATTTCTATTAATTACATTGTCGGCTACTTTCCCAACTTCACCTTTATAAGAATGATATTTTTCTTTTGGACGTTTTCCAAATAATCCAGCGTCATGCATAAGACGTTGAACTCTCTTATGATTTACGTTGTAGCCACGATTTTTTAATTCCATATAAACTCTGCGTACCCCATATCTGCCTTTGTTTTCTACGAATATTTTTTTAATAACTAGAAGTAATTCTTCATTTCGTATAGCAACTGGATCTGTTTTATTAATTTCAAAATAGTATGTAGAACGCGCCATATTCATAGCCTTTAACAAGTGTTTTAACAGATATCCTTTTTCTTTGAGTTCTTTGATGATTGCTGCTTTTTCGCCTTGAGTAGCGCAGCTTCCCTTTCTTCTCTCAAGGCGATCTCTTTTTTTATTGCTTCATTTTCTGCTTTAATATAAGTAATTTCAGCTCGTAAACGAATCAGTTCTTCATATTCAGACTCATTTAATTTACGTGGATTATTTATGTTCATTTTTTTCATTGCGGACTCCTTTGGTTTTCGCCCTTTTCTTCGGCCTACAAGTCCATTATAACCCCATATTTTATATTTGCGAATCCATTGAGCAAGTAATCCACTGTTTATACCCACAGTATAAGCAACTGAAGTAATAGTATCTCCAGCTATAACTCGTGCAACAAGTTCATATTTTTCCTCTGGAGACCACTTTTTATTTGTACCATAGTGTTTTAAACAATCAGAAGTATTTGATTCTTCCAAATGATGCCATCTGACAATCATGTCATGAAAATTTTTTAGATTTATTATATCATTGGGTGCATCAATCCATTTTCCTTGGCGATACAATTCAACAGCTTTTTTCTTAAATTCGTAAGTATAACGCATAAAAATACCCCTTTCACTGGATGTCCAGTAAAAGGGGTACATATCATTTCACACGGCTTTTTATAAATGCACTTAATTATTTATTTTTTGCTGCAGCCTGCTCGTCATTGTACTTCTGAACACACTTCTTGATTCTGTCATATGGTGAGAGAAGATCACTGATAGAACAGTCGTGGTTTAATGTATCAATGAGGTATGCGATGTATTTGCTCATGTCACAGCTGATATAGTACTCCTTAGAGAGAAGCTCAGGTGACTGGTAGATAAGGTTTGTTGTAACTACTCTGTAGATGAGACCCTCCTCGTAAGCCTTGTCAAATGAAGCAAAGCCGTTTGTAAAGAGACCGAATGTAGAAACAACAAAGATTCTGTTAGCTTTACGCTTCTTGAGCTCTCTTGCTGTATCAATCATACTCTCGCCGGAAGAAATCATATCATCGATGATAAGAACATCCTTACCCTCCACATTTGTTCCGAGGAACTCATGAGCTACGATAGGGTTACGTCCGTCAACGATACGGCTGTAATCACGACGTTTGTAGAACATACCCATGTCTACTCCGAGTACGTTTGCAAGGTAGATAGCACGGTTTGTAGCGCCCTCATCAGGAGAGATAATCATAAGATGGTCAGCATCAATAGTGATATCCTTTACGTTCTTTAAAATGCCCTTAATGAACTGGTAAGAAGGCATTACATTCTCAAAGCCGTTCAGAGGAATAGCATTTACCACACGAGGGTCATGAGCATCGAAGGTGATGATATTGTCTACACCCATGTTGATAAGCTCCTGAAGAGCCAATGGACAGTCAAGAGACTCACGGCCTGTACGTCTGTGCTGACGGCTCTCATAAAGGAAAGGCATGATAACTGTGATTCTTCTTGCTTTTCCGCCGGCTGCAGCGATAACACGCTTTAAGTCTGCGTAGTGGTCATCAGGTGACATGTGGTTTGTCTGACCGCATAATGTGTAGGTAAGACTGTAGTTTGTTACATCTACCATGATGTACAGATCATAACCACGAACTGACTGGTTGATAACACATTTAGCCTCGCCGGAACCGAATCTAGGTGTAGAAGGCTTGATAATGTAACTGTTTTTGTAGTAGTCCTTGAAAGCACTCTCGTTAGCATGCTGGTGCTCTCTGTGCTCTCTCCAGCCCTGTAAGTATGCATCTACCTTCTGGGCAAGACCTATACAACTGTCGGTTGCAACAAGTCCAAGTGTACCGGTTGGCATAGTCTCCAAAATTCTCTCATCGTTTGGCATTGTTATTCCTCCATATAACCATATAATAAATAAACTAAATATATAATATAAAAAGCGTTATTTGGAAAGACGCTTTTTAATTCGTATGTCATCTCCAAAGAGCTTGATAAAACTATAATTGCTTGAAATTCTTGAAAGTGTTCTCTCGGAGTAAATCTCTGCTATCTGCTCCAAATTCAGATTAGTGGAAATAATAGTAGATTTCTGTCGCAGTATACGCTCATTTACACAAAGGAAAAGCTGTGATGTGGTAAATGAGTTGGAAAGCTCGGTTCCGAGATCGTCTATGATAAGTAAATCACAGTCGAATATATTCTGGTGCGCTGCGATGGCATCTGCATCCTTTTCAAACACACCTTTGCTTAATATATCAAATAATTGGAATGCTGTAAAGTAAATTACGGAGTAACCTGCATCTAAAAGCTCTTTTGCAATGCAATTAGATAAAAAAGTCTTTCCGACACCGGTATTACCGTAGAAAAATATGTTTTTAGGTTTGTTTTCAAAATTGTCTATAAATTCATGACAGTTCGTCACTGCAAGCTTTGCTGTGGCAAGAGCAGACAGTCCTGTCGCAGGATTCTTCTGCTCATCTGAGTAATAATCAAATGAGAGCGTGGAAAAATTCTCACGAGACAAAATCTCCCTGATATTGGACTGCGAATAAACGGTATTGATAATAGCCTGCTTGAAACAATGACATTTCTGACCGTCTATGTATCCTGTATCGTGGCAATCTGGACAGGTGTAAATAGGCTCAAAATAATCAAGCGGATATCCGAGTGTGGATAGCAGTGCAGCACGCTCCTCCTTATAGTCCTCGATTGCAAGGCGTAAAGCGGCGAGAGCATTCTCATCACCATCCATGAGCCTGTACGCCTGCCTGACAGATGCGGATGCAATCTCTGAGTCAATTTCCCTGAGGCGGGGCGCCTTGCGATAGGCTTCCTCAATACGCTTGTCATGTATGTATTTGTTCTGAAGCTGGCGTTTATCGTAGCCTCGCATTATCTCATCATATTGAGCATTGGTAAGTGCCATATATCCTCCTTGGGATGTGTAAATCTAACTTGAAAAATCATATAACTAAATTGCACAACAGAAATCATACAGTTTAAATCATGTAGCTTAAAATCATACTGTAGAATTGAGAAACAGCTTCTCCAGCTTGTCGTAATCATTGTTTCGCTGATTGAAGTTGTTAAATTTATTCTTGGAACTTGAATTATTGCTTTTGGGTTTTGAGGAACCGTTTGCAGCATTTGTACTCTGTGATGAGCCGGTAGCAGAGGCTTTATTGGCCTTGGCAAAGTTGGCATCAAGCACTTCAACATCCTTTAAAGTATGTACATCCTTTTTCCTCCAGTTCGCGAGTATCGAGTCTGTGTACTCGAAGCTTGGCTTCTGGATAGCTGAAATAGTTTTACTGCAGGCGGCTTTTACAAGCTCTATATCGAAACCGTATTCGCCGACCCATTTGTTGATGAGTGACACCTCAGAGTCAACCAGATTGCGGCCGGTGATGCCTAGAGCCTTCATTACAGAATAGTAAATCTGTGAATGAGCGGCTGCATCGTCCTTTGCCTGGTCTACGGTCTTTATGCCGGCATCGGCCCAGCCGAGAGCGACCTTGTTCATGTAACGAAGGCTTGAATGTCCCTTGGTAATGCAGTACTCCACGAGATACTCCACCAGGTCGGTAGAAAAATGAAGCTCGTCCAGCCAGTAGAGCACCATATTAGTGTCTGTGGATGAGAGCGTATGCTTCAGATATGTCTCTATAATAAAGAAAAGCTCTGAAATGTCAGGATTCTTTCTAAACTCCTTAATCTCATCAAGTGTGTATTCCTTCTGTGAAGGAGCAGGCTTGTCAGTAGCCTGGCTCTTAAGCTTTTCCACAACAGAATCCTGCATCCGAGTATTCACGGTAGAAATATTTTGTGCAGCATTATTAACCACGCTGTTTTGCAAATTATTCTGCGTAGCATTATTAACTACGCTGTTTTGCAAATTATTCTGCGCGGCATTATCAGCCACAGCGCTTTGTATATTACTCTGAGCAGCCTGCATACCGGATACAGCAAGGCTGCAGAGGTTGATTACGGTAATCTGACCATCAGCGCCGGTTTGCACCTGCAAAATGCCCTCAGAGGCCCAGTAATTGAGGGCACGTATGATGTCGGCTTCAGTATTGCTGAAATGATCGGCAATCTCTGAAATAGTTGCTATGCCTGCCCCGGAGCCTGTCGCACGGAGCAGATAAAGGTATACCTTGACAAACTCACCGTTTGCCTTTGGCATGTATTGATCTATAAAAATATCTGACACAGTAGTGAATGATGTTGCTATGTCACTGCTAATGTTTATCGCTGTCATATAAAAAACTCTCTTTCGCTTAACCTGTGAGCAATTATAGCACAATATTTTAACTGTGTGAAGATGGTAAAAGTGCTACAAGCCTTGTAAACTCGGGCTTTCCGAGTCCACAAAAAAATGTGGATAACGTGGATAACTGTGTAAAATAATTGAAAAATCAATGTATCACAGGGTATATAAGCTGTTGAAAATTATTTAAAAAATCCACACACAAAATGAGAGTTGTTAACATTTTGTATGTGGATAACGTGGATAACTTATTTCTTAAGCAGGTCTTCGCCGATTTCTACTACATTTCCGGCACCCATTGTTATCAACAGGTCACCGTTTACACAATTTTCTGATAAAAATTTCTCGATTTCCTCAAATGATGGGAAATAGTGCGCATTCACACCTTTTTCGAGCAATAAATCCAGGATATCCTTAGATGAGATACCATATGTGTTCTGCTCACGCGCAGCATAGATATCAGCAAGCACCACAACATCTGCCATTGAAAGAACATCGGCAAAATCATTTAAGAATGCCTTGGTTCTGGAATAGGTGTGTGGCTGGAAGCAAAGGACTAGCCTGTCATGTGGATATTTTTGTGCAGCTGTCAGTGTTGCGCGGATCTCGGTTGGATGGTGAGCGTAGTCATCAATGATTGTGACGCCGTTTACCTTGCCCTTGTACTGGAAACGTCTGTCAGCACCGCCAAATTTGTCAAGGCCTGTGAGGATAGACTCCGTATCGAGACCAAGTGTGGTGGATAAAGCTATGGCTGCGAGCGCATTGCTTACATTGTGAGCGCCCGGAACAGAGAGTTTTACGTCGAAAAGTGGACTACCCTGTCTCATAGCTGTAAAAGATGCACAAGCTTTATCGTCATAGGTTATATTTTCCGGATAGAAATCATATTTTGAATCAAAGCCATAGGTGATAATCTTCTGAGGAAGTCCTGCGACAATCTCCTCATAGCGGTCAATCTCACCATTGATGATGGTAGCACCGCCTGCGAGAGTGTTTGATGCATACTCGCGGAAGGAATGCCTGATGTCGTTGATATCCTTGAAAAAATCCAGATGCTCAGCCTCAATATTTAAAATAATGCTGTAGCGTGGTCTGAAATTCAAAAAGCTGTTTGTGTACTCACACGCCTCAGAGATGAAGTACTCTGAATCGCCCACACGCAGATTGCCGTGGATAGATGACAAAATACCACCTACGGAAATGGTAGGATCTGTCTGAGCGGCGAGAAGAATCTCGCTGATCATGGATGTGGTGGTAGTCTTGCCGTGTGTGCCGGCTACAGCGATAGAATAATCGTAATTGTCCATAATCTGTCCGAGAAGCTCGGCTCTGGTAAGCATTGGAATACCTGCTGCCTTTGCTGCGGCAAACTCAGGATTGCTTTCGTGGATAGCTGCAGTGTAAACCACCAGGTCGATACCGGAGGTGATATTGTCTGCGCTCTGGCCATATATGACTTTTATGCCCTTGGCCGCAAGAGTTTTTGTGAGGTCTGATTCCTTTGAATCGGAGCCGGAAATTGTAAAGCCCTCCTCATGCAGAATCTCTGCGAGACCGCTCATGCTGATACCGCCGATGCCTATGAAATGGATGTGTATTGGTTTGCTGAAATCTATTTTATACATTAATTTTACCTGCCTGATTTATTATAATTTATATTGTAACTATTAAGAACCGCTGAGAACAAAAAGCCGATGCGTGATGATTGCATGTAAGCGACAGATTTTCTTGTTCTGAATAGTTACTTTATATTAATTATACAACTAAATATAGTATTTGCAAAGGAAAAATAAGGTGAAAGCAGGCATGACTTTCAAATGATAAGAACCATAGCAGGTTAAACAGATATACGCTAAATGGCACTTGTGCAAAATGTCGAAAAAAAAGAAAAATATTATTTGATTTTGTGAAAAATGTTGAAGTGATAATGCGGCTGTGGTATAATTTTTTTTATAAAAATAATTCATCCGGACCATATGAATTTGATGGGGTTAAAGTATATAGCAGTAACTGCAATTTATGCAGCAGCAACTATAATTTATATGGAAACAATTGTGATTTATTATAGAAGCATTACAGATACAGTTATTACAGAAACTAGTGGTGGGGACCGGATGGCACAACAAAAATTAGGACAGACGAGGAGTGATAACGTGATTAAGAAAGAAATGATAGCCATGCTTTTAGCAGGCGGTCAAGGCAGCAGACTTGGTGTTCTGACAGCGAACGTAGCAAAACCGGCAGTTTCGTTTGGTGGAAAGTACAGAATCATAGATTTTCCGCTTAGCAACTGCATCAATTCAGGCATTGATACAGTGGGTGTACTTACACAGTATCAGCCACTCAGACTTAACAGCCACATCGGAATAGGTATTCCGTGGGACCTCGACAGGAATAATGGAGGAGTGGCAATATTGCCTCCTTATGAGAAGAGCGGCAACAGCGAGTGGTACACAGGTACAGCCAATGCAATCTACCAGAATATGAGGTATATAGACAGTTACAACCCGGACTATGTGTTGATACTGTCAGGAGACCACATTTACAAGATGGACTATGAGGTGATGCTTGATTTCCACAAGGAAAACAATGCCGATGTGACCATAGCAACCATGCCGGTGCCTATCGAGGAGGCCAGCCGATTTGGTATCGTCATAGCCGATGATGATAAGCGCATCAATGCATTTGAGGAAAAGCCGGTTCATCCGCGCAGCAATCTCGCATCAATGGGCATTTACATATTCTCATGGCCGGTGCTAAAGGAAGCCTTACTTGCACTAAAGGATCAGGAAAACTGTGATTTTGGCAAGCATGTCATACCATACTGCTTTGAAAACGACAGACGTATGTTTGCATACGAGTTCAACGGATACTGGAAGGATGTAGGTACACTGGGCTCATACTGGGAGGCCAATATGGAGCTTGTGGACCTCATTCCGGAGTTCAACCTGTACGAGGAGTACTGGAAGATTTACACAAAGAATGATGCAATCGAGCCACTTTATATAGCCAAAGGAGGCCATGTGGAGCGAAGCATCATGGGTGAGGGCTGTGAATGCTATGGTCATGTGGAGCATTCTGTCATAGGTGCCAACGTCAAGATTGGAAGAGGCGCAGTAATACGTGATTCCATTATCATGTGTGACACGGAGATAGGCTCCAATGTCACGATAGACAAGTCCATCATTGCCGAAAATTGCAAGGTGGGCGACAATGTGACACTTGGCTTCGGACAGGAGAAGCCGAACGTATTAAATGAGAGCATATACTCATTTGGGCTGGTCACTATAGGAGAAGATTCTGTGATACCGGACGGGGTAAAGATAGGCAAAAATACAGCAATCTCCGGTGTTACATACGAAGAGGATTACAAAGACGGTGTGCTTGAGGGCGGAGAAGTTATTATCAAGGCAGGTGACGGAAAATGAAGGCAATAGGAATAATTTTGGCCGGCGGCAACAATAATAGGATGAAGGAACTGACAGCAAAGCGAGCAGTACCGGCCCTGCCGGTAGCAGGCAGCTTCAGAAGCATAGATTTTGCGCTCAGCAGCATGTCAAACTCACATATACAGACTGTCGCAGTACTGACCCAGTACAATGCACGCTCACTGAATGAGCATTTAAGCTCATCAAAATGGTGGAATTTTGGCAGAAAGCAGGGGGGCTTATTCCTCTTTACACCTACAGTCACAGCGGACAACAGTGACTGGTACAGGGGCACGGCAGATGCGATGTATCAGAACATTGATTTTTTAAAGAGACGCCATGAGCCATATGTTATCATCAGCAGCGGTGACTGTGTATACAAGCTGGATTTCAACAGAGTGCTTGATTTTCACATCGAGAAAAAATCAGACATTACAGTGGTATGCAAGGACATGATGTACAACGACGATGTCAGCCGTTTTGGTGTGGTACGCATGGA
>OLQA01003042.1_pt1 | contig 12407 bp, 8 predicted proteins | sample 1673151 | NCBI WGS metagenome assembly OLQA01 (sample SAMEA3136760, study PRJEB25190) | human gut metagenome | biome: human gut; feature: human-associated habitat; material: faeces | place: Austria | collected 2013 | reverse complement strand
TCCAATGCATACAGACAGCCGTTTGTACCGATACCGTAGATGCTGCCTTCGGTCGTTATTCCGAGACAGAGAATCTCCGATGAACCGTTTTCGCCCGTGATCGGCCCAATCTCGTCAACAAAGACCTGGTTGTTCCACTTGGAAGTCCAAATCTTGTACAATGCATTGTAGCCATCGTCCTTTCCGTCGTTATTGTTATCTCCCTTGTATGCCCAACCGACGGCAAGAAGGAAGTCGGTTCCGAAAGCGGAATTCAACGGATCAAGCAGAGCTGTTCTTGTATCGGAGTAATCCATTGCCATATCGTAAAGAACCCATACGCCGTTTTCGCCGACTTTGCCGCTTTGAGCAACAAGAGTCTTTGTTTTCCAATAGGTTCCCGACGGAGTCACCAGCTCCAGTGACCCGGTCCCCGCATTCTGCGCGATAAGATAGCCGTTAACATATTCGGCTGAATAATACCTGTTCGCAGAATCGAATGTTTCGTTTCTCGCATCGGAGAGGTCAGTTTTATTCGCACTGAACCAACCGCCTTCAACCGCTGCCGCATCGTAAGTCTCACATCCGTAAATGCGGCTGCTGTCCAACGCAGCGGGACCCGTGTCGCCGCCGGTATGATCGCCGAGGTTAAGGAATGCATCGATAACAGTTTCGTTGCAGGCGTAATCAGCAACAACAACGGTAAATTCATTGCCGAAGCCGGTAATGTCAAACCTTCCGCTGAAAACTTCTCCCGGAGTGTTTTCAACCTCGAACTTGCCCATGATCGTGCCGTTGCTGCTTTCAAAAAGAACTGCCGCAATGTAGCGATTTTCAAGCAGCTCAAGGTTAAGATAGGTACGTCCGTTTTCTTCGTCGAAAGAAACTGCGGACTGCAGATCCGCGCCATTCAGTATTTGCGGTGCGGCGGAGTCGAGAGTCACATCAAATACGATGCTGTCGTCAACAAAATCGTCGCCGTCATCGAGATAGGCTTCCATTTTGTATGTTACAACAGTTCCGTCGGGAAGCTCGTTGCCGTCCAAGTCTTTCCCGTCCCAAACGTCACCTTCTCCTGCAAGCAGGTAGCCGGGAATAACCTGTCCGTAAGCAGCGTTATAGTAGCTCTTTGTCTGGTATTCTCCGCTGATGTCAAAGTAAACATCGCCCGTATTCCTGTCGGTCACGGTGATCCGGAGAGTGCGCGCATTTCTTAACATACCGTAATCAATTTCAGCGAGGGGATTGCTGTAGGAAAATGCATTATATGCATCTCCTGCTCTGCCGGTTCTGATGTACGGGTTTGTGCCGAGCTGTGCGTTGTTGGTGAATATCCTGACGGGATAGAGACTGTATTCCGATTCTTTTTCGCTGTCGAAAATGTCCGCCGCGGACCAATCGCCGTAGAAACCGACAATGGGCATTACCAGCGAAACGGGTTGTTCAGCTTCCGAACCTGAAACAGGAACGGCATAAACAAAGCCTTCAACGAATATTCCGTTGGGGAATCTGTTCATGTATTCTTTGTCGGCATCAGTCAAATTGATTTCCGCATTAACCGTTACCCTGCCGTTTGCCGGAACGTTAACGGTATTTCCTCCTTCAAACGTTACACGGGTCGTAAGACCGTAAGGTGCAGCGGCAATAAACCTATCTCCGTAAATGCTTTCAGTCAGAAGAGAACTGTCAAGCGTATAGGTCAAAACTTCGTCCGTGAGGTTGTTGATTTCGAAACTGAAATTGAAAATGCCGTCTTTACTGTCGTTATCTCCTATTTCAGCCTTCGGTCTTCCCTCTGAAGCAGAAGTGCCGGTAAGGTATGCCTTTGTTGTGGTTGCCTTAACCAAATCGGCAAGGCCGCTGCCCTGTGCACGAGGTGAATACTCAAGTGTGTCGGTTGCAAACAGGGGATTTGCGGTGCTCATAAGCAGAGCCGCAGCAACTCGCCTTTGCTCAGCCCCGGAAAGTTCAGGATAGTTTTCATCCAAATACTGGATAAGAACAGCCATTGCACCTGCAATCTGCGGTGATGCCATCGACGTTCCGCTCATGTTTCCGTAATAAGAACCCGATATTGCAGGATCGACCGTCGAATAAATACTTCCGCCGACGCCTGAAATTTCAGGCTTAAGCTTTAAATCCGGGGTTACTCCCCAAGAAGAGAAGCTGCTTATCGTTCTGTCGATATGGAAAAGCTGTGTGTCCGCATTGCAAACTCTGAACACAGCATTGCCTGATTCTGCTTGGGTAAGCAAAGCCTGACCTGCCGCTTTCGTTACGCTGACAGCAGGGATATTTCCCGCACCGTCATTTATCTGCATGTTTACAATGCCCACGGTGTTGTTGTAAACGACACATGCAATTGCACCGTTAGCCTGAGCTATGCTCTGCTTTTCAGGGAAAGAATTGCCTCCTCGTGAAACAACGGCGACCTTACCGTTTACGTCAATGCCTGCATAATCTGCCTCAGTGCCGTAACCGGGAACCATAACATATTCAAGTTCACGGTTTCTGAAATTTGCAATGAAGCTTGTTGCAGAGGTTGCTGCTGTATCCTGATAGCCGAAATCCGCCCCGCCGACAGTGATGTACAGCTGTTCGTAACCGTCGTTATCAACGGAAGCAACGGAGATGGCAGCACTGTACGTTGACGGAGTACCGACGAGACCGGTATCGGGGTTCGGAAGAAGAGACATGTTCATGCCCCATCTGTTGCCGTATGCATTGTTTGTATCGTTGCCGGCAGCGATAATAATCTGAATGTCGGATTCGAGGAATTTGTTCATCGTTTCCATCATGGTGGGAACATCGGTAAAGCCTGCTGCAGCACCGAGTGAAAGGTTTACGGTATCGACTTCAAGCCTTACGCAGTCTTCCATTGCGGCAAGTATTGTTGCCCAACCTGCACCGCCGCCGGACTGGAAAACCTGCATAACGACAAGCTGTGCGTCCGGAGCAACACCGACAGCCTTACTTCCTTCAATCTTGTTTGCCGCAGCAATACCTGCAACATGCGTTCCGTGATCCGAACCTGCATATGTGTTCGATACGTCAAAATCAGCTGTGGCATAATTGAAGATGAACGGAAGCTTCGTGTTGTAATACGAACGATTAAGCTTCGGGGTGCTTTTGCCCGCATTAAGCGTATACCAAATATCATCGACGCTCTGTCTTGTGATAGGGTCATCAAGCTTGTCATCGGGCAATGCGGCGAAATTCGGGTGTGTAACAAGGATTCCTGTGTCAAGAATCGCTATTCTCATGCCCTTTCCGCCGTAGCCGGAACTGTTGAGTATGTCCGAACCGATCATCGTTGAAGCGTTGTTTGTAAGCGGTGCAAGATCATAATCCGTTTCCGGCAAAGCAAAAGTCGGTGCAACATAAACGCTTTCAACACCGTTGAGTGCCTCAAGCTTTTTCCTGTTGCCGTATGCGGTCGTGACGGAAAAGCCTGTCATTGCAACCGTATAATCAAAACCAAACTCGTGCTTTGATTTGCCGAGAGCCTCGGCTGCCTGCTTTTTCGCAGAATCAATCGCCTTGATTTGTTTCGACTCCTGAGACTTGACTGCCTCTGTTCTTTCGGAAATTTCCCTTACAGAGTAGTTTCCAAGCAATGAGGCGGACTTCAAAACAACTATGAATGTCACCTCGTCGCCGGCTCTCAACGATGCGGCGGCATCGTTTTCGGAGAAGGGGGTGCTTGAAAGCTCGAACCTGTCGGTATTCAGCTTTCCATGATGTGTGTTCGCAGTCGAACCCTTGCCTTCACGTCCGGTCGCAAAGCCGCTTTTACTTTCGCGTGCCGTGAGGGAAAGAGGCCCGTCGGCTGTGCCTGCTATGCTGCTGCTTGTTTTCGCGATCAAATTCATCGGAAAACAGCTGACGAGCATAACGAGAGTCAGCAATAGTGCCAAAACTCTTTTCTTCATTAGTGTACCTCCTTGTGATTAATACTGATGTTCTTTCGGGCAATCCAACCGAAAGAATCCGTCATCAAGCATATATTAACATAGTATACCTTTTATGTCAACAGTTTCGGTGTGGGTATACCGATTATTCCCGGCGCCGATGGTTGGCAGCACACGGCATGCAAAAACATTTACAGCCGTTATAGGCAGCAGAAGGAGAAATACGCAGCTTTACGGCAGGAGCAGAGCGTGAGTTGTCAGAGCAACGTTCTGTCAACATGACGTAATTCGCTGTCCGTACCTTCTGTCCCCAAAATGATGACTTTCCTCCGGAGAATTTTTTGTTTCAGCGAAACAACTGTCCCTTGTGACAGTGACAAGAGTCGGAATATGCATTATAATGGTATCACAAGACGCTCGGTACGTCTTTCAATCGTTAAGCGATCGGAAGTTGCTATTGCAAATTAGGAGTAAAAAATAAAAATAATACATGCAAACTTGCAAGACCGCTCGTCGTCACCGTAGTGGCTGCGGTCATCGCAGGCACTCTCGGCATCATGACATCGGCAGAGGGCTGTACGATTGCCCGGTATGTCGGCGTCAAGTACTCTCTTCCGAGTGTCACGGCAGAGAACGACTACGGTTCGCCGGGCAACTCCTATAGCTTCAGCGACCCCCCGATGGTGCTGTTCAACGGAGAAACCATCACGGAATACTCCGACATATACCCCGGCAGTACCGTGGAGAATATAAAAACCGGCAGCAGCCTGACGGTATGCCGGAAAACAGCGGACGGCGGCAGGATGTCCGCGAAATATGGCAGAACGAGCGAGAAAGCCATCTGCGCGCTTCTCAAGTCCCTTTACCCGATTCTGCCGAGAAGGAGTCACAATGAATGAAAAACCGAACCCCCCGAAGAAAGATATTTATTCTTATCTGGCGTTGCTGCTCTGCTTTGCCTTGTTTGTGGCAGGCGTCTGCGGCATCGTCTCGAGCAGAACCGCAAGCCATGAGTACAAGAACTCCGACGACGTGCGGGAGGTCAGCGCAGTCGTTCAGGATTACGAGCCAATCGCGATAAAGGACTCCGACGGCAACACAACCGATTGGAAGTACGAAGCCAAGCTGTCATTTGACGTCGAAGGAAAGACCTACACCGGAAAGGATACTTTCTACAGAGATATAAGCTCCGGGGACAAGGTCACGGTCGAGGTCTATCGAACCGGAAAGGGCGAGTATAAGCTCGCTCCGGAAGGCAATCCTGCGGATTTCCTTCTGTACTGTATGGCTGTTGCTGTCGGCGGTTTTCTGACTGTGGCGATGACACACAGCGTTGTGACACCGAACAAAAAAGAAGAAGCCGGGGAAAAAAGCGGTAATAACAAGAACAAGAGGTAGTTATGAGTCTGTCAGATGCATTCTGGATAGCGGCAGCCTTTGCCGTGATCTGTGCGTATTATATCGGCGAAAAGATCATTGATATCGATTTCTCGTGCTTTCTTGCGAAAAACAGGAAAAAGGCGAAGTATGAAAGACTTCTCGCAAAGCGTGAAACGCCGCTTGCAAATATGGGGCTGCGCCGCAATATCCGAAACGCATATGAAAATGTTTTGTGCCCCCTCGCCAAAGCGGATAAAAGCCTGCTGCCGATCAGAATGGATAAAACCTTCCGCAGAAACATCGAGCTCCAGATCGACAGTCTCGCAAGGCACAGCCTTTACCGTGACATCCGCGTGGCTGACCTCAGTCCGGGACAGAAAATCGGGTTCCGGACATGGGAGGACGACGGTAGGGAATGGCGTGAAGCCGAGCTTGAGTGCTGCGCACTTGAGCGCCTGATCTCCGCGAAGAACTCTGAGGTCGAGCACGAGATCTACCGAAAGCACGCCTGTCTGCGAGTCCTTCAGTCGCGGCATGTTCAGACGGTTGACTGCGGTAACGGCAAAAAAACCTTCTATGCCGGAAAAGCCAAGGTGATCTGCCCGTCATGCGGTGCCGAGGTCACGCTCAGCAGTCAGCAGGTGGTCTGCGAATACTGCGGCGCAAGGATTCAAACGGATTTTTACGACTGGCAGACCGAGGTTTTTGAGATCTACGAGCATATCGGGAACAATCTCAGAAAGTTTCTGCTGCTGCTCGGGTGCATGACGGTACTGTTTCTTTCCGAATTTCTCTGCCTCTACCTGATAAAGGATACCGAGATATCCCTGGCGGCAGGTGTGGGCACGGCGATTCTGGTGCTCGCGGCACTTACGGCTCTGGCGTCTGCCCGGAAGCTGAGGCACGATAAGCTGACGAAGCGGATTGAGCTTTATTCGGAAAACTACCTCCGATCCTGCATAACCGAGGCTCTTTACAAGGACGCCGGCAGCGATGAGCTGCTTGACTACAGCGTAGGTACGATCATTCTGAAAAAAGTCGTCAACACGGAGGACACAACCACGATAACCGCCGATGTCTGCGTAAGCGAAACGTATCTCCCCGAAAACAAAAAACCGTACACGAAAAAAACCGGAAGAACACTCACTCTGCAAAGAGCAAGACACCCCGATAAAAGAAAGACGGACGGAAAGCTTTTCATCGAAAAGGACTGCCCGTCCTGCGGAGCCAATTTCATTCCTGACGAAAAACACTGCTGTTCGTTCTGCGGATACAGTCTCGATGCGGATAACGCCAAATGGGTCGTGCTGACGGCCGACAAAAAACAAGGAGGATCCTTATAATGGGATTATTCGACAAAAAATACTGTGACGTCTGCGGTGCCAAGATCGGTTTTCTCGGGAATCGCAAGCTCGAGGACGGCAGCCTCTGCAAGGACTGCGCAGGAAAGCTCTCCCCGTTTTTCAGCGATCGCAGGAATTCAACAGTCGCTGAGATAAAGGAGCAGCTCGCCTACCGCGAAGATAACAAGCGGCGGCTCGATGATTTCTTGCCGACTGTCACCTTTGACGGAAGCAAGAAAGTTTATATTGACCCGATAAGGGAGCGTTTCATCGTCACGAGGCTTTCAAACTGGCGCAGTGGCAACCCGGATCTTATCAGCTTCTCACAGGTAAGGAATGTTGAAACGGACATCAAGGAGAACAAGGAGGAGATCTTCTGTAAGGATTCCGAGGGCAACGAGAAGAGCTGCCATCCGCCCCGTTACGAGTGCGATTATGAATTCAACATTACAATCCATGTTGATTCCCCGTGGTTTGACGAGATTGAACTTGAACTGAGTGACGGAAACCGTCCCGAAAGCCGCTTCACCGACCTCTACCGCGAATACGAGCAGAAAATGCGCGAGCTTGCGGATATACTGATGCGCCGCAGCGATCGTTATCGTGTCTTTGACGGCGACGGAATGATGAACCGGATCCGCGCTGAATATGACCGTCCCGTCTCCGCACCCGCTCACCAACCGGGCGGCGGGGAATGGGTTTGTCCCTCCTGCGGTTCAAAGACCATCGGGGCTAAATTCTGTGACAACTGCGGTGCTTTGAAGACCGTGCCTGTTGAGGCTGATGCGGCTCGGACTTCTGTCAATGAGACATGGATCTGCCGTTCCTGCGGTTCTGAGGGTCAGTCAAAAAAATTCTGCGAGAACTGCGGATGCGCGAGGCCGGCTCCTAAAACGGTGCGCTGCGTATCCTGCGGCTGCACCCCGGAGAATCAGGCAAAGCCGCCGAAGTTCTGTCCTGAGTGCGGCAAACCGCTGTCCTGACGCCATGAAATGCCGAAGATTATTGAGGGCGGTGATAATAATGTCTGCTGTTTTTACGGTATCCGCGCTGTTCGGCTGTGGAGGGAGCAGGAAATACACGGTCGATGATATCATTGCTTTCCACACATCCTGCTGCGGCATGGAAAGCAATCCGGTGTATGCTTTCGCGCTGCGAAAGCAGGATGAAAACTGGCTCTTCTCCGCAAGCTGCTGGGTCAAGAGCCGGGAGGACTGTTACACATCCTTCAGTTCCTTCCCGATACCGACCGAGGAAGCGGAGGAATTCCTTGAGATCCTCCGCGAGGAAGACGAGCTTGGGCGGTTGCGGAAATACCGCAATCCAATACGCATCTTTAATGCGGCCGATGCGCCGATGCGCAGCTCCGGAATTACCTTCACCGACGGGAACAGCATCGATAAAGAGACCGAGCTTTGCGGCAGGGCTGTTGACTGCCTGCGCGACCTTGCCGACAGATATTATGAAGCTGCCGAAAAAGCCGAGTCGGAGTCCGTAAAGAATGAGCTCACCTCGGTATCTGTCCGTCTAAAGGACACCGAAACATGGCGCTCACATTCCTTCACTCTAAAAAAAGGCGGCGACGGTTGGTACTTTTCATACGAATGTTCTTTTGGAGAGGACGGTTCTCCCGTGAAGTCTGAGAATATCCGGCTGTCAAATGAGGAAACAAACGATGTGATAAGAATTATAGCGAAATATGATCTGATTTCTGCGGCAAGCAGATATGCCGAGCCGCCGGAGGATGTCGATGGTATTACCGATCGGAGTGTGTATTTCACGGATTTCAGCCTTGCCGGCGGGAGAAGGATCAACTCCTCCCTCCCCGTGCCGGATGAGCTCAACTGTTGCCTTTATGGGCTTGCGGGGGCACAATTCCTGACTGAGGTCAATATCAGCCGTGGCTGCATGGATCATTCTTCATCATACTCGTTCAGTCTCGAAAAAACGGAAGGCAACTGGTTTCTGTCCTTCGACTGTGCGGCAGATTGCGTAGGATATCATACGAATGCGGAAAAGATTCCTGTCGATACCGAAGAAGCAGAGGAAATACTCCGAACAGTCAGGGAAAGACGTCTTGTAAGCGAGGTTCTGTCATATGAAGCACCGTCGGAAAGCGACGTATATGTTCTTGACGAAACCACATACAACACATCGTTTGCTTTTTCGGACGGCAGCTCAGTACACGCCCCGATAAGCGCGGGCAGAGAGTTGACCGACGCATTCTATTCTCTTGCGGGCAGAAAAATCAAAAAATAAGTCGGTTCTTTCGGGAAATGAAAATGAGAACTGTAATGGCTGAAAAGTGTGCGATTTGCTGAGCGGAAATTAATATGTTCCAAACCCGGAAGCTTTAAGACGGAAACCGCATCTGCCCTTCACCTGCTTCTCCGGCTCGACGCCTGACAACAACTATACGCCGAGCCGGCCATATACGCTCGTCATCGGGTCGAACCACGTTTCAAACGAGGAGCCCGGCTGCATGAAGCTCTTCATCCCCTGCGGCGGAGCGTATTCCCCGCACCCGACAAAGCTGCGTCAGCGTGGTTCCGACGGCAAGTGGTTCCTGTGGGAGCAGTACCTGCTGACCGGCGTCCGCACACCGAAATCCGAGACCCCCCGGGCATAACCCGCCTTTGGGATCAACGATAAAACGACCAACAGAGAGGAGAAATTACAATGAACATTATCGGAAAATGGAAAGTCAAGGAGCTGCTCTTCCCCACCCGCAACGGCATGGAGTCCTATACGCCGGAAAATCTGCCGGTGGGAGATCACGCTGACGAAATCATCATGCTGCTCATGAGCATAACCCAATTTACCGAGGACGGCCTCATGAAAACGCTGATGCGCGTACCCGAGGACAAAATCGAGCTCGCGAAGTCGCAGGGCGCCGTGATCGACGAGGACGGTTTCGCCGCAATCGAGCAGACCACCTGGAAAGAGAAGGACGGTAAGTTTTACTACGATACCAAAGTCAAAGGCGAGGTCCTCGGAGAGACGGTCGACCCGTTCGCCGAAATGCCTGTGGATGAGAACGGCTGTCTGACCATCGCGTATGGTACGATGATACTCGAGCGCGTCGGAGACCGATGCGCCCCGGAGGAGTGATCCTCATGTATGTACCGATAACTCCCGAGGACTGCGGAAAACTTCGGGAAAGCCGTACGCAGCCTGTGCGTCCGTATGACGGTGACGACATGATCAATGTACCGATAGATCAAAGCGTACTGTACGGCGTATGGAAGAACGACGACATCAAAGCCGTGATCGAGGTTTCAGGTGATAAACCGCATATGATCGTCACCGAAAACGGAAAACTCATTTTTGAGGGAGACGTAAGACTGCAGAAGTTCGGAGATCTCCGCTTCACCGACGGGAAAGACGGCGATGGAAATGAATCCTACGCGCCATACTCAGCTCTTACATTCAGTCGCAACGAGAATGTCTACAAGTACCGCCCTCTCTTTGAAGGCACGGTGATCACATTCACAAAGCAAGCGGAATAAAAACCAAAGAGGTGCTGCTGCAAAATCAAGTCATATTTGCAGCAGCACTTTTCTTTTTAAAGGAGGGCAATCCGGGGGTGCCGAACATTAGCATTTCCCGGTTCAAGCGAAGCGGACTCATGCGGAAAGCGTGATTTTTGAGTACGGCAAACAGACCTGCTCGGGCAACCCGCTTTATATCTGTTTTGTGCAAATTAATTATGTGAAAGCCAAAAACCGGACAACCCTTCTTGAGCTGCCCGGTTTTGTTTTCGGGGCTGATGCAGCAGCCCTTTGTTCTTCCTTAATACAGTCCTCTGCCGGTCCTCGTCCCTTAAGCAGGAACGGGAGATGCCTTTGTCCGTCTCAGCCGCTTGGCAGCACCGCAGTGAGCAGAAGCGGAAATTCTTTCCGAACTATGGTGTTTCTCACCCGGCAGGATAATTCGAGGCTTACCCCTTGTCGGAAGCAAGAACCTGGTCGATGAGCTTTTGCAGCGTTTCCGCCTGCTTCTTTTCCGTAACGGCACCCACAATGGGCTCACCGACGATATTGCCGCTGCGGTCTACCACATAAGTGGTGGGGTAAGCGAAGATGTTCGCGGTGAATTTTCCGGCTTCACTGTCAGAGTCGAAGTACACGTTCCGGTATGTTGCGCCCTTCTTGGACAGTACATCTTTTGCTTCGGAAATTGCCGCTTCGTCTCCGCCCAATGTGAAGGAGTTGATGCCGATGAGCGCACCGCCCTTATTTGCAAGTTCTTTGTTCAATGCGTCAAGCTCGGCAATTTCCCCGACGCACGGCCCGCAGGTGGTAAACCAGAAATTCACCACCGTGACAGCATTGCGGGAAAACAATTCATCGCTGGTCACATCATTTCCTTCTAAGTCTTTTCCGACAAAGGACGGGAATTTTTTCATACCGATGTTCCCCTCCGCAGGGATGCTTGTGGTGCTCTCAGAAGGCGTTTTTTTCGCAATCTCCGGGAATTTTTCCTCTAACTTTGTCAGTTCGTTTTCAATTTCTCGGATTTTTTCCGCCTCAGCCTTAAGCAGTTTCAGCTCATCTGCAGTAAACTGTTCTTTGGCGGATTCAATCGTTTTAAGCAAAAAATCTCCGTAATTTTTGCCGTCTTCAATCATCGCCATGCCTTTATCCGCTGCCATAAACACCTTATCCCAAAGCTGAGTGTTTTTCGACAGTATCGCGTTTTCCTGAGCCATGAGGTCTTTATGCATTGCAGAAGCCTCTTCCGCATTCTTGGGACCCTTTTTTGATCCGCAGGCCGTCAGAGACAGCAGCAAAGCGGATATCAGCAACATAATCAACCAACTTGTATAATTCTTCTTGACCATTTCTTTTTTTCCATCCTTTTCTTTTTTATTTTTTCACACAAACATTCGTATTGCATATCAGCACCGATGCCGGCATCACCGCCGGGACCGGCGCTGAAATTTTCTTGATTTCATGGGCTTTCCTCCTTAGCTCTTACTCTTTTTTTGATGTTTCCGCCGTTTTTTCCGTTTTTTTATCGGAGCCGAAGCCATAGCGGAAGCACACTGCGCCCGTCGGACAGGCATGTATGCACATACCGCAGCGGATGCACTCAGTGTGGTTGGGCGTTTTCGTCACATCCACATCCATCTTGCAGGCTTTGGCGCATTTTCCACAGGAGACGCACTTGTTTTTATCCACCTTAATCCGGAAGAGGGACACCCGGTTGAACAGCGCATAGAATGCACCCAGTGGGCAGAGCCACTTACAGAAGGGACGATAGAATACCACGCTCAGCACGATCACCGCCAACAGGATGCTGAATTTCCAGGTAAACAGGCTCCCAAGTGCCGCTCGGATGCCGGAATTGGCAAGGGACAGCGGGATGGCTCCCTCCAGCACACCCTGCGGGCAGAGGTACTTGCAGAAGAAGGGGTCGCCCATGCCCACATCGTTCACGAGGAACGCCGGCAGCAGAAAGACCATCACCAGCAGAATGGCATACTTGAGGTACGTCAGGGGCTTCAGCTTCCTTGTGGAGAGCTTCTTCGTGGGAATTTTATGCAGCAGCTCCTGAAACCACCCGAAGGGACACAGAAATCCGCAGATAAACCGTCCCAAAAGAACTCCCAGCAGGATGAGGAAGCCGGTGATATAATAGGAAAAGCTGAACTTTGACGAACCAACCACCGCCTGAAATGATCCAATGGGACAGGCTCCCGATGCTGCCGGGCAAGAATAGCAATTGAGTCCGGGCACGCAGACGGCTTTCCCTGCGCCCTGATACAGTCCTCCCTTGAGGAAGTTCGGCA
>OLQA01003040.1_pt1 | contig 12415 bp, 8 predicted proteins | sample 1673151 | NCBI WGS metagenome assembly OLQA01 (sample SAMEA3136760, study PRJEB25190) | human gut metagenome | biome: human gut; feature: human-associated habitat; material: faeces | place: Austria | collected 2013 | reverse complement strand
TCATCTGGTCCGTTGCCCTGGGCGTGGGTGTTTTCCTGGTCATCGCCCTGCTGCGTATCCTGCTGGGTATCCCGCTGTCGTACCTGCTCATCGGGTTTTATGCAGTGGTGTTCACCCTGGCCATGTTCGTGTCCCCGGATTTCTGGGCCATCGCCTTTGACTCCGGCGGCGTTACCACCGGCCCCATGACCGTGCCGTTTATCATGGCTCTGGGCGTGGGCGTCAGTGCCGTCCGAAACGATAAGCATGCCGGAGGCGACAGCTTCGGCCTGGTGGCGCTGTGCTCCATCGGCCCCATTCTGACGGTGCTGCTGCTGGGCCTTCTGTATAAGCCCGACGGCAGCAGCTATACGCCGGTGACGGTGCCCGACGCCCAGGACACCGTGGAGATGTTCCGGTCCTATACCCATGCGCTGCCGGAATATTTCAAGGAAATTCTCCTGTCCCTGGCGCCTATTGCGGGCTTCTTCCTGATCTTCCAGCTGCTGACCCGCCGCCTGAACCGGCGGCAGATCATGAGCATGGCGGTGGGCTTCCTGTATACTTATCTGGGCCTGGTGCTGTTCCTGACCGGCGTCAATGTGGGCTTTATGGCCGTGGGCAATTTCCTGGGCAGCAGCATCGCGTCCCTGGACTGCAACTGGGTGCTGATTCCCATCGCTATGGTCATCGGCTATTTCATCGTGGCGGCGGAGCCCGCCGTTCACATCCTCAACCGGCAGGTGGAGGAGATCACCGCCGGATCCATCCCCGCCGGCGCCATGAACCTGGCCCTGTCGCTGGGCGTGGCGGTGTCGCTGGGCCTGGCCATGATCCGGGTGCTGACGGGTATCTCCATCATGTGGTTCCTGCTGCCGGGTTATGCCCTGAGCCTGGCTCTGTCCTTCGTGGTGCCGAAAATATTCACCTCCATCGCCTTCGACTCCGGCGGCGTGGCCTCCGGTCCCATGACGGCCACGTTCCTGCTGCCCTTTGCCATGGGCGCCTGCGACGCCGTGGGCGGCAATGTGGTCACGGACGCCTTCGGCGTGGTGGCCATGGTGGCTATGACGCCCCTGGTAACCATCCAGCTGCTGGGCGTGAGCTATAAGCGGCGCATCAAGCACGTGGCTCCCGCAGCCGTGGCTCAGGTGGAAGAGATCATCGAGCTGGCATAGGAGGAAACGGAATGAAACGACTGTATTTGATGATCACCATCACCAACCGGGTGGTGGGCTCCGGACGATTTGTGGATTTTTACCGGGCCTTCGGCGCGCCGGTGGTGTTCACGGCCCTGGGCCGGGGCACCGCCAGCGACGATGTGCTGAGCTATCTGGGCCTGGAGGCCACGGAGAAGGCGGTGCTGTTCTCCGTGGTGACCCCGGCCTGCAAGGATACCCTGGTGAAGGAACTGGTTTCCACCATGCACCTTTCCGCTCCCGGAAGCGGCATCGCCGTGTGCCTGCCCCTGAGCAGCATCGGCGGCAAGACCGCCATGAATTATCTGACCTCCGGCGACCCCTCCAAGGTCCCGGAAATCGACGTAGAGGAGGACGAGACCATGAAGGACGCTGCCTATCAGCTGATCGTTGCCATTGCCAACCAGGGCTATACCGATAAGGTCATGGAGGCGGCCCGGTCCGCCGGAGCCCGTGGCGGCACCATTGTCCATACCCGCAGCACCGGGGCTGAGGACGCCGGGAAGTTTTTCGGCATGTCCATTGCCGAGGAGCGGGAGATGATTTTTATCGTGGCCCCCACCGGCGAGAAAAACGCCATTATGCAGGCCATCATGGCCCAGGCGGGTCCCAGCACCAAGGCCCAGGCAATTACCCTGAGCCTGGCCCTGGAGGACGTGGTGGGCCTGTTCACCACCAACCCGGACCAATAAAACACCCCCGGACGGCAAAGGGCGGGTGGCCATAAGACACTTTCATTCCCGGCAGTAATGTCTGCCGGGAATGCTATTGCATATATCAAAACCACATGATAAGATCAAACAAAGCAATAAGTCGGAACGATGCAGTAAACTCCAATTTGCCGAGCTGATAAAGGGAGCGCTTCTATAAAGATTTCGGTGTACCGTGTGAGCATCCCTTGCCTCTCCCCTTGGGAGAGGTGGCCGAGCGCAGCGAGGACGGAGAGGGTAAACGGTGTGTGCACAAATTGATCTTATCATTCGAAAAAGGCTGCAAGGCCCTCTCAGTCACCTGCGGTGACAGCTCTCCCAAAGGGAGAGCCAAGGGGCTGCACCCTGCTGCATGGTATGTTGGCATGAGGAATGGAGCGTATCTGTATCGATACGCTCCATTGATTGTTTTACGAACACCCATCTAAGAGCCCCTGCTTTCCCTCAAGGAAGGCAGGGGCTCTTTTTTGCGGATAGTGGGAGAAATCAGGCGAACAGATACCCGTACTTGTCACGGATGGTGACGATGAGCGTTTCCAGGTCAGCAGGCAGTCCGCTTTCCTTGCTCAGGTCGTAGTCCTTGGGCTCACCGAAGGTGCGTACCCGGACCATGTCCCCGCCCAGGAACAGGACGCCGGCATTGTGGGAGTCGGCCATGTCCTCGGCAGTCTGGAACAGGGTGAACTTGTCGTGGCAGGGCTCGGAGGCGTAGGGGCAGAACTGGGTGCAGTTGCCGCACTCGTTGCACATCTTGTCCACATGGAGGATCTGGTGGCTGCCGTCGGCCATGGCGATGACCACGTTGGCCCGGTTGGGGCAGGAGTCCACACAGTTTTCGCACACGGTGGAGCATTGCAGGCAGCGGTCGCCCTCGCGGCAGATGCAGCCACTCATTTGCAGGACGCCCTTCTTGGCCTGGGCGTCGGTCTTGGTGATGTACGCCTGCTGGGGGATGTCATAGGTATAGGCCGTTCCGATGACCTCCTGGGCGAAGCGGGCGGCGTCGGCAATGCCCTCCACCACGGTGGCGGGGCCCCGGGCGGAGTCACCGGCGGCATACACGCCGGGAAGATTGGTCTGGAAGGCGGGACGGCCCTTCTTGTCCACCTCAATGCCGTTGGCGGCCATCAGGGCGCTGTCTACCTGCTCGCCTACGGCGGAGATCACCAGGTCGCAGGGAATGTCGAAGAACTCACCGCTGCCCACGGGACTGCGGCGGCCGGAGGCATCGGCCTGGCCCAGCACCATCCTTTCACAGGTCAGCATGCCGTCTGCCTGCTTCACAGGAGCGGCCAGCTCGGCAAAGGTAACGCCGTCCTGGAGGGCCAGGGCCAGCTCATGCTCGTCGGCGGGCATGTACTTGCGGGTCCGGCGGTATACCAGAGTTACCTGCCTGGCACCGGAGCGCTTGGCCAGACGGGCGGCATCCATGGCGGTGTTGCCGCCGCCGATGACGGCAATGCTGCCGCCCACGGCGATGTTGCCGGCCTTGACGCCCTTCATCCACTGGATGGCGCCGGCTACGTCGCCGGGGATATCCAGCTTGCCGGGCTTCCAGGCGCCCACGGCAAAGAGGATATGGGTGTAGCCCATGGCCTTCAGCTCCTTCACCGAGGGGGCCGGTGCGCCGCAGCGGACGTCCACACCGTACTTCTCCATCAGGGCGATATCCTTTTCGATGGTCTCATTGGCGATGCGGAAGGCGGGAATCACATGACGGGGCACGCCGCCCGGGCAGCTCTCCCGCTCGAAGATGGTGGTCTCGATACCGGCCCGGGCCAGGAAATAGGCCGCGGCGATGCCGGTGGGACCGCCGCCGATGATGGCGGCCTTCTTGCCGGGGACCCGCTCCGGAACACGGATAGAGGCCATCAGAGCGTTGTAGCCCTTTTCGGCGGCCAGCAGCTTGGTGTCCCGGATGCGGACGGACTCGTCATAGAAGTTCCGGGAGCACTTGGTCTGACACCGGTGGGCGCAGATGGTGCCGGTCAGGAAGGGCAGAGGATTCTTCTGGGTGATGAGCTTCAGGGCCGGGGAGTACAGGCCCTTGCGGCACAGCTCCATATACTCGGGAATGTCCTGCTCAATGGGGCAGCCGCCCTGACAGGGGGCGGTGAAGCAGTCCAGCCAGGGGACGCTTTTCTCACTCTTGCGGCTGGGCAGGGGTTTGATGGGCTTGACGTGGTGGACATCGGTATGGCTGGCGGCGGACAACTGGCAGATGGCCTGGGTATCCGTGCCGCTGAAGGGACGGTAGGCCATGGGCTCCACCTTCTCCACCATCTGGTGCAGGCGGTTGTAACCGCCGGGCTTGAGGATGGTGGTGGCCACGGTGATGGGCCAGATCCCGGCGGCAAACAGCTTGTCGCAGTTGAAATACTCCGCGCCGCCGGCGAAGGAAATCCGCATTTTCCCCTGGAACTGCCGGGAGATACGGTGGCACATCTCAATGGTCAGGGGGAACAGGCTGCGGCCGGACATGTACATCTCATCGTTGGGCAGCTCACCCCGGGTGGTGTCCACGGGGAAGGTGTTGGAGAGCTTCAGACCGAACTCCAGGCCGTTTTCATCGGCCAGAGCCTGAAGCCGCCCAAACATGGGCACGGCGTCGGCCCACTGGAGATCCTCGTTGAAGTGGTGCTCGTCGAACACAATATAGTCATAGCCCATGGCGTCCAGGGTCCGGCGGGCGGTCTCGTAGCCCAAGATGGTGGGGTTGCACTTGACGAAGGTGTGCAGGTGCTTTTCGGAGATCAGGTAGCTGGCGATGCGCTCGATCTCGTCCGGGGGACAGCCGTGGAGGGTGGAGACGGTGACGCTGCGGGACACCCGGGGGGAGATGGCGTCGATGAAGGCGGTCTCCTGGGGGAACAGCTCCTTCAGGACCTCCTTGCACTCGCCGAAAATGGCGGTGCGTCCGGCATCCATCATGCCGTCGATGTAGGTGTTGACCTTCTCGCCCTTGATGCCCTCCAGATCGTAGCCCACGGACATGTTGAACACGAACCCGTCGGGGTCGCCGAAGCCGTAGACCTTGCTGAGGACCTTCAGGGCGCACCAGGCCTTGATATACTCGTCCATGGCCTGGGGCACGGTGAGCTCCGTGGACCATTCCTGGTTGTAGCCCTCGTCGTTGGCCAGAATGCAGGGGCGGGGCACACAGGCGGCCAGGTCCGCACCGTCCATCTTCTGGACGGTTTTCACCTCGAAGAACCGGGCGCCAGCCACATAGGCGGCGATGATGTTCTGAGCCAGCTGGCTGTTGGGACCGGCGGCAGGGCCAAAGGGTGTTTCAATGCGTTCGCCGAAAATCGGCAGGCTCTTGCCGGTGGCGTGATACTGCTTGTGGACGCCGAACACGTCGCCGCAGCCGGCATACTCGGTGACCACCCAGTTCATCAGGGAGCGGAAGGGAATGGGATACATTTTTTCAGACATGGGATATCCTCCTTGTCAAGGTTTTTGGAATTATCAATACGTCCGGTGGTTCAGATCGCCCCAGAGCTTCTTGGCAGCCTCCAGGATGTGGGCATTTTCCGCCTCCTCGTCGATACCCACCAGCACCCGGTCCTGCATCAGGAGCTTGCCGCCCGCGATGGTGGTCTGGCACTGGCGGCCGGTCATGCCGAAGATCATGTGGCCGTCGATGTTCTCGTCGGAGAAGGGGGTGAAGGGCTTGTAGTCCATAACGATGATGTCCGCCGCAGCGCCGGCCTTCAGCACCCCCAGCTGCACCGGGAAATACTTCTCGCCGATTTTGGCATTGTTGCGGAACAGCATGTCCGTGACCTCGCACCAGCCCACGTTGGGCAGGCAGTTCTGGCTCCGCTGGGAGCACAGGGCCACCTTCAGGGATTCCAGCATGTCGTTGGTATAGGCGTCGGTGCCCATGCCCAGCAGGATGCCCCGCTTGTGCAGCTGGAGCACCGGGCAGATGCCGATGGCGTTGCCCATGTTGCTCTCGGGATTGTTGACCACCATGGTGCCGGTCTCCTTGATGATCTCCATTTCGGCGGTGTTCACATGGATGCAGTGGCCCAGAATGGTCTTTTCCCCCAGAATGCCGTGGTCCTGGAGCCGCTGGACAGGGCGGCGGCCATAGTTTTGCAGGGAGTCGTACACGTCGTTCATTCCCTCGGACACATGGATGTGGTAACCGGTGCGGCCATTGTTGGCGGCCACCATGCGGTCAAAGGTCTTGTCGCTGATGGTGAACAGGGCGTGTCCGCCGAACATGGCGGCCAGCATGGGGTCCCGGTTCCTTTCGCACTCGGTGATGAAGTCGGCATTTTCCTGGATGGCCTGGAGGCACTTTTCCTCGCCGTCCCGGTCGGAAACCTCATAGCACAGGCAGGAGCGGATGCCGAATTTCTTGGCGGAGGCGGCAATGGTGTGCAGAGAGCCGGGAATCTCGGCATAGGAGGCGTGGTGGTCGAAAATGGTGGTGACGCCCTGCTTGATGCAGTCCATATACAGGGCGTCGGCGCTGGCGCGGGTGCCGGCCAGGGTCAGCTTGCGGTCGATGGCCCACCAGGTGCCGTCCAGGACCTCGTAGAAATTGGTGGGATTGTTGCCCACGATGGACAGGCCCCTTGCCAGGGCGGAGTAGATATGGGTGTGGGCATTGATGAAGGCGGGCATGATGACGCCGCCCTTGGCATCGATGAGGTTGGCCTGGGGATACTTGGCCCGCAGGGCGCTCTCCTGGCCCACCTCGGTGATGGTGGCGCCCTCATAGGCCACGGCCCCGTGCTCATAATAGCCCTTGCCGCCCTCGTCCCGGGTGATGAGTCTTCCGTTGATGACCAGATTCATATGTGTTCCTCCTTATGAATTGTTCCAATGCTTCCGGGTAAAGAAAAATGTTTCAAACCTCCGGGTGGAGATCTGAAACACTCAAGCAACAGCCGAGTGATAGTTGCAGCCCGTGCGCGAGGCACTTCCTTACAGCTACCAATCTTATATTGTCCCTCTCATTTTACACGATACGGTATAAAAATGCAACAGAAATTTTAGGGCCTGCCGGGAAAATTTGTACAACTGCCATGATAAAAAGCGAAGGACAGACAACATGGCGCTTTTCCATGTGCCTGTCCCTCGCGAATCCCCTGGACTCAGCTTTTTTTCAGGTCCCGCAGCTGTGTCTCCACGTCGCCGATCAGATACAGAGAGCCGTAACACAGCACTGTGCCGCCGGGTCCGGCCTGCTCCAGCGCCAGGGAAACGCCGCCGCGGATGGTATCGCAGGCGGTGACCGGCGCTCCCAGCTCCCGGATATACGCTGCCAGCTCCCCGGCAGGCAGGGAGCGGGGGTTATCCGGCGTGACGGTGATGAAGGAGCGGGCATAGGGCACCACGCCCCGGTACATGCAGTGATAGTCCTTGTCCTGCATGACGCCGGTAAGCACCGTCAGCGGGCGGTCCGGCAGATAATCCCGGATATTCTGCTCCAGCGCCCGGATACACTGGGGGTTGTGCCCGCCGTCGATGATGAACAGAGGATCATGGCCGATGATCTGGAACCGGCCGGGCCAGTCGGTGGCCGCCAGGCCGCGGCGGATGTGCTCCTCCGTAATGGACCAGCCACGCTTTTGCAGCACCCGCATGGCTGTCAGGGCCACGGCGGCATTGCACAGCTGGTGCCGTCCCAGCAGGGGCAGGTGCAGGCCGGCAAGCTCCTCCCAGTCAAAGACCTGGCCCTCCAGTCCGGCCTTTTCCGGACGGATGCCGTTAAAATCCGCCAGGTGCAGGGGAACGCCCAGACGCTCGCACCGCTGGCGGATGATCTCCTCCACAGAGGCCGTCTGGCGGTACAGCACCGCCTCGCAGCCGGGCTTGATGATCCCGGCCTTGGTGGCGGCGATTTTTTCAATGGTATCGCCCAGGTACTGGGTGTGATCCAGGCCGATGTTGCAGAACACGGCAGCCTCCGGGGCGGGGATGACATTGGTGGCGTCAAACTCGCCGCCCATGCCCACCTCGCACACCACGATGTCGCAGTTGTGCCGGGCAAAATAGGCAAAGGCAATGGCCGTGACCATTTCAAACTCCGTGGGGTGAGGGTCCAGCGCATCCGCCAGGGGGCGGACATAGGCGGTGATCTCACATAGCTCGTCGTCGGTGATCTGCTGGCCGTCCACCTGCATCCGCTCGTTGAATCGGATCAGAAAGGGAGACGTATACAGCCCCGTCCGATAACCGGCCGCCCGAAGGATGCTGGCCATCATGGCGCAGGTAGAGCCCTTGCCGTTGGTACCGGTGACATGAATGAACCGCATCTGCTTTTGCGGGTCGCCCATCCGGGCCAGCAGCGCGCCGATGCGCTCCAGCCCCGGTACGCTGCCCCGCCAGCACACGGCGTGGATATAGGATAGTGTCTCGTCAATGTTCATACGTTATCATTTCCTTTCGGCTGCACCGGCGGCAGGCCCACAGCCCGCAGAGCGCCGGAGCGCTGCAAAAGCCACACTACCAGCACGTCCAGCACGCCGGTAATGGCAAACTGCACGCTGCGCGCCGCCAACCGGGCCAAAAAGTACGCCAGCCTGGCCTCGCCGCCGTAGATCATGGCCAGGGCGAAGCTCTGGTACAGGATGGACCCCAGAACCACCGCCGGCAAAAACGCCGCCGCCAGACGCAGGGGACTGCACCTGCGGGTCAGCCAGGGACGGAAAAGCCCGGCGCACAGGCCATACAGAATGGGGGGCACGCAGAAAATGGGATTGTAGCCATAGGGGGAGAACAGGCAGCCGATGAAATCGGCGGCAAAGCCTGTCAGCGCCCCAGGCAGCGGCCCGAACAGCATCCCTGCCAGGAAGATGGGCACCGCTTCCAGAGAGAAACGGGTCACCTCGTTGGGCGTGGGGATCAGGAACCGGGCCAGCACCACGCTGATAGCCGTCAGCAGGGCGCAGGTGACCATGGCCTTCACGGGCCACTTGGGCCCCCGGCGGGCAGGTGCATTGGTGTTGTGGATCTCGGACATAAAAAATACCTCCTAATTCGGATGAAATGGGAGGAGGTTGGGGAGTATGCACTTGTCAGGGCACAGGCCCCCCGGGCCTGCTGCCAAAGCGGATGCGAAGACGGCACCGCGGAGACAGGGTCCCCTTCGTCCGGCGGCAACCTCCCATCCGACCGGCACTTAACGCGCCGCTTCTACTCTTGCAGCAAAAGCCAGTTACGATTATACAGACGGCCCCCGGAAAAAGCAAGAGGAAATCGGGAAAAATGCCGAATCCTCCGGTGAAATACAGATGGGGGTTGCATTCCTGAAAATATCTGATATAATTACCGCAGATAATAAACCCACACGCATTATTTTTCTTAATGAGGTGCTGTTATGTCCGTGAAGCTGGAGCTTTATCGCGTTTTCAAGGAAGTGGCCGAGGCCGGAAACATTACCGCCGCGGCCCAGACTTTGTTTATATCCCAGTCTGCCGTCAGCCAGTCCATCAAGCAGCTGGAGGCGGAGCTTCAGACCCGCCTGTTCGCCCGGAACTCCCGGGGCGTCACCCTGACCGCCGACGGGCGGATGCTGTATGAATACGTCCGCAGCGCCATGGGCCTGCTGGAAACAGGGGAAGAAAAGCTGTCCCAGAGCCGGGATCTGCAAATGGGCCACCTGACCATCGGCGCCAGCGACACCGTTACCAGCCAGTTTCTGCTGCCGTACCTGGACCGGTTCCACCGGCAGTATCCGGCCATCCACATTCAGATCATCTCCGGCCGCAGCCATAAGGTCCTGGGCCTGCTGCAATCCGGCAAGGTGGATATTGCCTTTGCCAGCACCCCTCAGGAGGCGGCGTCTCTGGAGACGTTCCCGTGCCTGACCACCCATTCCATCTTTGTGGCCGGGGCGGAGTATCCCTGCGACTTTGACCATGTCTATTCCCTGGAGGAGATTGCCCAGTTCCCGCTGATCCTGCTGGAGCGGAAGGCGTCCTCCCGACTGTTTTTGGAAAAGTATTTCCTGCAGAACGGTCTGCATCTGCACCCGGAGATCGAGCTGGGCGCCCGAAGCCTGCTGGTAGACCTGGCGGCCATCGGCTTCGGCGTGGCCGGAGTCACGGAGGAGTTCGTCCACCGGGAGCTGGACAGCGGCCGTCTGCGGAAGCTGCGCACATCCTTTGATATCCCGGCCCGCAGCGTGGACCTGTGCGTCCTGCGGGACGTGCCCCTGACGTCCGCGGCCCAGCGGTTCAGCGATTTTGTCCGCGGGAGCCTGCACCGGGACTGATCCCCGTCATATGTGACAAAAGCCGCCCCGGAAAGGTCCGGGAACTTCGCCCTTTCGCCCCCTTGCTTTTATAGGAGGAATAGGGCAGAATAATGTCATTATTCACTGCAATGTGAAATTAATAGGAGGAGTATATGGAACTGCTGAAGGAGCGTATCCGCCGGGAGGGTAAGGTCCTGCCCGGCAACATCATCAAGGTGGACGGTTTCCTGAATCACCGGGTGGACACCGCCCTCATGAGCCAGCTGGCCGATGAGTTCGCCAAGTATTTCGACGTGAAGGACATCACCATGGTGCTGACGGCGGAGGCCAGCGGCATCCCTCTGGCCACCGTGTGTGCCCAGAAATACGGCGTTCCCATGGTATTCGCCAAGAAGGCCAAGAGCGACAACATCGAGGGCGGCCTGTATCAGAGCGAGATCTTCTCCTATACCTATAAGAAAAAGGTCACCCTCATTGTGGCCCAGGAGTGGCTGGGTCCCAACGACCGGGTGCTGATCATCGACGACTTTATGGCCAAGGGCTATGCCATGCAGGGCCTGATCGACATCGTCAAGGCCGCCGGTGCAGAGCTGGTGGGCATCGGCGTGGCCGTGGAGAAGGGCTTCCAGCATGGCGGCGACGCCCTGCGGGAGAAGGGCTATCCCATCCACTCCCTGGCCGTCATCGAGGAGGCTACCCCCGACCACATCACCTTCCGGGAGGATGACCCCGTATGAAAAAGGTTTTAGTGCTGGATTTCGGCGGCCAATACAACCTGCTGGTGGCTCGCCGCGTCCGTGAGTGCGGCGTATACTGCGAGATCAAGTCCTTCCGCATGACCATGGATGAGGTCCGGGCCTTTGCCCCGGACGCCATCATTTTCACCGGCGGCCCTGCCACGGTGTTCGACCAGGGTGCTCCCATGATCGACCCGGAGATGCTGTCTATGGGCGTGCCGGTGCTGGGCATCTGCTACGGTTTGCAGCTGATGATGCATCTGCTGGGCGGCCAGTGCTGCAAGGCCGACACTCGGGAATATGGCAAGACGGAGCTGACCCATACGGATTCCCCGCTGTTTGACGGCGTGCCGGAAACGGCGGTGTACTGGATGAGCCACGGGGTAGAGGTGGAGCGTCTGGCTCCCGGGTTCGAGATCATTGCCTCCACCGAGGGCTGCCGCCACGCGGCGGTCCAGTGCCGGGAGAAGCGGCTCTACGGCGTGCAGTTCCATCCTGAGGTGGTGCACACCGAGTATGGCCGGCAGATCCTGGAGAATTTCCTGTATAAGATCTGCGGCTTCCAGCCGGAGTGGACCATGGCGTCCTATCTGGAGGAGGCAGTGGCCCAGTGCCGGGAGAAGATCGGCAATGGCCGCGTGCTGCTGGCTCTGTCCGGCGGCGTGGACAGCTCCGTGGCCGCCGCGCTGCTGCAGCGGGCGGTGGGCCGTCAGCTGACGTGCATTTTCGTGGACCACGGCCTGCTGCGCAAGGACGAAGGCGACCAGGTGGAGCATGTGATGACCAAGCAGTTCAACGTGGATGTCCGCCGTGTCAACGCCGGTCCCCGGTTCCTTGGCAAGCTGGCCGGCGTCACGGACCCCGAGCGCAAGCGGAAGATCATCGGCGAGGAGTTCATCCGCGTGTTCGAGGAGGAGGCCAAAAAGATCGGCGCTGTGGACTTCCTGGCCCAGGGCACCATTTATCCCGACGTGGTGGAGTCCGGTCTGGGCGGTGAGTCCACCGTCATCAAGAGCCACCACAATGTGGGCGGTCTGCCGGACTGTGTGGATTTCAAGGATATCGTGGAGCCTCTGCGCCGCCTGTTCAAGGACGAGGTGCGGCAGCTGGGCCTGGAGCTGGGTCTGCCGGAGCAGCTGGTGTGGCGTCAGCCCTTCCCGGGGCCGGGCCTTGCCATCCGCGTCATCGGCGAGATCACCGAGGAAAAGCTGGCCATCCTGCGGGATGCCGATGCCATCTTCCGGGAGGAAATGGCTCTGGCGGGTCTGGATCGCACCACCAGCCAGTATTTTGCCGTGCTGACGGACCTGCGCAGCGTAGGCGTTATGGGCGATGAGCGCACCTATGACTACACGCTGGCCCTGCGTGCCGTGCAGTCTCAGGACTTTATGACCGCCACCTGGTCCCGTCTGCCCTACGAGCTGCTGGACAAGATCTCCGGCCGCATCGTCGGCGAGGTGAAGCATATCAACCGCATTGTCTACGACATCACCTCCAAACCGCCTGCAACGGTGGAGTGGGAATAATACCCGAAAGGCCAAAAAGCCTTGCAAATGCTGGACTTTTGGG
>OLQA01003031.1_pt1 | contig 12440 bp, 8 predicted proteins | sample 1673151 | NCBI WGS metagenome assembly OLQA01 (sample SAMEA3136760, study PRJEB25190) | human gut metagenome | biome: human gut; feature: human-associated habitat; material: faeces | place: Austria | collected 2013 | reverse complement strand
GCCCGTGTCTGTCCCGCGGCGGGTTCCGCCGAGGGCGTTCCTCAGTGATTATTCCGAAGCTCCTTTCGCTTTTTGGAGATTCCGATCATTTTTTTGTTCTTTTGCGCCCGTTTTTCGCTTGCGGTCCGCACACTGTTCTCGGCTTGCAGAGCAAGATACAGATCGTATTGCTTTTGCGAGAGCACACCGTCTTCAATCGCCTGCCGAACGGCGCAGCCCGGCTCGTTTTTGTGGGTGCAGTTGCGGAAACGGCATTGCCGTGCTTTTTCTTCAATATCCCGAAAAACTTCGTGAAGCCCCTCTTCCGCCTCGCAAATGCCGAATTCGCGCATCCCCGGAGTGTCCACAAGAAAAACGCCGTCCGCCTCGATAAGCTGCCGATGCGTTGTTGTGTGCCGCCCCTTGTCGTCCTTTTCGCGAATATCGCCCGTGCGCATAATTTCCCTTCCGAGAAGGGTGTTGATAAGCGTTGACTTGCCCACGCCGGATGAACCGAACAGCCCGATCGTTGTTCCTGGAACGAGGTATTGACGCAATTCATCAATGCCGACTCCGGTTTTTGAACTTACACAGTGCATTTGAATATTACCGCAGATTTCGTTAATGCGGCGCGTGTATTCACTCAGGTCGGAACATAGATCCGCCTTTGTGAGCACAACCACGGGCTTTGAACCGCCCTGAAGAACAGCGGAAGCGTAACGTGCAATGCGGTTGACGCTGAAATCCGCATTTGCCGAAACAACAAGGAAACAAATGTCAACATTTGCCGCCATGTTCTGCGTTCCGACGCGGTATTCGGGCCTTGTGATCAGACTTTTGCGCGGCAGTATCGAAACAATTCGCGCATCACCGACAGGCTTTCCGACGGGGGATGTTTCAAACTCCGCCTCAATATAATCACCCACAACGGGAATTTCGCCGCGATAAAGCAGCCGTCCGGCAAGCACCGCATCATGTTCCGCCGCCTTCCGCTCCGCTGAATCCAGTGCGATTTGAAAACGGTTCTTATGCACGCTGACAATGCGTGCGATGACGGTTTTTGTTTGGTTAAAAGAGTCATTTGTGTTCATTTTATCTGTTTCCCTTATTTTTTATTATTGTGCCGCATTCTGTGTTCGCTCTCGGCGAAACTGACCTGTGTGCCGCTTCCGAGTGTGAATTCGAAAAGGGCACAGTCTGCAAAAAACTTATTCGGCGGGGTTTTCGGTTCACGCCGCACGGCGTTGAAAATGCGAACAAAAAAAGCCGCCCTCGTCGGGTTCGAATGACCCGTGTCGGCGCAGCTCACCAAAACCGTATTCAGCACAAGTCCTCATGCGCTATGCGGCAGAGAAACATGCGAAACCGGCAGAAAAACGGAGTGGACGAGCAAAGAGCCGAAGCAAATATCTTTAACCGAAATCGTCATAATGAAACCCACTCCTTTCAGCAAAAAAAATAAGGTCGGAACTCCGATGAAACAACGCTTCGGCCTGCATATACAGCATATGCGGGCAAAAACGAAGCTTTCCCGTGTTCCGATGTCATTTTACACCCGCAAGGTCGGGCTTGTCAACAAAAAAACGAACATTCGGAGGCATTGTCGTGCGTTCAATTGCATTTTAATGCTTTGCATGGTATACTCATGCTGCACTTTTTTGTGACGCTGAAAATGTGAAAGGAACAAATACTTTGAAGAAAATGATATTTCGTATCATCTTGAGCGTAGCGGGCTTTCTGCTTGTGGCTGAAGGAATCGTTGCAGCAAGCATCAGCAATTTAAACCTTGGCATTGTAATGCCCTTTGTTATCGGAATTCCGCTTATTGTTGTCGGGGTATTCTACCCGCTGCTTTCATCGTGGTGGAGCGTCAGCATCGTCGGCAAAATTTTAAAATACGCAATGATTTCGGCGTATGTACTGTTTGCTTTGCTTTTTGCGGCGACAACAACGCTTATTCTTGCAAACTCAAAAACGACTGCCGAGCCGGAGAAGGCGGATGTTTTGATCGTTCTCGGTGCGGGCATACGCGGAGACTTGCCGTCCGTCGTGCTGCGCAACCGCCTTGACCGCGCACTTGATTGCTATGAGCAGAATCCGGATCTGCTCATAATCGTGAGCGGCGGAATGGGTGAAGGCGAGAGCAGCACCGAGGCCTCGGTAATGAAAAAATGGCTTGTTGCGGCGGGCGTACCCGCCGACAGTATAATTGAGGAAGGCAAGTCCCAAAGCACGGAGGAAAACTTTATCTTTTCATTTGATATTATCAACAGGCTGTTCAACGGCAGCGGTGCGGCAGCCGAAAGCAATCCGCGGGTCGCGTTCGTCACAACCCGCTTCCATGTGTTCCGCGCTTCCCGCATTGCAAAAAAACTCGGATACGATGTGAACGGCGTATCCGCAAAGGATTTTTCTCTGCTTATCGTGAACAACTATCTGCGCGAGTGTGCGGCGATTACACAGTACTTTTGCACCGGAAGAATATAACAGAATGACAGCCTGCGGACTGCGGAAAGCCGTTTTTCCCTGCGAAAAAGCTTTGCGGGAAAAATCGGCTTTTTTCGACAAAGCAATTGAAATCGGCGTTCGTGTATGGTAAAATCATGTCAGCAGTCAGTTAAACTTATATCGGTCATTGAATCATTCGGCAAATTGCTGTTCCAACGCATACGGTTTTAAGAGCGAACCGATATTCGGTACGCTGCATGACGGGACTGTTTTAATACTGTTTTATTGCAATACACAATACACTGCGGAGGCTGAGTTTGAAACGGGAAGCAAAGGAAAAATATGCGGAGATAAGCGAGGCGATCGAACAGGCGGAAAAGGCGGAATTTGAAAGAATACTGGACGACATTGCATCGGGCAGCAAAAAGCGGTTAATACGTATTCGGAATAATGAATCTGACATAGAGATGATTTATCTCAGGTGCAGGCGAATTGCGATCGTGCTTGAATATTTCCGGTTTCGAACGCCGAAGCAGAATGCAGTGCTCAAAAAGGATTGCGACGACGTTATCAAAATGATCGCCTTTAACGAATATAGACTCAACACGGATAAAGCCAATGTTTTCGAGGCGGCGGACTGCGTTCTTGCGTTGTCCGACGGCGGCATTTCGAAAAAGGACGTTGTCGGCGTATTCTCGAAACAACATCTGAATGACGGGACAATTTACGGCGAAAACAACGAAGACACACCGGAACTGCTTTTGAATATCTCATCGTATCTTTTGAAACGGGGAGAAGAGGAGCTTGCGCTCCGCGCGATGCGGTATCTGGTTGAATGCAGCCGCAGGCGGGCAGGAGAGGGAAGTCCGCAGCATCGGGAAATCGTAGCTTCGATTGCTCTTGCGCTTGACACGAAGTATCCGCAATTCAGATACGATATTTGTGCTGCCGAAAATAAAAAGTTCGTTCCCGAACCCAACTATGAATACACCGTTGAGGATTCGGATTTTTACTGGGCACTCGGATTGGCGGCAAATTCGTTGGAAAAAAACGAAGAGGCGTACGAGGCGTTCGATAAATCGTACGGAATACGTCAAAAACTTTTGGGCGAAGATAACGGGTTCACGCAGCTTGCATGCAGAGAGCGTGCAGTCCTGGCGATCGCGCTTGGGAAGAATATCAAAGAAAACGTCGATAAACTCCGCATTTTCCTTGAAAAACTGCAAAACGGGAAATTCTCCGAAATAATGGATGGAAAGCTTGCTTTGATCTATGAAGCAAAAACGCTGTATGTTATTCTTTGGTTCGCTGTGGAAGGCGATGAATGCCGGGAATGCAAGCCGTATTTGGACAGGTACGGTGAGCTGTGCGACGAATTCGGCAAAGATTCCGGAGAACTTTGTATCAACAGAAGGTTTTATTTCAACGCACTCGGATTGTATTGGATGACGGTGGGTGAGCTTTTCAAAGCGGAGCAATGGTTTAAAACTGCACTTGAGGAGGATAATTGTGAATCGGGAACGGAAAATGAGCCCTCCGATGCAGTGATCAAGCTCAATCTTTGTACCGTTGCCATGAGACTGAATGACATGGAACGCCTGTGTGCTCTTCTTTCGGAGCTTGAAGAAATGAAGGAGGAAGATGATTCGGAATTTACCGACAGATGCAGGTACATAATGCAGTTTGATATCTGTGCTTTATATGATTTGGGTTACTCAGAACTTGACGAGGAAACGGCGGAGCGGTTCAAGGAAGACATCGATGTTTTGAAAAAAGACATAATCAAAAACGAAGTATCGGACAAGCGCCGTGCCGCCGAAGCCGCAGTGAGCGTATACATGACGGCGAAGCTGCTGATTACAAGCGATTTTGCAACCGAAGCGGAACGCGAAGAGTATATGCGGCTGATTGAGCATGTGACTGAGATTTATGCTCCGACATTGGAACCCTCAAGAGTGGCTGCGATCAACGTAATGACAGCCGCGATCATGTGCTTGCGTCATGATTACCGTGCGGCATCGGGATATATAACTGCGGCCGAGGAATTTGCGGACAGTACGGAGGTTATGCCTGTAGTACTTGCGGACTTGTATACAAACAAAGCGGTTATCATGTTCGCACTGAACGAAGAGCAGAGGGCAGCGGAAAGTGCGAAAAAAACATTGGAATGTATTGAAAAACAACGCTGTGAATATGTAAAATACTGCAACGATAAGCGCCTGATAGGCATATTGACATCCGCTCAGAGTGCGTTTTTGGTGACCTACGGCGTGCTGCGGAAAGTTATCAAAGATGATTGGGCATTGTATGAATTTGTAATCCGCAACAAAGCGTTGGCATCGTTGACGGGCAAGGAGAGAAATCGCGTTATTCAGAGCGGCAGGATGGACACTTCTCTTGCAAAAAAGATTCGTGCCGCGCAGGACAGGCTTGCCGAGATTGAGGCGCGGGGCGTGTTTGTCGATTCATCCGCGGATTATGAAGCGGAAAGAGAAAAACTGCGTGAGATGGAAGCGGAGTTTGCGGAAGAATTTCCCGAAGATACGGTATTTACGGATATCACGGCGGAAGCCGTCAAACGAAAGATCCCGTGCAATTCGGTAGTTGTTGAGTATTCGCTTTATTTTGAGGCGGAGAAGGCGGATTCACCGAATGAAGAAACAGAGGCGGCGTTTGACGTTTTTGTGATTCAAAAGACGGAAACGGATTGCAGCATCCGCCGGGTTGTTATTCCGAATGCGTCGGATATTGTCGAACGGACAGAAAAATTCAACATGATTCTTCAAAAAGAAGCGCAGCATGAAGCCGATTCCGATGATTTGGATGAGAAGGAGCGGCTGCGTGCATCGCTTTATCATGACCTGATTGAACCGGTTGAGGGATTCATGGCGGGGTTTGAAACGGTTTGGCTTGCGCCGGATAATGTGGCAGTCAATTTGCCTTTTGACGTGTTGGGAAGGTCCAAAAGGGATATTCCCGGGGATAGACATAATTTCGTTATCATTGAATGCTCAAGGGACTTCCTGTTCGGCAGTGACGGGGCGGCGAACGGCAGCGGAAGCCTTATCATCGGCAATCCGAAGTACCTGCTCAACGAAAAAACGATATCGCCCAAGGCAAAGCAGGACAGTGATAAAGATAAAAAACACGAATCGGGCGGGAACGAACGCATGGTTTCTTATGCCGATTTGAGAAATCAGGATATTTGCCCGCTGCCTTTCAGCGAGATTGAGGCGAATATGGTGAGCCTTTATTGCGGTGAAAGCTGTTTTGTCGGTGCGGAAGCGAGCAAGAACCATCTGCTGAACTGCGGAACAAAGCGAAATATCCATATTGCAACGCATGGATTTTTTGATCTTGAGGAGGAGACGAATTCCCTTTATTCATCGTGCCTGCTGTTTGCCGGTGCGGGAAACTGGTTGAAAAACGGCAATGCAACGGAAAAATACGGCAACGGCATCGTTACCGCCGATGAAATAAGTCGAATGGACTGCCGAAATGTTGAGCTTGTTGTGCTTTCGGCCTGTTTCGGCGGAATGAACGATGCGGTTTTGGCAAAGGGTTTTTGCGGAATGGTGGGCGGTTTTGCCGCAGCGGGAGTGAAATATGTAATTTCCTGCCTGTGGACGGCGGATGATTTTGCTTCGGCGGTGCTGATGGCCGAATTCTACCGCCAATATAAAGACCGCAGGCTTTCTCCGCCTGCGGCACTGCGCGCTGCAAAAAAATATCTGCGGCGGGTCACGATACAAGAGCTTGAGGAGAAAAACTGGTTTGACATTGCATTAAAGAACGGGGAGCTGAGCTCGGAGGCGAGGGACGCCGTTTTGGAGCTTTCGGATATGCCTCCGAAGTTCGCCCCTTTCAATAACGAGATTTACTGGGCAGGGTTCACCTGCTTCCGGTGCAACTGAGGGAGGTATAGAGATGGAGCAACGGGAACAAAATGACAACAAGCATTCGGAACGCAAACAGCACATTAATGCCGTTATCAAACGGTCGGATGCAATGCGCGAAACGGAGCGGGATATTCGGTCGGCATACGAGGAATTCATGGAGAAAGGTGACGAAGAAACGCGGAAGGTCTTGCACGAAAAAATAATGATGTTTTGCAGGATGAAAGTAAAGCGGCTCGCCTATCATACAGAAGCCAATGTGAAGCAAGCGGACATTGAGGATGTTGTTAGCATAAGCTGCCTGGCTATGCTGGAAGGACTTGAAAAGCGTAGGTCGGAGAATAAATATATTGAAAACATAATGGGCTATATCAGCAATGTGTGCAGGAATCAATTTGCAAATTTGCAGAGAGAGCGGTTCAATCTGAGGGATCCGGAAACGGGGGAAGGCTATATTCCGATATCATTGGAAACGCCGAGAGAGGACGGAACAACGCTTGCGGATAACATAGAATCCGATTCGCACTATGAACCGTGGGACGATGCCCGCCGACAGTTTGCTGCGATGGCAGTGCTGATTTACGTTAAAGCCTTTTTGAGCCTTGAGGTTCCGCCGCAGTCAAGCCTTGCACTGTTTTATGCAAGACTGCTGCCGCATATTCGGGGCTCTGTTGACGATAACAAAACCACATCCGTAAGTGAGGCGTTTAGGGTCATGGGTAAAAAAACGGTGGAAACCCTTGCGGATGAATCCGAACGGGAAATAAAGGAAGCCTTTCTGAAATCTCTCGGCTGGAGCAAGTATTTTCGGACACATCTTGACGATGAAATGATGACCGTTACAGGCAATGTGCCGCTGCGAAAAATTGTGTATACGGAGAAGTTCACAACAAGCGAAACAGAACACCGGTCAACCGCCGTGCATAAGATCTGCGTCAAAAAAGTCAGCGAAATTGTAAGGCAAAACAAAGAATTAATAAAAAGCGCCGAGGATTTTATTCCGGAGTATATACTTGCGAGAGACGGGGAAGTTAAGCCGAGCATACTGTACAAAGCTTTTACGGGAGGCAGAGTATGAAAAACGAACATATTGAATTTGATGAGTTGTACCGCCTTGCGGAAATCGAAGTGCAGGGGGAGGTATACAGCGAAGAGGAGAAGAAGGAACTGCAGCACCTTATTGAATGCGAAGAATGCTATGAAAGGTATTGCGCTGCTGCATTAAGCCTTGCCGCATTGGACGGAATCAACGCGGAAACGCTTGCTGTAATGGCGGAAAAAGGTGACTTTGAAAAGGCGGAAGGAAAACTTGCCGAACTCGGAATCGATTTTACGGCGGCAGAGCAGAAAAATGCCCTCAGCGGTGTGCCCGAAACCGAGTGGGTAAGGGTGGACGGAAAAAAATCGGAATCGGTGATTTCAATAACGTTCCGAAGGGTTCATGATGCAATTGAAGCTGCTGCACAGCAGATAAAACAGGTCGGCACGGGATTCATCTTCCGGTCGCCGGTTGCAGTCGGCGGAAGGGGAGGCGCAGCACGCAGTTCAACCCTTAAAAAGCTTGAAGATGTTGAAAACGCATACAACTGCATAGTTATTGACCCCGCGCTGAAAAGGCTCACGATTCAGCTGGATGCGGCGGAACTTGAAACACGGCAGGTGAAAGCATATGTTGTTCAAAAGGACGGAACAATGCGAAACATTTCGCTTGAGTCCGACGGAGATCTTTTGACAGGACGAATTGACGGGATTGCCGACGAATGCGAACTGCATATCGAAACCGAATTGTGCGCAAACGCCGATTGCAGGGATAAACATACCGACGAATGCGACGGTGCGGACAGATAAGATGCGAAATCGCGGCTTGGACGGAGCAATTTAAGCTCTGAACCAAATACGGACGATGAACTGAAAAGCGGGCAAAGACCTCGGGCAAACGGAGCTTATTCGGGTGTACTCACGGAGTACATGTACTCACGGAGTACCTTTAAACAGTGTTTGCGCGGCAGGAGGTCTTTGCCTGCTTTTTGCATTGTTCGGAAAAGGGCAGAACAATTCTGCATGAAAAACGGCACGGTTATTCTTGCTTGCTGCCTTCGTTTTGCTCAATGCGGCTCTTCCAACTCGGCGAAAGGGCGGCATCGCAGCGGATGTCGGAGATTGCCTCACTGAGAACATCGTAATTCAGGCGTGTTCCCCTGCTGTCGGCACGGTAGGTAACGGCACGCTCCGCCGCAATTCCGAATGTTCCCGCGGTTTCCACCGCATCCATATTTGCGCCGAGAAAAAGGAATTCCCAACCGTATTTTGTTTTTTGCCGCTCGATCATGTTCTTTACTTTGCCGACGCTGTGCCGACGGCTTGTGTTCTCCATGCCGTCGGTTGTGATGATAAAAAGCGTATGCTCGGGAACATCCTCCTCGCGGGCATATTTATGGATATTCCCGATGTGTTGAATCGCATCGCCGACAGCATCAAGAAGCGCGGTGCAGCCGCGGGGAACATAATCCTTTTCGGTCATGGGTCGGACGGATTTAATGTCTGCGCGATCGTGGATGACTTCGCTTACATTGTCGAAAAGAATTGTCGAAACAAAAGCATCGCCCTCTTCCCGCTGCTGCTTGCGAAGCATTGAGTTAAATCCGCCGACGGTGTCCGCCTCAAGTCCGCTCATTGAGCCGCTGCGGTCAAGAATAAACACAAGTTCGGTAAGGTTCTTTTTCATTTTAACATCCTCCTTAAAGTGTCAGATTTACTGTTTACGGGCATATTTTAACGCTGCCGAGAGGGGAAGGGGTCGCATGAGAAGCGACAATTGAATGTTAACAGGCGGTTTGCGGTACTTAATGCGGAATTGTCGGATGATACGCAGCGGCGAGGCTCGACTTTGCGAAAAAACCGAATCCGCGGCTTTTTTCCAAAAGAACCCTGATTCGGCACTTCCCTGCAAGCTCTCCGCCAAAAGCAAGCAAAAAATGCGGCGGAAAAGCGACAACCCAAAGTGCGGCGGGGGTGGTAGAATCAGGACAATCGGATTTTGATATGAATTTGTTAATTCTGTTCTGCATTCCGAATTGCAAATTAAGCAAGGAGAGAGTCATGGAAACAATAAGGAGGATTATCGGTGCAGCTCGGGGCGGGTTGTTTCGGCATATACAGCCGGGCAGGCTGCTCCGGGCTGCGATGCCGGAGGTGTTTCCCGTAACTGCGGCAGCGGCTTTGCTTGCGGCATACGGAATGCCGGCAGGCATGGGCTCATTGTTCGGCGCGGGAGGGAGTTATGCATTGCCCGTGTTGGGAATTGCGTTCCTTTGCGCGATATGGTGCGCGGGAATGAACATATACCCGGCGTTTGCGGGCACGGTTCTGGGCAGTCTCGCAGGCGGGCGTCCGCAAGGCGCGGCTGCGGCGATGCTTATCCTGCTCTGCACATTTTTGCAAAAGAAAAGGAAACGCCTTCCGGTAGGAATGAGATATTTATACACGGCGGCGGTGCTGACGGTGCTTTACCCGGTTTTCGGAACGCTGACGATACAGGGCGCGGCGGGGTATTTCGGGGGCGTATGCGTTTCCGTTGCGGCGGCGGTTCTGATGCGGCATGCGCTCGGCGGGATTGAAAGCATTCTCGGCAGACGGGAAGTTACGGACGAAAGGATCGTTACAATCGCATTGCTTGCGGGCGTCGCCGTCATGGCATTCGGGAAATTTGAGCTTTTCGGAATCAGCCCGGGGGCGGTGGCTGCAGCTGTTTTCTGTATGCTGGCAGCATATTCGAAGGGTATTGCTGCGGTTTCGTGCGCGGCTGCGGCTGCGGTCGGGCGGGTTATGGGCTGCGGCGGGGATCTTGTTTTTGTTGCAGTGCTTTGCAGCTGCACACTGCTCTGCTGCTGTCTGCGTGTTTTCGGAAAATGGGGAATAGGGGGCGGCTTTACCGCCGCTTCGATCGTTTTTGCGGTTTTAATACCCGGTGCGGGAAAGCTGAACATTGCGGAGACGCTTATTGCCGCCGCTGCATTTCTTGCTGTTCCGGATGATTTTTTTGAAAAACTGGATGCGAACCGTCCCGGATACCGTGACGGCAAATATGAACAGCGGCTGTCGGCAGTGACATACAAGCTGAATTCGCTTGCGGATGTGCTCGGACAGATGGCCAAGCTGTTTGAACCGAACGGAAGCGGCGAGCAGGCAGCGGCGGACGGGTTTGTCAACCGTCAGCTTGCGGGTGTTGCAAACTGCATAAAAAAACTTGCCTTGGACGGAGTGTACAGCAGGGGGAGGAAATACCGCATCTCATTCGGCTGCGCCGTAAGTCCGAAGGCGGGGAACAGCGAAACGGGAGACAGCTGCTGCGTGCGTGAGTTTGACGGGCTGCGCATGGCAGCAATCAGCGACGGCATGGGCAGCGGAGGACCTGCGCGGAGGGAAAGCCTTCGGACGGTTGAACTTTTTGCAGCCCTGACGGGCGTCGGGTTTCGCCCGGAGGAAGCGGCGGAATGCCTTAACAGACTGCTTCTGCGGGAAGGGGAAGATATGTACGCAACACTTGATGCGCTTGTGTTTGACACGGTGAGCGGGAGCGTCAGCCTTGCAAAGCATGGTGCGCCGCCGAGTTATATCCTGCGGGAAGGGCGGCTGAGCACGCTCTATGCGGAGGCACTGCCGGTCGGAATTCTTCCGCAGGCAAGGCCCGCTGTGTGTACGGCGCGGCTGCGGAAGGGTGATATCGTTGTTATGATGAGCGACGGGGTTGCGGATGCACTGGGAAAGGAACTTGTTGCTGCCGTGACGGACAGAACACGAAATGCGGGCAGCCCGAAAGCGGCGGCTGAAGAGCTGCTTGCCTTTGCGGATGAAAAAGGCGGGCGAACGGATGATATGACCGTTATTGTAGCGAAAGTCGAATAGAATAAAATCGGTAATTAAACAACAGAAAACAGCAAAAGCCGCGGGAGAGGACAGAAACGTTTCGCTCCCGTTCGAACGGCATAAAAGTTGAAGACGGTCAATGAGTTAAAGCTGTCGGTTTAAAGCTGAAGGGGGGCGGGAATCGGTTAAAAAACGAACGAGCCGGGGGCAGAAGCCTGCGGCTCGAAACGCTTTCGGTAAATATAGTTGTTGATTCCTGCGGAATAACCGAAACATCCGAAAGCGCACGGAAGGCAAGCCTGCGCATTCGGAAACAGGCGGAAAACTCCGGTGAGGGAAAGCTGATGGGATCACCGATGAGTGCTTACCTAGCTCACGAGTCATCGTAACCTCCGCTTGCTCCGGACTGATATAAGAGGTAGAGACCTTGGCCTGTACCTTAGAGCCTTTCGCAAATTGTACATAGGCACCGATACCTTCCCCTTCCCGGCTCAAATTATTCTTCTGGATCGTATTCTTACGATTCTCCCATGTACCATAGCTAACGAAAGGTTTATCAAATTGAATGATAAAATAATTCTTATGTGTCTTCGGAGAGAAAGCCCCATTGTGTACATAGCCGGTGATCCGGTGGTTCGCTACATCGATTTGTACCTGACTGGTTTTCGTATAGCCATCCAGTACGAGAAAAGCGTCTCCCTTCGCGGGAAAGGAAAAACGGAAATGAGCGGAACGGGTAGTTGGCGAGAACTCCGTGGTAATACCATTCTCCAACGTAACCTTATAATAATGAGGCTTGGCAATTTCTTTATCATGAGAGAACGGAGTCGCCCGTTTGGACTCATCAACAACCAATTCCGATACAGGCATCAAAGAAAATACCCCGTAATCTCCCACCCAAGGGCTACATTGATGCGTCGGTTGGAAACCCCGGATCGTAGTGGCCGAGTATTGGTATTTCCAACCATCACCATTCTTCCCGGTCTGTGGAGACCAGCTATTCATGGGATAGGGAACCGCCGTAGTCGGGTAGGTATTTCCCCAACTCAATTCGTAAGTCGAGTTTGTTCCTTGCAAAGTATTTACGTATTGTACCAAGTCTTTCTCCGCAAAAACAGGGAAAGAGAGGGTTAAACAGAGGGCTAAAGCCGCCCCCTGTTTATAAAAAGTATTGAGTTTCATGTTATTTTATTTACTGATTAATTATTCACGCCCCAATTTGTATTCGGCTCGGGGCCCATCTCCAATTCT
>OLQA01003029.1_pt1 | contig 12441 bp, 6 predicted proteins | sample 1673151 | NCBI WGS metagenome assembly OLQA01 (sample SAMEA3136760, study PRJEB25190) | human gut metagenome | biome: human gut; feature: human-associated habitat; material: faeces | place: Austria | collected 2013 | reverse complement strand
TCTTCCCTTATTTTGACTTTACTTTATATGAATACGGGGATAAAGTAAAGTTGATGATTTAATGGAAAAGTGTAGATTTCAAGCCTCAATTTTGATGGAAAAGTGTATAAAGGAATTCTGATTCGTTGGAAAAAGTGTGACAAATTCGATTTATTCGCTTGAAAAAATGTATCAAACCATACAAATGACATTAGATTAGGAATAAAGAGGAAAGTTTTTGACGAGGCGGTGTACACATGCTTTATTCGTCCCTGATGTATTTGGATTCATTTAAAAAAGCAAGAAATAGTTTCTGCCCATTCGATAATCAAAGCGGCTTCGGTCGCTTTTGTTTTTGCTTGTATATGTCCTCTTATAAGCATTGTCCAACCCGTAAGCTGCTTCTCCTGTTTCGAAAGACACTTATCCGATACTGCGATTGAACATTACAGTACACTTTCAAGACTCTTCCAGAAATCGCACAACACAAAAAGATTTGCCAACTGGTCGAAGACTACGTTTCCTCCCGGTTGCCAAAACATTTTGTTGACTGTCGTGCTTATAGAATAAACACGCTTACAATTCGCCCTTGACAAGGTAAATCTCAATGAGAGAGAGGATGTAAATATGATACAGTTTAATTTTGTTGTATGCTGCTCAGATAATGGTCATACGGAGCTAACTGTCCCTGTGATAGTCGCTTTTGCTTCAACCACTAAAGATGGCTTTCAAAATCTTGATGAAAAACCATAGTAAGAGTATTGTTATTATAATTTCACCCATAGATTTATACATTTCCATAGGAATTCATCTATTAAGGTATGAAATATTATCAAGATTATCTATTAAATGAAGTGATAAAGATCTATTTTGAAAGATAATTGGTTTGTAATATCAAAATATTGCATATATCGCAAAAGTATATGTCTATTTTGAAATAAATTGACTATTTTTGTAATACAAAAAAGAACAATTATGGCAGATATAAATCGTATTAAGATAGTTCTTGTAGAAAAGAAGAAAACGAATAAGTGGCTTGCTGACCAAATAGGTAAAGATCAGGCTACAGTGAGCAAATGGTGTACTAACACAACTCAACCCACTCTTGAAACTCTAGTAGAAATTGCAAGAATACTTGAAGTCGATATTCGTGAGTTGCTCGTACCTACAGACAATCAGAAAATTATGATGACGATCTTGTAATAACTAAATCTAATAGAATATGGTTGGCAAATCAATAATAGAAAAATTACGTGAGATATATCAATCTTTGCCTAAGGTAGAGCTGGTTGACAAGGGTGATGGATGGGTGAATCAGTATGATTTCTTACGTGCTGTTGGAAAAGTAGGTATCAATTATAAGGATCTTGGGTATGATCATTTTTATGAATTTTTAATGGATTCTGGATTGTTTTCATTCTGGACTGATTTCTCGGGAGAAAAACCTACAAGGTATGTAATTGAAAAAGCTAAGCCAAAATCTCACGAAGAGCAAAGAAGACCACAATACAATCGTGCAGCAACTCAATACGTAGATTCCGAGGAGGTCGTTAAAATCAAACGCAGATTGCGTCTTGAGAACAATCAGTTTATTGGTCAGTTTGCGCCGCAAAGAAATGAAGGTTGGTTTACGATAACAGATATCCGTAATACTGATTTTACAAAGATTGAAGATAAGGAACGTGGTATAAAAAATCTGTCTATCTCATTCAGAAGCAACAAGGAGTTCAACCGCTATGCATACTACAAGTTCACTTGGGTATTGCTTGGAACCGATCCTCTCAAGTTCGGTATTGACTTGCATGAGGAAATAACACCAATTTACCCCAAAGACATTGTGAGCAGTCTTTACGAAGGCATTATGCGTTATCCTGCAGGTGCTGCAAAGAAGATTACTCGTTCGCTTGATACTCTCAAAAAGCAACTTACACAAAGCGGTAAGGAAGTATTCATCTATGAGTTGTTGCAGAATGCTAATGACTATCCTCGTCGTACAAAAATTGATGGCAAGATTCAACCTTTGCCTGTTGATGTAGAGTTCCATATTACCGAGAACTACTTAATATTCGAGCATACAGGTGAATATTTCAATCCGAAGAATATTGCAGCTATTTGTGATATAAATGATGGCGAGAAGTCTGACAATACCGAAGCCATCGGTTACAAAGGTATTGGTTTTAAGACCGTTTTTCTTGACAACGACTATGTTCTCCTCAATACTGGTAATTACACATTCAGGTTCGACAAGTCTGCTACGGATGTAATCAATACACCATGGCAGATATTACCAATCTGGACGGAATATAATGAGATCGATAATGAAATCAAGTCTGTATTCCGTCAGCATCCTAACGAAGAGTTCAGAGTAAAGTTCGCTCTCCAACCACGAGATAAGGAAATTCTGACCGACGAAGACAGAGATGATAACTACATCGATTTGTTTACCGATGTATTTGAATCAGAGCGCGTCATATTGTTTATCCCGAACATCAAGAAGGTTAGCATCTTTATTGATGGTCAGGATGAACCGATTGTACGTGAGAAAGACAATAAAGATTGGTGTGTATCAGATTCTCTTGTAGATGATATTCCTGAGGACATTACAGATAAGATAAACGATGTCTTGGAAAATCCAGACTCTCTTCGTTCGGATGGATATGAGAAAATACCTGAGAAGTACATGAACTTCCGTAAGACTGCGGTAAAGTTTGCGTGCAAGAAAGCTGAAAGAAAGTTGATGCCAGTTGATGATGCCATGCTTTACTGCTATCTGCCAGCAAAACGGGCTGATTGGGGCTTCAATTTCCTAATGAACACCGATATGGTGCCCAACGGGCAGCGTGATGATATTGAGGATATCGAGCTCAATCACGTTATTGCTCGTATTGCAGGTAAACAGTTCTTTTATTGGATCAAGCAGCTTATTGAAAGCAAAAAATACGACCTTGACTCTATCTTTGCGCTTATCCCAGACTTTGATGAGTGCAAGAAGAGACGAGTGTATAAGACGTTTATAGAGGAGTTCCAGGAAGAATTTGAAAAGCTCATAAAAGAAGAGCCTTTTGTTCCATGCGTGGATAAGGATGGGGAACAAACCTTTGAATGCATCGACAATATTATTAACGACATGACTGGCATGACAGCGAACGGAGTCATTTCAGACGAAGACTTCATAATTCTTATGGAGTTGGGTGACTATTCCTTGCCAGTTGACGAGTTAAGACAATCGGAGGCATTCATGGATTTCTTGTACAAGCATTCTCCTTCGAGCCTTGATGTAGAGGTTGATGCTGTTGTAAAGAAATGTGAGAAAACTGATTTCCAGACATGGTTGGCAGTTCCCGAAAACAATACACGATTTATAAGACATTGGTTGAGTAAGGATGAACTAAACGAGTTTGCGAAGAAAAATATATTTATTGAATACGAAGGCGATCTGTTTACAGCAGGAAGTCTCTACTATGATTTTGACACGAATTGTAATGGAATAGGATTCTTGCGTAGATTTGTACCGCATCTTTGCGAGGCATCAAGAGCAAATTTTGAGGAAGATGAAAATTGGAAATCATTTGCAGACAAGTATTTCCTGTCTTTCTCTGCTGCGTCTATGATTACAGATTACATTCTATCCAATGAGGATGCTATGGCGTTGCTTAACATACCAAGCAATTCTGTTGCATTTTATCGTTATCTTGCAGTAAAGGAAGTTGATTTAAAGGCTAACAAGACAAAGATTCCGTACATTACTGAGGCTGGTGGTGCAAGTACCGACTATACCAATTATCACTACTTCTTCAACGAAGATGCTCATGGCTTAACACGTGAGAAATGGTTGGGCGAGAATGTTATCAACGTACTATCGCATATTTATTTTGATAGCCTTGCTGATGACGAGAAAGGTAATATAACTGCAATATTTGCTGACCTTGGATTCAACGAATTTACCAAGGACTCCTTCATCACGACTGTCATAGTTGGCGATGCCGATTTCCGAGCAAAAGTAAACGCTGCCATAGAAAACAATTATGCCGCCAACAAAGCATTTGTTGAATATGTGTACGGTTGTGAAGCGCAGTTGAAGGAAAACGCTTTCAAGGATTATGTCTTGCGTTGCATTGACATCCACAAAAATGAGGTATATCTTTGCAACGATGACGTGCGATACTTCAATCAGGATGCGTATGCTCAGAACAGCACCTATGCTGACAATATCAATCATGCTTGGTTGCAGGATAGCATGATGTATGCTCTATCGAATGATTATTTTGAAGGTCGTGAGAAGGAAGAGGTAAAGAAACTGGAATCGTTCTTGCGTCAGCAGTTTGGCGTTAAGACCTTCACAGACAAGTCGTTCTTCACAGATGTTGTAATAAAGAACAAGGCGGTTATCTATGCCAGTCTTGTTGACGAGGCAACTATGCTCACATTCTTGGAATACCTGAAGCGAGACGCAGACAGACTCTTTGATGATACTATGAGTTTCAACGACATCAAGGATATGCCTTTACTTGCCTATGATGGAACCATAGCAAGAGCAAGGGAACTGAATATCCAGTATATCGAATACAACGAGGACGCAAAGATTCTGTGCGAGAAAGCATGGTGTCCGAAGAAGTATGTTATGCTCTCACAGAAATATACCGATGATTTCTCTCAGGATATGCGTCAGCTGTTCAAGATTGTGAAGTTTGACATCAATACCACAACTGACATCCTTGTCCAGAACGCAAACTTGCGTCAATCTATTAATGTTATAAATAATAACGTTGATTTCTGGCGATGGGTAAAGGTAAACCAGAAGCAAATTACATCTGTTGATAAGTTCAAGACTATTCCGTTGCTTGACAATAACAACGCGCTTATCAATTGTGCATCGCTTTACATTTCTGACACCTATCAGCAGGAACAAATTGAGGCACTGGTAACTAAGTATGTAAAGGAGGCGCAGTTTGTGTCTTCGTCTTACATCGAAACCGCCAATGAAAACGAGAAGGCAGAGTGGATGAAATTGTTCAGGAAACTCGGTCTTAAGTCCGATAACAAGGATATTCTTTTCTCAGACATCTTGCCTAAGCTTTCAACTATTGAAGCCGAGTCTTTGGATTCGGTTGTAGCGATGATGACCAAGCACCTTAAAGACCTGAAGGATAAATGGGCAGAAAGGAAACACCAAATTATGCAGTTGAGAGTTCGTACTCAATATGCTGGTTATAAGACTATTGATCAGGTAATAATCGTCAACGTGGATGAGGCTTCTGTATCTGAACCATTTAAGTACATCACTCTTGCCAACGAGGTTCATCCCGATATTCTAAAGGCAAATAAGGACTTGCTTCATGCTATCTCTGAAGAGTACGGTAATCGCAATCTCATTACCACAAAGCAAATGTGGATTGACGCAAAGGTTAAGGATTATCTTGCAAAGTTTGCTACCGATGAGAATAGCGTTGCAGACATTCACATTCAGTTTGTACGTGAAGTAGCCAAGATACAGAGTGAGTATGACATAAATGACACACTTCGTAAGCAGATAAAGTATCTGGTCAAGTCGAATGAAACGACATACAAGTTTGCTCATGAACTGACACTTGGAACAGAATATTCTCCAACGTGCGACTTTGAGGCAAATGGTGTGTCTGAATTGTCGTATCTTTCTGACACTTATATCTTCGAAGGCAACAAGGATATCATCAAGCAATATTTCAAGGCGGAGAACGTGCATCAGAATATGACGCGAGAGGACTTGAAGTATCTCGCAAACCGCACATTTGCTTGTTATTTCTGGTCAAAATGTTTCTCTCGTCGCTTGGGCGAATATGAATCATGGGTGGAAGATGGATATTTCAATAACCGCGTGTGCATACCAACAGAGAATTCTGTTCAAAAGCCGGAGTTGTTGTATGCACCTCACATAGCTGGTTATGCTGTTCGTGCCAAGGTACCTCAATGGCAAGAGAAGGTTCCTTGCAAAGCTATTGTTGACTCTATTGACAATCGTGATGCTCGTGAATTATTTGAGAAGATCAACTTCTGTAAGGCTCTCTCTTTTGAAGATTGCCTTTATTACCTTGCTCGTGTTACGCATCCAAGAGAGGAAGAAACTAATTTCCGCAGTATAGTGATTAATTGGATGCTGTCTTCGCCTGTTCAAGATGAGACTTTGGTCGACAACTATCGTAAAACGCCAACTGCAGAATGGCGTAATGGTAAGGGGCAGAAGAAGCATATTACGGAACTTTATGCTATCCATCCAGATGCGACACAGGAAAGGAATATCTTCCGTGGCGATGAGTTTGTTATGCAGACAAGTGCTTTCCCTTATGATACAGATTTGTTTGTCAAGGTCTGCAACATGCTGAAGATAAAATGTCTGACAAGTTCTGATTTTGTGGCAACACCGATAGGTAAACGAGATGAAACAGCTGATATGGTTGCCATTATCAGACCTCGTCTGCTTATCTTGTCGGCTATCGAGAACCCAGATCGTTTCCAAGAACTCTACGAACGCTATAATACAAAGCTGTCGCAGTATCATTTTGTTGTATGTGAAAAGATAGACCTCGGTTATGACACTATACATAATGATGTGGAGCGTATCTATAACGATGACAACCACCTTTATTATGTAAGCTCATGGAAGCATAATCGTACCTTTACTAAGTTCTGTAGTAGATTTAAGCGACTGGTAGGTTTTGACGTGTATGATAATGTATGTGAAGACGTTCTTGATGATAGCGTTTCTGTAGAAGCGTGCATCGAAAAATATTGCTCTTCGCTTGCATACGATGAAAAGTTCCGCGCTTATCTCAGATCGTTGGATTTGACCATCAACGTTGAGCCAGAGGAAGAAGAACCTTTCGAAACAGAAAACGATTACTATAGCAATGCTACGAATGAACCAACAGATTCTGCTACTGAAGCAACTACGGAGACATCAACCGAAAACCAACATGTTGACAATAGGGAAACTATTCGCGAGGATGACAAGCCTGGTACACCAAATAAAGATGTAACATCAAGACCTGTTAACGAACTTGAAGTTGGGGAAGAAGCAGATACATCACCAAAAGAACCTATTCAAACCGCATCGCAACAGCCAACTTCTAACTCTCGTCCACAACAGCAGTCGCAACAAGCTGAATCACCGGTTGGTCAAACAACGTCATCTACAGCAGAGGAAGAGTCAGAAGATGACCTTGGTCAGTATGACACATATGAACAGGTTGATGAAGAGGATATTGAAGACTACGATGACACAGATGAAACAGACGATGTAGAAGCTGACGTTGATGAAGATGTTGACACGACGGATAATGCCAGCACAACGCCTTCTAATACTCATACGTCTAACACGTCTCACGCTTTATCAGATAAGCCTCATAAGGATTATGATCCTGACCGCAACGGGTACATGGGATCTGTTGATAAGGACAAGAATTATCAACCTGTTGGCGACAGACCTTACAAACCTCGTACACGTAAACATCCGAAGATCTTTACCAAAAAGGAATTAGAACGCCTTCGCTCACATGGAACGCCTCTTGAACTGGAATCATTACCACCAACGAGGGAGGAAATAGACCTCTTAGCTCAATGTAACATCAAGCCAGAGCAGATTGCCGACACCAATTATCTTGCTCAGTTGCGTCTGTACCAGAATCTCAGAAATGAGATGCACGCAGAGCCTGAGGAAACAATGGAAGAGTTCGTGCGTAATGCGAGTGATGTAACTGTACACAAACTTAAAGATGGTAGATACATTCATACTTGTAGTGCTGCTCGTGGCGTGATGTATGTTTCTCCTTCTGTATGGAATAAGATGGTTGGTGACAAGTGGAAGATTTGTGTTTATCTTGATGGACAAGGCAAGAACTTCCATTACATTAACAACACCGAGAAATTCCTGAAACTCGTAGAAAAAGACGATGTTGTTATCAAGATTACCGGCAAGGAGAAGGTTGATGTAGTAAGGGCTCTTTATACAGGCATACTTGAAGATGCCAAAGGTACTGCATACACCTTGATTCGTGTGGCTGCTCGTACAAATATGGATGCCGTATTCGCTCACTATGTTGGTGCTATGGCGGAAGCGGAAGATGGCAACGATGATTACAACGATAACGACTATTGATTATGATTGACAATATCAAACTTGCAAACTATAAGTCATTCTTTGCTGACCAGGTGAAGGAGGCTATCGACGAACAACAAAAGATCAATCGCTCGCAGATGCGGAACTTATTCAAGACAGGTGAATTGTCGCTTGCTTATGTTGATTCCATTCAGCATGAGACAGGCATGATTATCCTCAAATGCCCTCGTCGTATGGCTCCACGCTTGAAAGTTCTAAAGGGCGTGTGCATAATTAAGAAAGGTGCTAAACAAGCATTAGGTGAACAGGTTACGGAGTGGATCTGCCGTTGGGAGGAGTTCGTTGACAATAAGGATTTTCATTCTCCAGGTTCTGACATGACTCCAATGTACTATGTTCATACTGGTGATTCCAACTATGACTATGTTGCATGCTCTGGATTCAGTATTAAGTTGTACGATATCTTGTCAAAGGCATTGGCTGATGGCAAAAGTCTTTCACTTATCATCCATAATCCATTTCCTCCTGTCGAGTATTTCCGTAACCTTGCCAACTACATGGATGCATTCTCTTCAAACGAGGAATTGAACCTTGAACCAACTATTGATTATGATGAATGGACACCCGAGGAACTTGCGTTTGATGAACAGAAGCCAACAGGTATCTCTGACACAATCATAGACACGCTCGCCAATGAACATTGTTGTATCGTACAAGGTCCTCCGGGAACTGGTAAGAGTTACACCATCGCTTCTGTGATTTCATCGTATCTTGATGCTGGCAAAACCGTCTGCGTCACCACTATGGCGAACAAGGGCCTTATCGAGTTGATAAAGCAGAAGCCTTTGCAGAAGTATGTGAAGGGAGGTCGTGTCAGCAAGACAAATCTCTCTATTGACGAACGCAAACAGGTGTCTGGCGTAAAAGCTGCCTCTGCCGACTTGCAGGTTCCTGGTGGCGAAATGCTCTGTGCGACAAACTATCAGCTATCAAGCGTATATAGTGAGAAGAAAATGACACTTTATGGTCTGCCTAAATACGATCTGATTGTAATAGAAGAGGCTTCCCAGGCTTTTCTTACGGCTATAGTTGCGTTTAAGCAGTTAGGGGTAGATTGCCTAATTGTAGGTGATCCTATGCAGTTGCCACCTATCGTGAAACTTAACAATCCACAATATAATTCGTGGAATGTGGCAACACAAGTTGAAGGATTAAAGTCTATGGCGCTGGGAACATCGATAAAATCTTATCGTATAGTAACCACTTTCCGTCTCACGAGTAGATCTGCCTCCCTTACAAAATGCTTTTACGGGAATCGTTTTGTGTCTGTGAAGAAAGACTATTTAGATTTTACCAAAGCGAATAGTGTCTTATTTCCACAAGATGGCGGTGTACTTTACCATTGTACACTAGATGTCCGCAATGGAGTTTATTCAGATAAAGCAGATACTATTATACGAGATGTGATTGAAAAACTGGAAAAATTTTATCCTGATCGTTCTTTAGCTATCATAACACCTTTTAGAGATTCTGTAAAGGAACTGCAGAAACGTTTCTGTACGTCTGACCTTGAACTGGATATAACTATCGAAACGATAGATAGAATCCAAGGTATGACTGTTGATTATGCTATTCTATACATTCCTGGAAGGAATCCTGGTTTCGCACTAGAAGATCGACGTTTTAATGTAGCAACAAGCCGTTCGCTTAGTACGACTCTCATTATTTCAGATATGCCTCTTAACGAATTTCACACTGTCTCGCCTACAGTATTACAGTTTATAGATAATTGTGATAAGTTTGATGGTAAAACAAATGTATGGAGAACTAATTTGCAAGAGTCAGGATCATCAAGCCCTATAGCCCAACCTATACCTGAAGAAAAAACAGCATCAACGGTATCCTCCATAATAGGGTTGAAAGTTGTAGGTAAAATTGACCTCTCTCAATTTGAACGGAAAAAGAAGGAATTAAGTGTAACGAAGAAAAACTATTACATCATTGATACTAATGTTTTTGTGGACTGTCCCGATATTATTTCTAAGATTGACAGAAAGTATCCTATCATCTTGTCTGCAAAGGTGACGGATGAACTCGATAGGATGAAAATCAAATTAACCGAAGAACGAAGACAAAACGCGGAGAAGGCTTTACGCAATCTTAATAATGAGTCACAGCATGAGATTTTATACGAGTTCGCAGATGCTTCTTTATTGCCAGATGACTTTGATAAACGTTCACCTGACAATATGATATTATCAACCGCATTAAAGTATAAAGAACAGAATCCAATTATGCTTACGTCTGACAATGGTTTACAGTTGAAATCTAAAATACTCGGTATATCAACGATTTCGTTGAAGGCTTTCTTAAAAAGGTAATTGTATCTATAGAGACAGGAACTAATAATTCATTTAGATATATGAAAAGATATAAAGATTGCGCACTAGTATGCAAATATGGGCAACCAGCCACAAAACTGCTTGATCTTGTAATGCAAGTTTGCAGCAAAAAGGGGTATCAAGTTGATAGATATTCAGCTATGACCGAACGAGACACTCTAGCTGTGTACATACACGAAAATGGATTGCCATATTCGCGATTAATCGTATGCGCCAACTCAGAGTCAAATGTAGTTGCAATAGTAAATATTGTTCCAATGCCAGAAAGTGGAATATCGCATATCGAATATGCCGAATATAATAAGTTGTTAGATTTATTTAGAGATCAGGTATTTGGAACAATAAATCATGAGCAAGGGAATGAAATTAGAGAAAATTCTGAAGAATATAATATTGAAGATGTAATACCCAAATCTTATACAGCATTGAACACTTGGCTAAATATGCATCCTTTGTCTGAGCATCCGCTAGATACTAAGCGTTGGTATGCATTTGTAGTTGCATTACACGAAAATAATGAATATCTGTCTCTTGATGATTTTGCTAAGTATATCATTGAAAATTATGAGTGGCCAAGCGATAAAATTGAAGAATTTTCACTTAGATTAGAATCTCAACTAGAATTACTAGAATATTATGATAACCATAGATAAACTTAATATGATACTTACAGGAATATCAATTATATATTCTTGTAAGGCATCAAAATCTGCGAAGGTAGCTAGACAATATAAAGAAGAAACCCTTCATCTGAGGGAAGTGTTAGATTTAGAAAATCTATCAAGTAAGTTTCTTGCTGAGAGTAAATACTTTCTGGATAAAACTAGAAGTAAAGATTGGTATAGAGGCATTGATGTAAATTATATAATATCTCCTTTTAAAGAGGTTTTATCTTCTTTTGGCAAGCTATATCATTTAGTAAATGTGGAGGATGATCTTAAATATAAGGTGCATACTTTAAATGATATGATCCAAACATATGATAGAGCAACTGCTAGTCAAAAAACTACAGTAAATTCATTGATTCTAGAAATAGGTGAAATTTTACAGCAGGAAATACATAATAATACAAACTTAATAATTAAAAAATAAATATATCGTATTTTATATTCTGACTGGGTATCATTATTGACGCTACTTATAAGTTGCCTCCTTATTATTGTTAGACAGCTTAATTTTATTATTTAGTGTAATATAAATTAATAATCTTAACGTAAAATATGCAATTGAATAGCCACAAAGTCCCATTCTTTAATAAGACAGCAGATCTTAAAGTTGGTCTGAATCAATTGGGTCTTAGAAATGCTTCTGAAGCATTGTTTACATCATTATTGCCAGGATTAAATAATGTTTCAAACAGAATACGATATTATTCATTTTACTGTTGGCTTATTGGTGAATTTTATAAAAATAGAGAAAGTTTTACTGATAAGGAATTCTATAAATATATCCGCTATTCTGAGTACCTATTGGCTCTTATTCATTCCAGAGGAGAAGGCGCTGAAGGTATTCCAGGTATTACATACGCATTGAGTACTCGTTCTCAATTTGTAGTGGTTCATGGCGACGTTCTCAAGGAGGTTCTAACTTTGATTTGCAGTCTGGAACATATAATTCACAAGGTAATACAAAAAGTGAAACATACTGGGCGAATGCCGGTGGTGTGTTAAGACAGTATTATTCCTCATCGCTTAAAGACATTGCTATTCTTAAAGAGAATAATGAGAAAAACTCAATTCTTAATATCTCGAAAGAAGATGGTTTGGTTAGTGGAAGTATGCTTGCCGACGAATTCGCAAAAAATGTCGGTGAGGATGGACCAAAATTCTTAAAGATAATTCAGCGAGGTAATGTTTCAGCAGAAGAATTGAATTCGTTGGAATCTTCGTTCAATATGAGGAAGTTTCCTCAAAAGTCTAATGAGAAAGAATTGATTATAGAACTTTTATTGCAAAAAGATTATCCGGC
>OLQA01003018.1_pt1 | contig 12481 bp, 9 predicted proteins | sample 1673151 | NCBI WGS metagenome assembly OLQA01 (sample SAMEA3136760, study PRJEB25190) | human gut metagenome | biome: human gut; feature: human-associated habitat; material: faeces | place: Austria | collected 2013 | reverse complement strand
GGGTAGTTATACCCAAAGAGATACGGAGGACGCTGCGTATACGGGAGGGCGACCCGTCACAGATAACATTGACACGGTGGGAAAGGTTTTGCTTTGCAATGGACGATCTGGCGAAACGGAACGGGTGGAGTTAGTACATAATGACGAAAGCGGGAGCGTAGACCGTAGGTATCCGAGAGGGATGAATCATGGAAACGAATCGCCCGAATCTATTGCAGCGCAACGGATTCGGGCGATTTTCTCTGTGTCAATAAGGTTAGTAAGGGTAATTGTTATACGCGCCTTTGCACTACTTAAGTGTCACTGGTACGGCATTTAGCCTGTTTTTTGAATCAATGATCGATTTATAAATATTTTTGATTCCAGCTTCTCTTGCCATGCTGACAACAAGATTTTCTTCCTTTACTCCCATTCTTAAACCCAGGATAATCCCGCTTGGAATCCATTCCATCATAACTGGCGGCTTCATTGGGCAAGCAGTTATCATACGCCATTCTTCATCGTATTCATGGCATTTCCTCTTGATCAGCGTTGTTCTTTCTCTTTCCCATGTACCATTCCCCACGCTATCATACAGATATTTGGGAATTGTCGTATCAGAAATTTCGCTGATCTTGTTCAGCATTACAAGTTTTGCGAAATTAGTAGCATTATACGGAGCGTTCGAATAGTAGATGGGATATAACGGTGTGCCGAAATTTTTGATTCCACAGTTTTGACATTTTTCCTGTTTCCCGCATAAATAGTTTTCTTTCTTTTCAAGATCATAAATCTGAACAAAGCCTCTGTGTTGGTCTGCGTATTTTAGCCAGAGAACCTCATTAAAACCATTCTCGGAAAAGCAAATCGACCAAGTGTCTTTCTTTATCTCATCTCGCAATGCAAGCGCAGAACTAAGAAAATTTTCGACGAGTCCATTTGAAAGCATCTTTGTCACATTGTCAGCTGTAAAAAAGGCTTTCTGCTCTTCAGTCAGCATGCCGCCAAGAATGTCCTTGACACCTTCTGTGACTGCTTCTGTGCTTTCACGAGTTTGAAATGCCGTCATAAATTCTTGGTGAATAGAGTCAATATCAATATGTAAAAATGTATCAAAGGGATCGTCATAATAGTTTGCCGAAGAAAAATAGAGCCTATTTGTACGAAGTGCTTCCAAGCTATTAAGATTGACGGGACGATAGCGAAATAAAAGTTTCGGAAACCGTATCGCTGCCATCAGTTGTTTTGCATCCTGTGATAGGTCAAGTCCGGGTAATGCGCATAAATTTTTCCAGAACGCTTCTCGTTCTTGTGCATTCATTCTTTCAGCCCCCTATCTTCCACCGCATTCACGCCGCCAGCGCATTGGCATTGACCCGCTCAATCGCCTGTCGAATACCAGACCACACGGACAAATCCGTGAAAACTTCCACAATGCTGCCGTGATCGGTGAAGGGCGCTTCCTGCAAAACGGACAAATCCTTCATCATGCCATTGTGGACGATGTACTCCACAATCTGATTTACGAAATAAATCTGTCGGCTATCGAGGCTGGCATCATTCAAGTACTGAGCAAAGGCTTCTTTTGCTGCATTCATATCAACCCCGACGATTTCTCGCACGAACTCGCCCAGCGGCTTTTGCCCATACTCGGCCTCATAGTCCTGCTTGGTGCCGACTTCACTCCAAAGAATTTTCTCCAGTGCCTGTACATCTTCCGCGGTCAGGGGGACATTGCTTTTGAGCTTGGCAATCACCACATTGTCCATGTGCTGCCGCACATAGAATTCTGCTTTAGCCTTGTAGTTCTTAAGGTCATCATTTTCCAAATCTGATTCATTCCAGTCTACAGAGAGAATCTCATCATCAAAATTCGTATCATAGCGCACGCTGGTTTGCGGGATATACTTCATAAGGTCTCGCAGATTTTCCCGGATATGCTCAAATTCGTTGATTCCGGCATTCTCTACATAGTCCGTATGCAGAATTTTGTCGATCAATTCGGCTTGCGCCATGATTTCCGGGATGTTCGCCACAGATGCAACAGCGGAAACCTTCTTAAACAGGTCGCTGCGGGCTTTGCCGTATTTCTTTCCGACGAGATAGGCAAGCTCAATGCCGTATATCAGCGCATCGAACCGCATCGCCTTAGCATCGTCTTCCTCCGGCGTGATGAGCGGTGCCAACTCCTGCCCCATGAGCAGGGTGTCCTCATAGGTCATGGCGTTATAGTTATCGGGATTTGCATACAGCTCCACATATTTCAGGTGCTGGCGCACTGCAAAGTTCTCTTTGTTCAGTTCCTGCACTTTGTGCACCATGTCCTCTACCAGCGTCTTGCGGAAGGCAATCAAGTCCGTCGTCTGATACGCCAAGTCCTGTAATTTGAAGGCAATTTGGGCCTTCAGATGGAAGATCGCACCTTGTAAGGCAATCATATTGGCAGTGGGCCGTCCCTTGTTCATGCGAAAGAACTCAAAGTTGCCGCAAAAGTCAAAGATGTAGAACTTGTCCTTATCCTTACCGTCCAGCAGCCTCGAGCACAGACGGGTGCCTCGCCCGATCATCTGCCAGAACTTCGCCTTGCTCATGACCTTCTTGAAAAACACCAGATTCAGCACCTCCGGCACGTCAATGCCGGTGTCCAGCATATCTACAGAAATGGCAATCTGCGGCAGCTTTTTCGGATCAGAAAACTCATCGATGGCGCTTTGCGCATAGGTCATATAGTTGTCGATGACTTTGGTGAAACCGGGCAAGTACGGATATTCCTTGTTGAACACCTCAAGGATTTTCTCGGCGTGGATGTGGTTCTTTGCAAAGATGATGGTTTTGCCCAATTTGCTGCCATAGTCGATGGTCAGGCCATTGGTCATCAGCGTATTCAACACCTGCCGGATGGTATCTTCATTGAAAATCCACTCGTTCAGCGCCGACGATGCAATACTCTCCGGAAGTTCACCATTCTCGTCTTCAAAAGTGTCCTCGTAAGCCCGCTTGTCCGCGTCGGAAAGTTCATCGTAGACAATGCCCTGTTCAATGAATTTCAGTTTCGTTTCTACAGACAGGAAATCCACCAGATACCCGTCCTTGACCGCCTGCGCCAGCTCATAGCCATAGGTGGGCACGCCATTTTCCAACTCAAAAATCTCATAGGTATTCTTGTCAATTTCGTCTTTCGGCGTGGCTGTCAGCCCCACCAGCTGGGCATCAAAGTAGTTGAAAATATCCCTGTATTTGTTGTAAACGGAGCGGTGAGCTTCGTCGCAGATGACCAGATCGAAATGCCCGCAGGTGAAGAGTTTGCCCTCCTCGTCCTGTACACTGTCGATGACGTTGTACATGGTCTGATAGGTGGAAAATACGCAGTGCGCTGTGTAGTTATCCTTCTCCTCGCAGAGATTGGTAACGGAGAGATCGGGCAGCAGATTCACAAAGCTGCGCTTGGCCTGCGTTACCAGACTGTTGCGGTCAGCAAGGAAGAGAATATTCTTCACCCAGCCGTGCTGAAGCAGCACATCGCACAAGGCAATGACTGTCCGCGTCTTGCCGGAGCCGGTGGCCATGACCAGCAGCGCCTTGCGCCGGTTGCGTGCAAAGGCATCGCAGGCAGCTTTGATGGCGCCCTCCTGATAATAGCGTCCGGCTATCTTCCGATCCACCATGACATTTTTCAGGCTTGTCCGCATGGTCTGGAGATTGAACAGTTTTTCCAGATCCCGCTTGGAGTAGATAGCGGCACACTTGCGTTCGGGATAGATATTGTCCGTAATGCGGGTCTCAAAGCCATTGGTCAGGAAAATGACCGGGCGGCGGTGATACTTCTTTTCCAGCAGGTCTGCATAGAGCTTTGCCTGCTGGCGGCCCTTGGCCACATCCACGCATGTGCGCTTTGCCTCCACCACTGCCAGCGGGCGGCCATCATCGCCGTAGAGCACATAGTCCGCATAACCTACCTCGGACTTGTTTGGCATACCGGGCAGCTCCACCTCATTCAGCCAGTCCTTGCCCTCTGTCCAGCCCGCATCTGTGAGCATGGTGTCGATGTAAAGTTTCCGGGTCTTGTATTCGGACAAATCCAGCGGCTTCGGCACATAGGTCTGCTGCTGCTCGGCTCGGCGGGCGGTGAGTTCGTCCTTCAGCGCAGCGTTCTCCGCCATCAGTGCAGCGAGATCCACCCCCGGCGCTTCCTGCACCGGTGCGGCGGAAGCTTCACTTTTCTCCGTCAGCAGCGCACGGTCAAAATGCCCCTCTGTGTAGTTCTCACCATAGCAATAGGCCACGAAGTCCAAGAATACATAGAGGTTTTCCAGACATAGCGCCGCCTGCTCCTCGGTAATCTTTTTACCGGTGTGGGCGGCGTTGTTGCCCGTGCGGCGAATAAAATCCATCCGCCGCCAGATGTCTGCGCCCACAATGTCCCGGAAGTCTTCGGTATTCATGAGGCTCACCAGAGAGTCCTGATAAGGCATAACCAGCGCCTTGTCCACGGAGTACATCCACTTCACGGCAAACTCCATCGCCCTGCGGCAGTTCAAGACGCAGGCAGACGGGTCGATATGCAGAATCCGCTCCGCGGAAACAGCAACGGAGGCAAAGGGCTCAAATTGCGGGGTGGAGAGGAAAATGTCAAAGTTGGTCACGCTTATCACCTCTCACTATCTCTTTTCTTGAGCATTTTTTCCGAGATTTTGCGCTTTTTCTACAGCACCAAGTAACTTTGCAAATCCTTCTGGATTTTCTAAAGCTTTCATTAACACTTGATTATTTAATGCTGTTTGAGAATCAATCTGCGCATTATTCTCGTGCCCCTGAGTTTCCTTTAATTGTGCAATTCCGGCATCAATTTGGACTTTTCGTAATATTGCTTCTTGTTGACGTTTATCCGATAGTCCGATTGGATAATAATATCGCTTAATATCTTCCCAACAGATATTATTATATCTAATATCCTCTGCAATTACTTCAAGAAGGCGCAAATGTTTATCTGTAATTGTCTGATTCTTTGTCGGAGATTCCGGAAGCTTTGTCGCATCATTAAAGGCTTTCCATGCTTCTCGAACTTTCTTAGAACCATAAAACACCACATCAATCATATTGAGCGCCTCAACGCTCTCTTCTGCGGCTATATCATATCTTTTAGACATTAAAACCGTAAATATTCTTTTCTTTTCGGCTTGTTGTTGTGCTTTTCTTTGCCACAGTATTGTAACAAGTGTTGCAATCAGGCCGGAACATAAAGCTGTGATAATTACCAATGCGCTATTTTCCATTTTTCTTTCTCCTTTTATCCAAAATATTTCTGCATCAGACTGTCAAACAGCAGCTGTGCTTCGTCCAACGCCTTCTGTACGGCAACTTTTGATTTGTCGGTCTGTTCTTTGAACTGAACAAACTTCCGTTGCAGTTCGATTGGTGGCAGATAAAGACCGATATTTTGCATTTCTTGTGCATTGATATTTGCCTGTCCGATAGCGGTTTTGCACATAGCAAGCAGCATTTGTTTAGAAAATTCTGTATTTAGGAACTCAGAAAGAAATTCCGGCAAAATACGCTCACTAACCCGAACTCTAATTACAAATCCCGCCAAAACCATCATATCGTCTCGATTATACACACACGTTTTCCCAACGAGCTCCTTGCTGTTAGTACGGTTGAAAAGTACATCGCCACGGCGTACAGTGCATTTGTCTAATTCGTTATCCGGAATATCAATACGCTTCGTATCGGATAAATCCAATTCACCGCCATAAGTAATATTGTTCATTCGAAGATACGGGTATTTGCCACCATCCACTGCTGGCCGACTGGAACCATAGCGTACATCGGAAACAACATCTCTTATAGTTCCAGTCTCCCATCCTTTTGGGTTAGCTGGATATATCCCAAACATTTCGACAAATCGGGCTTTGACAAGCTCGTTGAGCTTTTGAAGTTGCTGCTGACGTAAAGTAATAATGGATTCAGTATGTTGAAGTACAGATACTATTTCATTTCGCTCTGACTCAGGCTTCATATCTACCACAAGATTACCGACATCAGATAAACTAATAGATGGGTAAGCTGCGTCTTTTACGAGTTGATTTGGCTTATGGTAGTTGAAATAGTATCTTAAATACTCGGAGATATCTTCGTTTGGCGTTATACAAGCAAGGTGACTGACCACATATGCACTTTGCGGCAGAACATATATATACCCTTTAATGCAGGACATTCCACTTTTGGCAAATAGAATTGTTCCTTTAGGATAGAGCCTAAGTTTATGCTTTTTTGCAACCTCATCCGACACTTTCTGTATGCTGGTTATCGCTTTTCCTTCAAGTAATTCTTGAAGATTACCCGCCTTAATAAAGGGCGTGCCATTTTCACAATAATTATGATCACCTTGCGGAGCTCCTTGACCTGCACAAATTGCGGCTAAATCTTTCAACGGTTGTCTCATCGCTTCATCCCCACAAATCCGAATTGTCATTCCTTCTCATTTTCTTCGGTAACGCTCTCAATCATTCCGACCACTGCATTTCCAAGCAGCATCGTCTGCGCATTTCCGGAAGTAACAACAGACCGCCCGGTTTGGGATTCGATCTCCTTCCGGGCGTTTCCTGCAACTTTACCACCCTGTTTGGCAACGGCACGGTTCTCCTCCTATCCGTGTGGATTCTGCGCGTTGGTAAGTTCCGTCGTGGTGGCCTCGGCCAGCATGTTCAGCGCCAGCTCCAGCGTGCTCATGTTATCCCGCAGATTTTCTTTTTTCAGGCCCTTGTAGTTTTTATACTGCCGGGTCGTCATACCAGACCACGCCTTTGTGACCTCATCGGTCAAAATCCCATATTCCGTTCCCTTTTTGACACCGTGGGCATCCCATGCATCTGTCAATTCCTTGCGGGCGCGAATGGTCTGCAGCCGCTGGTTAATCCATTCGGGAGAATAACCTTTCTTTGCGTAGGTATCCAGCGCGCGCTCGATGGTCAGCTCTGGATCGATGATTTCCTCAATGCGCTCACGACCGACCATAGCCAGCCACAGCTTAAATGGTTCTGCTTTCTTGGAAGGAATGGATTGGATGATGCGAAGAAGCTGCTCCGTGGTGGCTACATCAGTCAGACGGCGCTTGCCGTCAGCCGCCTTCAATTTCAACTGCTGACAATTTGTCAGCAGTTCTGATGCCCCTTCTGACTTTAGTCTTTCTTTTAGTTTTGCCCAATAATTGCTTGCACCTCTTGGTGTCGATTGTTCTGTCAGGGCTTTGACAACATCTACAATTGAAAAGTACCATTCTTCCTTAGTCTCATCCCATGCAGTGCGGATCATTTGATTTTCAAACATTTGCAGCTTATCATTCTCTGTCATGTTCTGTCTCCTTCCAGCATCCCCTCCAACTCATCCATCGCTGTGCCAATTTCCTTCTCCAGTTTCCGCAGCTGGGCCATGATCTCGCTGGTGGGCGGGTACTCCACAGGCTTGTACTCGGTTTTCTTGTATTTGTTGATGGACAGGTCATAGCCGTTTTCTACGATCTCCGCCTTGGGCACGAAGAAGGATTTTTCCGTGCGCTGGCGGTCTTTTTCGGCATCCAGATTGCGGAACCGTGCAATGATATCAGGGATATCGTTGTCTGCCACCGGGCTGCGCTTATCGTCCAGCGAAAAGCCGTCGGCGGTCATATCATAGAACCACACATTGTCTGTACCACCGTGGCCGGTCTTGGTGAAGATCAGCACCGCGGTAGACACCCCTGCATAGGGCTTGAATACGCCGCCGGGCATGGAGATCACGGCCTCCAGCCGGTTGCCGTCCACAAGCTCCTTACGGATGGCTTTGTGTGCGGTGGAAGAGCCGAATAGCACACCGTCTGGGACGATGCAGGCGCAGCGTCCGCCGATGCGGAGCATCCGCAGGAACAGAGCCAAAAACAGCAGTTCTGTTTTCTTGGTCTTGCAGACTTTCAGCAGATCTGCCGAAACGGTGTCGGCATCCAGACTGCCCTTGAACGGTGGATTGGCAAGAATCAGAGAATACTTTTCCTTGTCCGGGTTCTGATCGGACAAGCTGTCCCGGTATTCGATAAAGGGATTGTCAATGCCGTGGGTCATCATGTTCATCGCGCCGATGCGGAGCATGGTTCTGTCCATGTCGTAGCCGAAAAACATGTGGTTCATATAGTGATCCTTCTTCTGGCGGTTGAAGAAGATTTCTTCTTTGCGGTGCTCCTTCAGGTATTCACCCGCAGAAACAAGGAAGCCGGAAGTGCCGCAGGCCGGGTCGCAGATCACATCGTCCGCTTTTGGGTCCATCAGCTCCACCATCATGCGGATAATATGGCGCGGGGTACGGAACTGGCCGTTGAGGCCTGACTGGGCAATTTTGCTCAGCAGATATTCATAGGTATCGCCCCGCACATCCACCGCCTGAGATTCGTTCATCAGGCGATAAATCTCGTCCAGCGCATCCACTACTTTGGACAGCAGCAGCGGCGTGGGCAGCTTGAAAATGGCGTCGTCCATATACTTGGAGTAAGCGCTGTTCTTATCTCCGTGGAGATTTTTGATGAACGGAAACACCCACTCCTGCATCACGCTGTACATCTTTCCGGCGGGGAAATCGTGGAATACACTCCACTTAAGCTGCTGGCCATCGATGGTACGGTCACCGACCTGCACCTCATCTGCAAAAATGCTCTGATACGGCAGCCCCAGCATGGCAGCTTCCTTGGCCCGGAGATTGTCGGTGTCATCCAGATCATGGATGAACATCAGATAGGTGATCTGCTCAATAACATCCAGCGGGTTCACCAGTCCGCCCGCCGCAAAAATATCCCAGAGGCTGTCGATTTTGTTTTTCAGTTCACCTGTAATCATTTATTCTCTCTCCCTGTTCCAAGTATAAGAAGTGTAGCGTCCGCCGCCGATTTTCAAGATTTCTCCAGACTTTATCAAATCCGCCAGTGCGCGCTGGACGGTGATCTGGCTAATATCCGGGCATTTGGCCATGATTTCACTCTTGGTGATCTTGCCGAGGTGGTTCTTGATGATCTCCCGCACACGGTCGGGCTTGGACAGGCCCTTGGTGGTCAGCAGCTCGATCCGGCTCTCGAAATCCCGGTACGCCGCCACCAGAACACCCAGCATATAGGTGACAAAGGGGGCATAGTCGTTGGTTCCCTCATGCCAGTTGTATGAGCTCTGCTGCAAAGCTTCGTAATATGTTTCCTTGGTGTCGGAAATCAATTTCTCAATGCTGATATACTTGCCCACGATATAGCCGGAGCGGTACAGGAGCAGCAGCGTCAGGAGCCTGCTCATGCGGCCATTCCCGTCATTGAAGGGGTGGATGCAGAGAAAATCCAGAATGAAGATGGGAATCAGCAGCAGCGGGTCAAGGTCGGTGTCTTGCATGGCCGTCTGAAACGCGTCGCACAGTGCGTTGATGGCCTCCGGCGTTTCCCATGCAGGGATCGGTTGAAAGCGGGTAATCTGCTGACCGTCCGGCAGTTCTTCGGCAATCACGTTATCCGAATTTTTGAAGTAGCCGCCGATGGACTTGCCGCTGAACTTGTACAGGTCCCGATGCAGCTGCAAAATGACCGTCGGCTTTGGCGGGATATAGTCGTGGCTCTCGTGGATAGTCGCCAGCACGTCACGGTATCCGGCGATCTCTTTTTCGCTGCGGCTCTGGGGCATGGTCTTTTCGCGGACGATCTTTTTCAGGCGGTCATCCGTGGTGATAATTCCCTCGATGCGGTTAGATGCCTCTGTGCTCTGAATTTTCGCAACTTCCAGAAGTTCAGACAACGCATCCGCTTTAGCCTCGATAAAGAGATTTTGCTGCCCCTTGTATTCGTGAATCTGCGTCAGGTAGGCCACGACCTCTGGCGTCAGCAATTTGTTGTATTCTGTTTTGAAGTCGAATGCTCTCATGCACTGCCCTCATTTGAATTTCAATTTCATCAAATCTTATCGAATGATGCAATTATAGTATATCCTTGAATTACATCGCTGTCAATATCAATTTTCTCATTTTTGCATTAATGATAAAATTAGAATTTGACTGTCGTCTGCTACGCATCATGTCCCCTCGCAGGCGCTGACAATCGAAAGCTGTATCGTAACGATTTCAGATTGTCAGCAAAAAAGGAAGTCCGCCACTCATCGGTACGGACTTCCTTTTGCATTTTCTGAGCAGGTGTTCCAAACTGCGTTTTTACAGTTTGGGTACCCGTCTGCGAAGAAAATATGGGGAGTTCAGAGGGGAAAATCCCCTTTGACGCAGGGTTTCCAATAGGGGCGCGCAGCATCCCTGTTGGCACACGATTTTGCTCTGCAAAGTCTAGGGTGTTATACCTTTGCTTCCGGCTGACGCGGGAAAGGGGCTGGCTTCACCATCTGCTATGAGGGCAGATAGTGGTAGGCAGACACTTTTCTGCGTCAGTAGGACAGGCGGATTTTGTGACGTGGGTTACGGCGCAAATGCAGGATTTTTGAGATGCAAAATCCGACTGGCTGGAAAAGGAAGTGAAGGTATATACAGCCCTCATCCCGCCGCAGCGTTGCCTTTGTTTCAGCGTTTCTTTCGTTTTCCCTTGCCGTGGGTCATGGTCGTTTTTCCTCGCTGGCTGATGGGACTTTTCATGTGCTTGGACTTCTTGAGGATTCCAATCAGAGAAACAAACTCTTCTTTCGTGAGCGTGTCGTAATCAATTCCAAGTGTTGCAAGGTACGCGCGGATTTTCTTTTCCTCGGAGCTGCCCTCAAAATGTACGGCCTCCATCAACTGCTTCTGCACAGCGACAGCGGACAGGTCATCGTCCGCGGTCAGAGCATCTGTCCTGTGTTCCTCCCGGATGTCCCGCAGGATGCTGCTCAGATCGTCCGCAACGAGATGCCCGAAATATTCTTCCTCTTGTATCTGCGCCGCTTTCAGAGTATGGAGGTACAAATCGTTAGCTTCCTCGCCATGCTCAATCAGAACTATCTGGCGGGTAGCTTCCAGAACCGTATTCATATCCTTGATCCGCATATCTGCGATCCGGTCAACGTAAATCTCAGCATCCAGCATAAACCGCTGGAAATCCTTATGGCAGATCAACTCCGACAGCAGCCGGTGGTTGAACTTGCCCGTTCTCAATACTTCGATTGCATCATTGAGGTGCAGACCCACAACACCGATCTCAAAAAGCGGCTGGCAGCATTTGCGGCAAAGTACCCGCAATGCTGCCGCCAGACCGACGATGATGAGCAAGGCGGGCTGACCTTTGAAATTGAGAAAGGGCGGTTGAGTTCTCGGCTGACCGCCCCATATAGCGAGGAACGCCGCAGGGTGGCAAGTGAGGCAGCAAAAAAGTGTGGCGTTCATAGATATGCTTTTTAAAGTTTTTGTTCGGACTCACATTTTCCCAATAAAGCTCTTTAATTTTCCGATTCTCTGATTGCGTCCACAAAAGCTGTGATTACATTGGAATACTGTCTTGCACTGGTAACACGCAGTATTCCATTATCATTTTTCAAAGCATCAACTAAAGCACATACGCTGTCATTCAACGTATTCAAAAATGAAACCTCGTCAGGAGTCAACGGTTCACCATTCTGATTTGCTTCAACCATTACGCGGATTCGCTCTTGGCAGTGCACTAAAATGGACTCGAAGTCCTCAAATCCCATAATTTCTGATTCTGCAATTCTCTTTGTCTCTAACGCCGTACTTTTAAATGAAGCGAACTGCTTCTTTGCCATATCCAGTTCAATTTCAACATCAATGCTCTTTTTATCTGTAACATCTTGGATAGAAGATGAGAGCAGAGTTGCTTCTTTAATGAGCGGTGTCAAGTAAATGTCAATCTGCTCTTTCTGTTTGTGAATATGGGATAAGTAAATTGTAGCGACTAATATACTAATTGCGACTACAATACTGCCAATTAGAACGCTGCGTTTGATTTTCATATTGTATCCTCGGCTTCCTTAGAATTCAGAGTCCCCATGCTCTTTCCTCAAACAAATAATATCATAAGATCTGTGAGCAATTCCACTCTAATTTTACTAAGATAGAAAAAGCATGAAATTCTCTGACATATCCACATAACCAGCACTTCGCATGAAGTTACTCGTTGAAATATAGGAAGGCCACATGATATAATTAAATAATTGACACAATAAATGGAGGAGGGTAATCAGATGAAAATCGCGTCTAAAGCAGCCTTAGGGCTTATCCTTGTAAGTATTTTATTTGTTGGCCTGCTTTATACTCATAATGATATTGGCATAACAGCAGCCAAAATAGAATCAGATATTCGCAGTTCACAAAAAATACAAGATGATTGGATAACTGATGGAACCGTATCCAACACAATGGCAGCCTACATTTCTTATCCTCAAGATATGACTAACCATACATTTTCCATCTATGTTAATCGCCCTGGACTCTCCTTTGGATATTTCTTTCGAGGTGGTGGAAATCTTTCAGGAGTTGGTGATGAATCGGCATGCTGGCGCCGCCAGGATAGGCAAAG
>OLQA01003017.1_pt1 | contig 12482 bp, 14 predicted proteins | sample 1673151 | NCBI WGS metagenome assembly OLQA01 (sample SAMEA3136760, study PRJEB25190) | human gut metagenome | biome: human gut; feature: human-associated habitat; material: faeces | place: Austria | collected 2013 | reverse complement strand
ATCTATTGCTCTGAGCGGAACTCTTCCGTTGCTGATGTGAACGGTATCGCGGCGCAGCTTACGCAGCAGATTCAGAAAGCTCAGAGCAATAATGCACCGGATGAAGTGGTTTCCGTAATGAAATCCGTCCAGAAGCTGTTGAAAGAGATCAAAGAGCAGGAGGGTAAGCAATGAAAATCAGTATCAAAACCAGCGATAAGAAAAACAAATATATGACTCACATCGTTGTAAATGGCATTGACATTGGAATGTATGCCAGTGGCTATCAGCTCAAGCAGGAACCCGGGAAGATACCGGTTCTCAGTGTGGACATTCCTGTGACAGATATGGATATTGACTTGCCGGAAGGCTGTGTGATCGTAAGACAGGAGGCTGAGAAACATGAAACTGAATGTGACACCTCTGTTGGAAGCGATTGAGCAGTACATAGCCAAAGCGGACAATGACCTTGAAGACCAGCTCAATGAAGAGGGGTATGTGGAGGCTGGCGTTGCGGTCAGCCATATGGGAGCCATCGAGGACGGCGTTACGGCAGCAGTGGAGAATAATGTGGACGAAGTGCTGGCAAGATTGCAGAGCGCTTCTGGGGTAGATGATTTCATTGAAAACGTCTGGCCCGAAATCAGCAACTCAGATGAAATGGAAAAGGCTCTGTATGATTTGTTCTATCAGCAATTTGACGAGCTGCTTCGCAGGTTTACGAAGCAGTGGGTTATATCCGCAGACGTGGAACTGGGGGAAGTTGTTGATGATAGAATAACAAGACCGGCAGAGGCTTTTATCAAAGGGTGGAGTCAGCAGCTTGCCGATATTATGCACCTGAACACGAAAGACGGCATTGAGAAAATCTTGCTGGACGCACAGGAACAGAACCAGACCATTGATGAAGTGGCACAGGCCATTGCGGACAGTGGTATCCGGGAGTGCGGTTATCGCAGCCGCAGAGTTGCAGTAACGGAAGTTCTCCGAGTGGAAGAGTATGCACATCAGGAAGCCCGGATACAGAACCCTTCCTGCTATAAAAAAGAATGGGTGCATACTGGCGCAGCACACCCGAGGGAAAATCACGTTGCCATAAACGGACAGCAGGTATTCAAGAGGGAGCCGTTTACACTCACGGGCAGGAACGGCGGCACATATTATCCTATGTGTCCGCGAGATACGTCACTTCCTGCGGAAGAGAGCATTAACTGCCATTGCACCACAAAGGACATTGTGGATCAGGAAATCCTTGGAATGTCACTGGAAGACCGCGTGGCGTTGCGTGAGAAATATATGAATGAGGTAAATGCGGAGTATGACGCATGGGAGCAGAAATTCAATGAGGAACATGGAATTGAGGAATTGAGAGATGATCCGAGTATCACTTGGGATATTTACAATTCCTACTACGAAGCCTGTAGAAATGGAGAAATTTAATGAAAAAGTCTGATATGCAGCATGGGACAAGAGCACCTTGCTGCTTTTTTGTACCATGAATTACTGAAAATCTAAAGAAAGGAGTACGGCAATGCGAAACAAAGTAGCAAAAGCCATTGCCATGAGCGACGTTAAAGCTATTTTTGTGTCTCTTGTGGATAAGGCGGCGAACCAGCGGCAGTTCCTGATTACCAAAGCAGAGGACGGCAGAGCAATTTTCCAGACATACGGACGCATTCTGAAAGCAGACAGCGAAGCCCACTACGTTACCGGTATCGTGTATGAGCCTATGGTTGAGGACACACAGGGAAACTACATGACTGCGGAAGAAATCGAAAAGGCGCAGCGTTGGTTTGCGAAGAATGCCAACAATGTTGATCTTCAGCACAACTTCGAGAAGATGGAAAGTGCTTCTGTGGTCGAGAACTGGATTGCAAAATGTGACTGCCAGATTAACGGACAGGACGTAAAGGAAGGCACATGGCTTATGACCGTTGAGGTCACGGATCCCGGCATTTTTGATGCCATTGAAAAGGGTGAAATTACCGGGTTTAGCATGGGCGGCAGCGGTGTTTATGCAACGGAAGATGATGATATTTCTGGCGAAGGGAATTCTGTTCAGAAATCCGGGCTGAATATCTTCCAGAAGATGGCAAAGGCATTTACCACACCGAAGCCGGTGAAAAAGGGAGCTGTCATGGATACCTACAAGAGAACCAGTATTCACGATAATTTCTGGAATGCCTATTATGCACTGTCTGATTATCTGCTGGATTCTTACAATCCCGAAACCGGGAAATGGGAAATTCAGCACGACGAAGAAGTGATCCGTGCGGCACTGGAAGATTTCAACCAGATTGTCACACAGCTTCTTACCGGAGATCAGCCGGTTGTGAAAGCCCTGAATGCCGCAACTGTCGAAAAGGCAGCAGGCACAGGCAATGAAAATTTGAATGTTCTGAAAAGTATCTATCAGAATCTCGGAACATTCATTGAGAAATCAGAAGAACAGGAGGAAATGGAAGTGGAGATTACCAAAGCCGAATTAGAGACTATCGTAGCTGGCGCAGTTCAGAAAGCTATGGGAGCGAGCCAGAACGCTGCAAATCCGCCTCAGAACGCAGAGGGTGCAGCAATTACCACTAATGACGTTCAGAAAGATGCTGGCGGTTGTGAGGGCACAGAGGAACCTATTACAGCGGAAGCCATTGAGAAAATGGTAAATGTGGCAATCCAGAAAGCGGTAAATCCGCCGGAAGAGCCTATGACAATGGCAAAAGCACAGGAGTTTATTGAAGCTGCTGTAGCAAAAGCGCTGGACCCGATTATCAAGAGCGCTGGTCTTCCGAGTAATTTAAACAATGCTGACAGCTCCGTTCAGAAAAGTGCGCCGGAGAGCCACTTTATGGACGGAGTTTTCTTTTAATCAAAAATAAGGAGGAATAGATTATGCCGACAAATAGAGAACTTCTTATGAGAGCTGCCGGTACTGCAATCAGCACCGGTTCACTGACCGGCGGCGGACTCTTACAGCCGTATCAGGCGAGACAGTTCATCCAGCAGACTTTTGAGGCAACAAACCTTGCACCGCTGGTAAGACATGAGATGCGTGCGGAACGCAGAGGTGAGATTGATAAAATCGGTATCGCCCCGAGACTTCTGAGAGAAAAGAAAGAGAACACTGACGACGGCTACAGAGCTTCCGTAGCAACAAGCCAGATCAGCTTCTCTACCACACCGGTTAGACTTCCTTGGGAAGTTACGGAAGAAACACTCCGTCAGAACATCGAGGGAGAGAACATGAATAAGGTTATCACAGACCTTATGACCGCACAGCTTGGTGTTGATATGGAAGATCTGTACCTGAATGGTAATGAAGATGTGTCCAAAGCGGCAGAGTTCAGCGAATCAAAAACATATGCTGCTGGCGATACCGTTACGCATAACAAGAAACTTTATATCTTCGACAAGGCACATTCTGCTGGTACATGGGCTGGGACAGACACTACAGAGATCGGAGAGGCAGCAGATGTTGATTTCTTAAAGGTCAATGACGGATGGATCAAACAGATCAAAGAGGGCGGCCATATCCTTGATAAATCTTCTGAGGCTGAAATGAGCTTGGATATGTTTTATCAGATGGTTGCGTCTATCCCGAACAAGTATAATAACGGAAAGCTCCGTTGGCTTATGTCACCGAGAAGAGCGCAGCAGTGGGAACTGTTCCTGCTGAATCTGGTTGCACATCATGGCGGCGCAGTGCCGGATAACATGTACACAGCACCGGTAAAAATCCCGACTGTTGAATGCCCGAGCATGAGCGACGATGTGATTCTTCTTACTGATCCGAAGAATCTGATTGTAGTAAACAGCTATACCGTAAAGATCCGCAGCACCAACACTGATAAGGAATCCATCATGATGGACAAGCGTTTCTATGTGGCGCACCTGGATTACGATCCGATTATTGAGGAAAAGGATGCAACAGGTATCTTACTTCTGAAACGGTAAGCAGGAGGAAACTGCTATGGTAAAAATCGGATTGATTCACGGTATGTCCTACAGAGACAATCGAATATTTGCAACAAAAGAAACGCCGGAAGTTGTCGTAGATGATATGGACGTTGCCAAACACTACGAAAACACCGGCTTTTTTAAAATCCTTGGTGAAGCCGGAACTGACACCGCGACACTGAGCGCGGCCTTGGAAAATGAATTTCCAGCAGATCTGTTTACCCCACCGGAAGACAAGGAACCGGAGTCTGTAGCGGAAGCCGGAACTGACACTGAGGAAGATGATGTTCTGACGAAGGAATTAAATTCCAAAACCGTTGCAGAGCTGAAAGAATATGCCAGCGCCAGAGGTGTTGATACCACAGGATTAAGCAAGAAAGCTGATCTTGTGCAGCATATTTTTTCCGAGCAGAAGAAAGCTGATGAAGCAAGAGCGCTGCTTCGAGGTGAGTAATGGCCGCCCGCCCTTGGGTTACTCCTGAGGAAGTTATTCAGTACACAAGTCATGAGGACGTATTAAAAAGACCGGTTGAGAAGCTGGCCTTTGATATATCCCGGGCAGAGTTAAAGGTAATTGCCAAAACGAATAATTCTTTCGGAGAAGAATACCCGGAAATACCGGAATCGGTAAAGATGGCAGTGATCCTGCTGGCAGAGGCGTACGCTAAAAATTCGATTGAAGCCACGAAGAAGCAGATAAGGAGTGAGACTTTCGATGATTATTCCTATTCTGTGGAATCTGGAACGGTGGATATTGAGGGATTGGATATAGATGATCTGCTGGCAGAATATGTCCTTGCGAAAGGGCGTGGAAAGACAGTAATGCGGATGAGAGCTTTATGAGAGGAGGGGTTCTGTGTTTGAAGAATTTATGAATCACAGGTGCAATATTTACCATCTGGAAGATGGCACTGCGAACATTGGATATGGAATCAAAGAAATAACCGTCAAAAAGACCGGAAGCACAGCGCCAATTATAGAGCAGCCATGCCATTTCCATACAAAGGTCGGAGATACGGTTCGCATAGTTCAAAATAAACCCTTCAGCTCTGCTGACGGAGAAATTAAGTTATCCCTGCCAGCAGGCGTAGACATTCGCAAAAATGATACGGTGGAGGACTGTGACAACGGATTGAAATACCGTGCCGGAATCCCCCGTGCGGTGCATGGAAACCACCACATTATCGTGGAGCTGTACCGGGAAGGAGGAATTAAAGCGGCATTATGATTGATGTTAGCGAGCTGGAAGCATTTGCCAGAAAGTGTGAAGCAATGCAGGCAGATTTGAAACCGTATGCAGGAAAAACGCTGGAAGAGATCGGCGAAGAATTTCTTGATATTGTGCAGGCACAGATACAGGGCGCTCACAATGTTGATAAGGGTACACTGTTGGGGTCATTTACGAAAGGCGGAGCCGGTAATATTTTCCAGTTGGATATGGGAGCATTGACGTTGACGATAGGAACCGATGTCTATTACGCAAAATGGGTGAACAAAGGTCATGGACAGCAACCGGGCCGGTTTATCCCGGGCGTATGGGAAGGTTCACATTTCAGATATATTCCCGGTGCAAAGACCGGAATGGTACTGAAAGCGTCGGCGGTTCGAGGCTCCCATTTCTTTGATAAATCTGTAGAAGTGCTTGAGCGAATGTTCCCAGAAATGGCGAAGTCAGCATTCGAGCAGTTCTTCAGCCGATATTTTTCATAAGAGGTGAGCGATGGAACCAGAAATCACAATAGAGCTTGAACAGAGCATTGCTTCTGTAGTCCGGTATATCCAAAACAAAGCTGATAACAATGCAACACTGTATTTTGATGATCTGCCGGAAGCCTTTGCTGTTCCATCTTTATATTTTCCGGTTCCAAGGACAGATACCCAAAAGGTTACGTTTGATACTTACCTTACGACCTTGTATCTGGATACGTGGTTCATGGAATCCACAGACTGGCGGGCATATGCTGACGCTGCTACAGTGCGAGACAGTCTGATGATGGACGAGTGCAAAGTAAATCTGATGAACAAGGACGGAACATTGGATGGGAAGTATATTCGTCTCACAAATCCGATTACTTCATCAGTAGATACAGGCGTTGTAAAAATGACCTGTGGAATCAAACATTACTACTCACTGAACCGGGAAGGCGGCGGGGTAGTATCAAAATTCAATATATCTGGGCTTTTTGGCACCGATGCAACGTATGAGGCGTGGTACAAGGCAACCGAAGAGCTACGCAAAGAACAGGAGGTACAACATAAATGCCTACAAGACGTACTGAACCGGCTGTAGTGGAACCTGCGGAAACTGTGAAGCAGGAAACTAAAGAGCCAGAAACTAAATACAGAGTGGACAAGTTGCGTGCAAAATGTATGCAGCTTTTTCACATCACAACCAGCACCTTTGATGGTGCTATGTATGGTTGCGCAGCAACCGAAATGACAATTAGTGAAGCGCAGGCCAGAATCAACAAATGGCTTGGAAAGGAGTGATAAAGCATGGCAGGAGGTACTTTTAAATTATCTTCACCGAAAGTAAGACCGGGAACATATGTCGTTACTAAAAACGGAAAACAGCCGACAGCTTCCAATGCGCCGTCTGGTATCGCAATTATTCCGCTGATCGGATATGACTGGGGGCCGAGAGGGGAGATGATCCATCTTACCAATGAATCCCCGGACGCTGCAAAGCTGAAATTCGGACGTTCCATTTACGACGACAATGAATGTATGGTTATGCTTCAGCTCATGTTCCTGAATGCTACTGAGGTGTATACATATATCGCAGGTGGCGGAGAAAAGGCAAAAGGAACTATCACCTTAAAGAGCGGTACCGGCAATGTTACCGCAAAGTATCCGGGAACCTTAGGAAATAAATTAAAGATTGTTTCTGTAGCAAACCCGGAGGGTGGATTTGATGTTTCCGTAGTTCTTGATGGATCAGAGGTTGAACTTATCGAAGGAGCGACGAAAGTTACTGATTTGAAATCTGATTATGTGGATTTTGTAGGAGAAGGAGAACTGACAGCGTTTGCATCTGCATCTCTGACCGGCGGTACTAACGAAGATTCCAAAGTGAATGCTTCGGTAGCAACTTTCCTTGATATGGCAGAGAAAATCAAGTTCAACTATATGGCATTGCCGACCAGCGAAGCGTCTCTGATCACTGCGGCTGTGACGAAGATCAAATATATCCGTAATTCCATCGGCTGGAAATGTGGCCTTGCGGTTGCAAACTCCGCATCGGATTATGAGGATATTTACAATGTGACAAACAGCTTTGAATATGCTGGAAATGAGCTGACAATTCCGCAGGCTACGGCATGGCTGGCAGGCGCAGCGGCAGCAGCCGGATATACCAAATCTCTTACATACACAACCGTTACCGGAGCAACCGGCGTTGTAGGAGCAAAGACAAATGAAGAGTCAATTCAGGCAATCAAGAAAGGCGAAACATTCTTCACCGTTAGCGAATCTGGCGATGTAATCCTTGAGTATGATGTGAACTCCAAAGTTACATTTACTCAGGATGATCCGACAGACATTCTGAAGGGGCGTCCTTGCAGAGTATATGATAGCTTTGCAAATGATCTGCTTCTTACATTTGTACCGGGCAGATTCAACAATGACGCTACTGGCTGGTCTGTTATGGAGGGGCTTGGACGAGCAATCTTAAAGGCTTACCAGAATGATGGAGCAATCCAGAATGTAGACGAAGAAAATGACTTTGTCGTAAACAGAGGCGCTTCTTCGGGAGAATGCGTATATTTCACCTGCGGTATTCAGCCGGTGGATTCTGCTGAGAAATATTACTTCACAGTTATTGCTCGGTAAAGAAAGGAGATTATTATGGCAGGACGCGTAAATAAAAGCCCTCTCTGCGCAAGAGAGGGAAAGATTTATATTGACGGTACTCTTGTGGCTGATTCCTGCAAGTTTCAGTTACACGTCACCCCGAAAGTGTGGGAAGGCAAGACACTGAGCGAAAAAGGAACGAATCGTCGCTGGATTGGGTATGACATCACAGGTACACTGGAACAGTGGAAAACAACAAATTTGTGGAAGAAAAAAGTGCTTGATTATATCAAGACCGGCAAGACACCGGAGTTTAAAATTCAGGGAATCTGCGAGGATAAGTATTCCGACTATTACGACAAAAACAAAGGTGATTCCGTTACTGCGATTGGCTGTGTAATTACAGGTAAGATCGCTCTTATGGATTTGGACACCGATGGAGATGTTGTAAAAGATTCTATCGAATTTGGCGCAAAAGATCTTGCGTAATATAAGGGCATGAAGCAAAGGGAGGGCAGTGGCTCTCCCTTAAATTTTTGGAAAATCAATCATAAGGAGGACAACAGATATGGATATGAATTTAAAAGCATTTATGAAAGCAGAGTTAAAAGAGAGAGGAACTGTGGAGTTTCCGGGCGTGCCTACATTCACTGACGAAAAAGGGAATCCGGTACCTTTCATCATTAAACAGCTCTCTATGAAAGAGATCAAAGAGATCCGAAACCTGTATAAAACCACAGAAGTTTTCAGAGACAAAAAGAATGGCAACAGACCGGTTATTGAGAATGGACAGGTTGCTGTTCGCAAGGATTATGACGTACATGGTATGCAGGGTGTAGACCAGCGGGACGTGGAGCGTTTTTGCGATATGGATGCCGGAAAGGCCGATGCCGAATTCGTTATGACCGTCTGGATATGCCGGAAACGCTTTTTGCAAATAGAGACGATTTTCGCTATGCAAACAAGTGCGTTATGGAAGCGTGTGGGCTTGCAGCGAAGCAGGACGAGGAAGAGACTGTTGAAAAATTAAAAAACTAATGTCTGGTGCGGTACAGACACCAGATGGCACAGACTGGCAGTACGCGCATATCCTCTGGCAAAAGAGGGGATTACGCATGGAAGAATTTGCCGAAATGCCAAGAAACGTGCAACTGGCCTATATCGCATCAGAAAGACTTGCTAATGATTATCCTATTGAGTCATCCGACAGATTGGCAAAGGTCTATATAAAGACAACTTAGTGGAGGTATTGCATGAGTGATGTTTCTGTTAGGCTTACATTACAAGATGATGTAAGCTCAAAGCTTTCCCGCGTTTCCTCCGCAGCAAGGACATCTGCAACACAATTACAGCAGGTGGGGCAACAGATTGACCGGGCATTCAGCAGCAATTCACCTGAGCAATTTGCCAGCAGTCTTGGAAATGCAATGGATAGGGCGGCAAGCAGCATGGATTCTCTCGGAGATTCCGTTGGACAGGCAATGGAAGAGCTGGAGCAAAGCTCCGCTGTTGATTTTTCCGAGGGATTTGAAAATGCTGCCGATGGTGCCGGCGAGCTTACAAGGGCGGCGGAGGATGCAGGGGAGAGTATTGACAGCCTATCGGAATCCACTGAAAGCCTTGGAGACAGCGTAGATGGTCTGGGCGACGGAGACGGTCTCGACAATTTGGGAGAGAGTGCAGAAGAAGCCGGATCAAATATGGGGGAAGCGGAAGGTAAAGCGAATAGCCTTGCGGATTCCCTAAAGAAACTATTTGCAGTCGTATCAATGGCTGCCGTATTAAGCCAGGTCGGAAAGTATGCTTCGGACGCTATAGACATCGGCAAAGATTATACAGCTATGATGTCGGAAGTACAGGCGTTATCTGGAGCAACCGGTAGCGATCTGGCTTTACTTGAAAACACAGCCAGAGAATATGGAGCAACAACCGTATTCTCGGCAACAGAGGCGGCAGAGGCATTAAAATATATGTCCCTTGCCGGCTGGGACGCTCAACAATCATCATCTGCATTGGGCGGCGTTTTAAATCTTGCAGCTGCAGGCGGTATGGAACTTGGTCAGGCATCTGACATGGTTACTGATTATCTTTCTGCTTTCGGAATGCAGGCGCAGGATTCAGCATACTTTGCCGATATGCTGGCGTATGCACAGGCAAACAGTAATACATCTGCTGAACAACTCGGCGAGGCGTACCGTAACAGTGCGGCGAACCTGAATGCAGCAGGGCAGGATGTGGAAACCGTAACATCCATGTTGGAAGCAATGGCAAATCAGGGCTATAAAGGTTCTGAAGCAGGTACGGCACTTACTGCCGTAATGCGAGACATCACAAACAACATGGAAGATGGTGCTATCAAGATTGGCGATACTTCGGTGGCTGTGTCAGATGCACAGGGTAACTTCCGAGATCTTACAGATATTTTGCTGGACGTAGAAAAAGCAACAGATGGAATGGGAGAAGCTGAGAGAGCTGCGGCACTTGGAGCTACATTCACTGCGGATTCTACGAAAGGTCTGAACTTAATGCTGAATGAGGGCATTGAGAACATAGCAGGATACGAGGAGGCGTTGAGAAGTTCAACCGGTGCGGCTTCTGATATGGCAGATACTATGAACGACAATCTCACAGGCGATATGGCGAACATGAACAGCGCATTTGAAGAAATGCAGCTACAAACATTTGAAGCCATGGAAGCGCCACTGAGAGAGGACGTGCAGTATCTTACCAGCACCATTATCCCAATTCTTACAGAATGGGTGCCGAGTGCGTTTGAATCATTTGTCAATGGAGCAAATAAACTTGGAAATGCACTGAAACCGTTGTTTGAAACGATACTGAAAAATCCGCAGGCAATATCCGGGGCACTTACAAGCCTTGGAACCGGATTTCTTGCAATGAAAACGGTATCTACTGGAATGAATATCGCAAAGGCTGTTACTGACGCAGGCAGTCTGACAGGCGCACTGGGGAAATTTGCTGGATCACTTTTTAGCAATCCTTGGGCGGCAGGCGCAGCGGCAGCGGTTGCCGCGGTTACTGCTGTAGGAGTGGCACTCCACGAATACAGCGAAATGAATATTGACAGCAACCTACAGGCACATTTTGGCACTGTAGAGCTGGATGATTCTCAGATTAAAGATTTTGCTTCTCGTGTAATCAATGCGGAGTGGCTTGTAAATATCAATGCAGCACTGGGACATTTTGACAATGCGGAAGAGCTGGTGCAGCAGGCAGAGGATGCCTTGAAGCAGAACGATACGCTTGAGTGGAGAGCGAGGGTTGGCATTTCACTGACCGAAGACGAGCAATCCACATATATGTCCAATATCGAGACCTTTACAACCAACATTGAACAGGCTCTTTCAGAACAGACGCTTGCAGCGAAAATGACCGTCAAAGAGTTTGGCATCAAAATGGCGGACGGTTCCAGCCTTGGTTCTCAGATTGAGAAATGGGCGGAACAGGATCTCGGAGATATGCAGTATCTGTCGGCCGGTCTTACGAATCTGGTACAGAATGCTTTGCAAGACGGAATCATTGATGTTGACGAGCAGGCTGCCATTGATGAATTGCAGACCAAGATTAACAATATCATGCAAGGCTGGCAGGAAGCGGAAGCACAAGCCGAAATGGACGTGCTGACGCAGAAATACGGTAGGCTATCGGGCAAGGATCTGACAGACGACACTTTTACAAAAGTTGTGGAGGAAGTCGGAAAGCAGAGAGAAACTGCAACGGCAGCACTGGAAGAATCTGAAAAGAAGCTGTACACCACGCTTAATGCGCTGAACAGGCCAGATGCAAACGGCGTGCAGAGAATTTCTGATTCAGAGCTGGCAAATTACAAAGAGCAGGCAGGATATGCAGCAAGAAATAATGAAGCTGCTATGCTCGGAAACAGTGTTCAGTTTGAAACAAACACACTGTCGGACGCTTATGGAGAAAAACTTCAGGAGAACTATTCGGCTATCCAGACGAATACGGATAACTTTCTGAAAAATGCGAATACATATCTGCAAAATCAGGACTATGGGGCACTGGCAGATTCACTAGCATGGGGATTTAATGCTTCCATGCAGTCCGCAAACCTGTATGAAGAAATCATGGGTAGTGATCAGGCAGCAATGCAGGACATCTATAAAGCCATGAAGCCGGACGTTGACAGCATGACAGGGCTGATTGACGAATACCGGGAAATGGGACAGGCTATACCTCGAGATGTCATGCAGGCGTTCAACGACGCTATGATGGTCGGTGCTGCGGCCGGAGATGCGGACGCAGCATGGCAGGTGTTCGCAAGTCAGATGGTAGCTGATCCAGCGAATGCAGCATTGGTACAGGCAATTCAGGAAGGAACGGTAAACGTACCGGATGAATTGCGGACGGCAATCGAGAGGGCTACTGCGGAAACCACCACTGATCCGGTGACAATCGAAGGTATGCAGGCGGACGTCGAGGATATAGAAGTCAACGAGGCTCATGTCCAAGAACTGATCGACACTGCATTTGAAGGCCTCACCTATGTGGGAACCACAACTCTTGATGGCGGGGAAATTGCATTGCAGTACACCGTCAATGAGGGTGAAACGCTTTCGGGAATCATGGAGCAATATGGTGTAGTCTGGTCAAAAGTAAAAGACCAGATTGAAGCTGCCAATCCAGATATAGACGACCTGAATTTGATTTATCCAGATCAGGTTATCAATATCCCGGAGGCAATCGTTGAAGCAGCAAGCGTGGAAGCAAGTCAAGTT
>OLQA01003008.1_pt1 | contig 12521 bp, 10 predicted proteins | sample 1673151 | NCBI WGS metagenome assembly OLQA01 (sample SAMEA3136760, study PRJEB25190) | human gut metagenome | biome: human gut; feature: human-associated habitat; material: faeces | place: Austria | collected 2013 | reverse complement strand
TACAGTCATATTACCGCAGACTTCTTGGCTTCTAATCAATATGATACATTATGTCTTGGAATGGAAGCAACTTTAGCTAATAAGTTCTTCTCTGTTTCATTTTTAAGAAATCAGAATATCAATTTCAACCTTGATATTATAGACTTTCTGGACAAATGTTACCATACTGGATATTACCTTTATAATTTTGATGAACTTGTCATTTACAATGGCACAGAGGAATCTTTCCTGAAATATACAGAAACAGAAAAATCTCTTTCTCTGTTAAAAGAATATTTTAAAGCAAAATCTGTGACTTTAAATAGCCCTGAATTACTTTATAATCCTTTAGAGTCCGGAGAAAAGTTCCGTCCAATTCCAGAAACGGAAGCGGAACAGCCATGGACAAAAGAAGTGGAAAAGCTAAAAAAGAAAAAACTACAAAATAAAGTTGCCTTTGTTTCTGTTCGCTCCGATGGCGAACTTGAGGGAAATGCACTTGCTCTTTACCCTTATATCAAAGGTGAAAAAGAAATCTGTGCACACAAGTTACCACACGATAATGACGCTGCTCTTGCAATGTCCGAAGCAATTCTTACAAGCAAAGTAATTGTAACTGACGATTATGTCAAGTACCTAAGGTACTTTCCTCTTCGTCCAGAACAACGTGTCATTCAGCTCTGGCATGCCTGCGGCGCATTTAAGAAGTTTGGTCAGCGTGGAACTAATATCCCTGTTCCTACAGATATTGCTACCCATGCACAGTATAATCTTGTATCTGTCAGTGGTGAACAAGTACGTTCCATTTATGCGGATGCCTTCGATGTTAATTATCAGAAAGTGCAGGCTCTAGGTGTACCAAGAACAGATCATTATTTTAATAAAAAACTGATTTCTAAAAAGAAACGTCAGATTTACTTAAAACATCCAAAGTTACTTTTTAAATCTGTAATTGTCTATGCCCCTACATTCCGGGACACAGACGGCAATCGAAACGAATTTCATCCGGAGATTGATTTTGATCTTCTCTCAAAATCCCTGCTTCCGAATCAGATTCTGTTAATCTGCCCTCATCCAATAATGGATGCTCCTATTTTGCCACACAAATATCATAATATATTGGAAGTAAGAGATTTTTCTACAAATGATTATATGTTGATTTCTGATATGCTGATTACAGACTATTCTTCTGTCATTTTTGAGTACGGCAATCTGCTTGATTCTGGCATATCCGCTGGCAATGATCCTGAGTCAGAAACAGGTAAACCAGACAAGTTTTATTGTGCTGGTCTTTATTCTGCCAATGTGGATGAACTTTCTTCTCCGTACACTGGCATGGCAGACATTGCTTGAAAAGAATGGCGTCATCAACAGTGTTTTAAGTTTCCTGCATTTACCGGCGCTGGAGATCATTAATACACCATATGCCATCATTCTTGGAATGGTATACAATTTTCTGCCATTTATGGTGCTTCCAATCTATAATGTACTGATCAAGATTGACAGAAATGTTATCAATGCAGCACGTGATCTGGGAGCCAATTCCGTACAGACTTTCTGGAAGGTCATTTTTCCACTGAGTATTCCGGGTGTGATCAGCGGTATTACGATGGTGTTTGTACCGGCGCTGACAACCTTCGTTATTTCTGACCTTCTTGGGGGCGGAAAGATCCTTCTGATCGGTAATGTCATTGAGCAGTCATTCAAACAGAACAGTAACTGGCATGTTGGAAGTGGTCTGTCCCTGGTACTGATGGTATTTATCATTGCAAGTATGGCACTTGTGGCAAAATACGATAATGAGGACGGGGGTGCGGCATTTTGATCAGAAAATATTTACAGAAGATATACCTGGCCCTTATTTTTATTTTATTATATGCCCCGATCGTAACGTTGATCGTTCTGTCTTTTAACCAGTCTAAGACAAGAGCAAAATGGGGTGGATTTACACTGAAATGGTATAAAGAACTTCTCAAAAATGAACAGATCATGAGCGCGTTTTATACCACACTTATCATAGCGTTTGTTTCGGCTGCAATCGCAACGGTCATTGGCACGGCCGCTGCAATCGCGATTCAGGGAATGAAGCAGAAGTGGAAGACCATGTATATGGGACTTACCAATATCCCGATGATGAATGCGGAGATCGTGATGGGTGTGTCTTTGATGCTTCTTTTTATTGCATTTCATATGACACTTGGCTTCGGAACGATCCTGATCGCACATATTACGTTCAATATTCCGTATGTGATCTTAAGCGTATTACCGAAGCTGAAGCAGACGAACCGTTATACATATGAGGCTGCGCTGGATCTTGGTGCATCACCGGTCAAAGCGTTTTTTAAAGTTGTTTTCCCGGACATTGTACCGGGAGTACTTTCTGGATTTATGCTTGCATTTACCATGTCTCTGGATGATTTTGTAATCACGCATTTTACAAAAGGACCTGGAATTGATACACTTTCCACAAAAATCTATACAGAAGTTCGTAAAGGGATCAAACCGGAGATCTATGCACTTTCCACGATCATGTTTGTGACAGTTCTGGTGCTGCTCCTTTTGATCAACTATTCACCGAAGGAAGAAGAGGAAACTGTGGTCAGAAAGAAAAAGGTCCGCAAGCCTTCCAGAGTGAAAAAAATCCTGATTCAGCGTGTAGTTCCTGTTGCAATCTGTATTGTCTTTATTGGTGGTGGTTTCTATTATGCAAAAGAAAACGATGTCATGAATGGAGAGAAACTGGTTGTATACAACTGGGGTGAATATATTGATCCGGAAGTCCTGACGATGTTTGAAGAAGAAACGGGAATTGATATTGTTTATGAAGAATTTGAAACAAATGAGATTCTGTATCCAAAGATCAGTTCCGGTGCGATCGCATACGATGTGATCTGCCCGAGTGATTATATGATTCAGCGAATGATTGAAAATGATCTGCTTTCCGAGATTAATTTTGATAACATTCCAAATCTTAAAAATATCGGGAAACAGTATCTGGAGCAGTCAAGGCAGTTTGATCCGGAGAATAAATATTCCGTGCCGTACTGCTGGGGAACTGTCGGCATTCTGTATAACAAGATGATGGTAGATGAGCCGGTGGACAGCTGGTCTATTCTCTGGGATCCGAAATACAAGGATAATATTCTGATGCAGGATTCAGTCCGTGATGCATTTGGCGTGACACTGAAATATCTTGGCTATTCTCTGAATTCCATAGATTTGGACGAGCTGACTGAGGCAAAAAATCTGTTGATTGAACAGAAACCGTTGGTTCAGGCATATGTGATCGACCAGGTGCGTGATAAAATGATCGGAAATGAAGCTGCACTTGGTGTAATCTATTCCGGTGAGGCAATTTACACACAGAAAGAAAACCCAAATCTGGAGTATGTGATCCCGAAGGAAGGATCCAATATCTGGATCGATTCCTGGGTAATCCCGAAAAATGCAGAACATAAAGAAAATGCAGAAAAATTTATCAATTTCCTCTGCAGACCGGATATTGCGTTGATGAACTTTGAATACATTACGTATTCTACGCCGAATGAAGCTGCGAGAGAACTGATCGAGGATGAATCTATCCGAAACAGTGAGATCGCATTCCCGGACCTTTCCAAATATGATAATCTGGAAACATTCCAGTATCTTGGAACAGAGGCTGACCAGGTGTATGGCGATCTCTGGAATAAAGTAAAATCCTCATAAAACATAAAACAAAGAAAAGACTTTCTATGGGAAATGGATTTCTGTAGAAGGTCTTTTTTCTTGCGGAAAAATGTCTGACAGAGGTATAATACAGAAAAAGAAAAGTCATATGAGGAGGGTGTACTGTGGCAGAGGAAAGAACATCCAATTATATCAAACTCTGTGATGAGTGGGCAGAGAAATTCCTGCAGATGGAAAAAAAGGAATTGATGAATCGGCTTCCGGAATTGAAGGAAGAGGATGGCTATCTGAAAATCACACATTTTGGTGTGCCATTCGGAATTCGGCTGGACAATGGAAGAATTGACCGGCTGGATGGCAGAGCTAAGGCAAATACAACAGAAATGCTGAATATCTATACACTTCTTGGCTATGTAAAAGAAAATGCCTTTTTTATGGACAAATGGGTTCCGTTTGCAGATCTACGGAATGCACGACCGTTTGGACCGGCATACAAGATTGGTGTAACAGATGTTTTTGCGGCAACTTTTTCCGGTCATGCAAAAGAGCTGGAAAATGCTTTTGAAAAATTAAACGGGCTCAGACTTCCGCTGGGAGATGTTGGATATCAGATTGATGCATTTTCGTGCGAGCCGATGCAGTTCTATTTTTGGGATTGTGATGACGAATTTGAAGCACAGGCGAATATTCTGTTCGATTACAGTGCGACTGATTTTAATCATGTGGAGAGTGCGGTATCTACAGCTGAAATGGGGGTACGTCGTCTGGCAGAACTGGCAGGACTGCCTCTGCAGGGAAAAGTTTTTGGAATGAGCTGAAAGGAGACTGGCGTTATGAAAAAGAAAATGATAACAAAAGTTATTTTCAGATACCACCAGCCTTTCATGACTGGTGGTATTTTGATGGCTCAGCCAGAAAAATCATTTTTTCTGTACGCGTTTTTCAATCAGATTCAATATCTCATACAGTCCCATGGCAATTACACACAAAATTACGATCGAGAGAAGTACCCATGTGAGTTTAAAGGTCTGGGAACCATAAATAATAAGATAACCGAGCCCCTGGCGTGCACCGATAAATTCACCGATGATCACACCGACCAGACACAGACCGATATTGACCTTCATAACACTGAGAATGAGGGGGACAGAAGACGGAAGGACGATTTTGGTCAGTTCATCTTTTTTGGTTCCACCAAGAGTGCGAATCAGTTTCTGCTTTTCGGAATCAATCTCTCGGAACCCGGTATAAAGATTAATGACGGAACCAAAGATGGCAACAGATATTCCTGAGACGATGATCGTGCGTATATTTGCACCCAGCCATACGATCAGGAGTGGGGCAAGGGCGGATTTTGGCAGACTGTTCAAAACGACCAGATAAGGCTCCAGGATTCGTGACAGATTTGGACATGCCCAGAGCAAAACCGCAGTGCTGATTCCAAGACAGACGGTGATGGCAAAGCTCAGAAGGGTTTCAGTAAGCGTGATGCCGATGTGGGTGAACAGAGACTGGTCCTGTGTCATTGTCAGGAAGGTCTGCCAGATTTCTGAAGGACTGCTGAAAATAAAAGAATCAATCCAGCCTTTTCTGGCAGAAATCTCCCATAAAAACAGAAAACCCAGGAACAGAAGAATCCTGGACACATGAATCAGATATTTTTCATGGCGGATGCGCAGAAGATACTGCTTCTGAGCAGGGGAATGATCAGGCATGTTGATTCAGCTCCTTCCAGATGAGATTGAAGTAGGATTTAAATTTCGGTGCGTTACGAGATGCAAGAGGTGTCCGGTCGGCAAGCTCAAGATCTATCGTGATGATGCGTGCCACAGTAGCGGGGCGTCTGGTAAGGACTATGATGCGGTCTGCCATACTGATAGCTTCGGAAATGTCATGTGTGACAAGAATCGCAGGTTTGTTTTCTTTTTTCATGATGCGCCCGATGTCATCGCTGACATTCAGACGTGTCTGATAATCCAGTGCAGAGAAAGGTTCATCGAGTAACAGAAGTTCGGGTTTCAGCGCAAGGGTACGGATGAGAGCTGCACGCTGGCGCATGCCTCCGGAAAGCTGAGATGGATGAGCATCGCGGAATTTATCCAGACCATAGGTGCAAAGCATATGTTCGATGTAATTCAGCTTTTCGTGGGTAAGTTCGCCGCGGATCTCCAAACCAAGGATTACATTCCGGTAAATCGTACGCCATTCCAGCAGATGATCTTTTTGCAGCATGTAGCCGATGCGAGGATCACCGGGAGATGGGGGTGTATCGTTCATAAGAACAGAACCTTCTTCAGCAGTCAGAAGACCACAGATCAGATTCAGAAGTGTGGACTTTCCACATCCGGAGGGACCGACAACGGCAAGAAATTCTCCGGGCATCAGGTTGAAAGTCAGATGAGAAAGTGCAGGAGTTTCTCCTGCGGTAGTATGATAAGAGAGAGAAACATCTCTGATCTCCAGAAGGGGTTTCATAAAAATACCTCCGGCTATTTGAATGATTGTTGTATAAAAACGGTGTCCAGATGAACAGGTCAGCATAGAGGATCTATAATTTAAGATATGCGAAAAACATTTCATGTGCTATGATATATATAATGAAAAGAGGGAACAGCATGAATAAACGAAATTATCAGAGGGAGCTTGATCAGCTTCTTGAACATACTCAAAAAGAAGAAAAGGTGCCGTGCCTTTTTTTGCACAGCTGTTGTGCACCCTGCAGCAGTTATGTCCTGGAATATCTGTCGCAGTATTTTGAGATTACGGTATTTTTTTATAATCCAAATATCTCGCTGGAGGAAGAGTATCGAAAGAGAGTAGCAGAAATCCGACGACTTGTCGCAGAGATGTCGTTTACTCATCCGGTTCATATTATGGAGGGAACTTATGATCCGCAGATATTTTATGAGATGGCCCGTGGGCTGGAAAGGGTTCCGGAAGGTGGGAAACGCTGTTTTAAATGTTATCGGTTACGTATGGAGGAAGCTGCAAAACTTGCAAAAGAGGGAAACTACGATTACTTTACGACGACCTTGTCAATCAGTCCTCTGAAAAATGCAGAGAAGATCAATGAAATTGGGGAAGCACTGGCAGAAATCTATGAAGTAAAGCATCTGCCATCCGATTTCAAAAAGAAAAACGGTTATAAACGTTCTATTGAGTTGTCACACGAATATGGCCTTTATCGGCAGAATTATTGCGGATGTGTTTTTTCAAAGCGTGAGCAGGAAGAAAAAATGAAACAAAAACAAATTTCAGAGGGCTCGGCTCTTTGATTTTTCACTGGAATGTGGTAAACTGGTAAGAAATTATGCACTGTTGTGCGAGGATACGGACGGACAGTGCAAAAATAGTGAATTACAAGGAGGAAATTATGGCACAGTTATGGGGAGGACGTTTCACGAAAGAAACGGACAAACTTGTATACAATTTCAATGCTTCTATTTCATTTGACCAAAAATTTTATAAACAGGATATCCGCGGAAGTAAAGCTCATGTCAGAATGCTGGCCAAGCAGGGCATCCTGACAGAAGAAGAAAGAGATCAGATCCTTGGCGGTCTGGACAGTATTCTTGCAGATGTAGAATCCGGAAAACTGGAGATTACATCTGAATATGAAGATATTCACAGTTTTGTAGAGGCAAATCTGATTGACCGTATCGGAGATCCGGGTAAGAAGCTTCATACAGGAAGAAGTCGTAATGACCAGGTCGCTCTTGATATGAAATTGTATGTGCGTGATGAGATCGAAGAGATCGATGCAGAACTGAAGAAACTTCTGGAAGCTCTTCAGGTGATCATGGAGAATAATGTGCACACATATATGCCTGGATTTACGCATTTGCAGAAAGCACAGCCGGTTACACTGGCACATCATGTAGGGGCATATTTTGAGATGTTCCGCAGGGACAGAAGCCGTATGGCTGATATTCGTAAACGTATGAATACCTGTCCGCTTGGTGCAGGTGCGCTTGCAGGAACCACTTATCCGCTGGACAGATTTTATACTGCAGAGCTGCTGGGCTTTGACGGACCGACCAGAAACAGTATGGATTCCGTATCTGACAGAGATTATGTGATCGAACTTCTTTCTGCCATGTCCACAGTTATGATGCATCTGAGCCGTTTCTGCGAGGAAATCATTCTCTGGAATTCCAATGAATACCGTTTTGTGGAGATTGATGACGCATACAGCACCGGAAGCAGTATTATGCCGCAGAAGAAGAATCCGGATATTGCAGAACTTGTAAGAGGTAAGACTGGAAGAGTGTATGGAGCACTTAATTCGTTCCTTACAACGATGAAGGGAATCCCGCTTGCATATAATAAGGACATGCAGGAAGACAAGGAATGGGTATTTGATGCGATCGATACAACAAAGGGCTGTCTTGCTTTATTTACAGGAATGTTAAAGACCATGCAGTTCAATAAAGAGCGCATGGCAGAGAGTGCAAGACATGGGTTTACCAATGCGACGGATGCGGCAGATTATCTGGTAAATCACGGAGTTCCGTTCAGAGATGCACACGGTATTGTCGGAAGACTGGTACTTCTGTGTATCGAGAAGAAGATCGCACTGGATGATCTTCCGTTAGATGAGTACAAGGAGATCTGCCCGGTATTTGAAGAAGATATTTATGAAGCTATCAGCTTAAAGACTTGTGTAAATAAGCGTCTGACGATCGGTGCGCCGGGACACGATGCGATGGCACAGGTAATAAAGATCTGTCAGGATTATCTGTCAGCATATGAAGATGGTGTAAGTGAATAGAGAGAATTAAAGAAGGAGAGAAAAGATGGAACAGAAGTTAAAAGTAGGAATCTTAGGAGCAACAGGTATGGTAGGACAGCGCTTTATTTCTCTGCTGGAAAATCACCCTTGGTTTGAAGTAGTAAAAGTGGCAGCAAGCCCGAGATCTGCAGGAAAGACATACGAAGAGGCAGTTGGCGGACGCTGGAAGATGGACACACCGATGCCGGAAGCAGTGAAGAAACTGGTTGTTGCCAATGTTAATGAAGTGGAGAAAGTAGCTGCTGATGTAGATTTTGTATTTAGCGCTGTAGATATGACAAAAGACGAGATCCGTGCGATCGAGGAAGCATATGCGAAGACAGAGACACCGGTTGTTTCCAACAACAGTGCACATCGCTGGACAAAGGACGTACCGATGGTAGTACCGGAGATCAATGCAGCTCATTTTGAACTGATCAACGACCAGAAGAAACGTCTTGGGACAACAAGAGGATTCATCGCAGTAAAACCAAACTGCTCTATCCAGAGTTACACACCTTGCCTTGCAGCATGGAAAGAGTTCGGACCAAAAGAAGTTGTTGCTACAACATATCAGGCAATTTCCGGAGCAGGTAAAACATTCAAAGAGTGGCCGGAGATGGTAGAGAATATTATTCCATACATCGGTGGAGAGGAAGAAAAGAGCGAGCAGGAGCCGCTTCGTGTTCTTGGAACATATGAGAACGGACAGATCACACTTGCAGATGCTCCGAAGATTACATGCCAGTGTCTGCGTGTGCCGGTTCTGAACGGACATACAGCCGCAGTATTTATCAACTTTGAGAAGAAACCTACAAAAGAGCAGCTTATTGAGAAACTGGAAAGCTTCAAAGGATTTCCGCAGGAGGCAGGACTTCCAAGTGCACCAAAGCAGTTTGTCCGCTACATGGAAGAGGATAACCGTCCACAGGTAAGATTAGACGTAGACTATGAGAACGGAATGGGTGTATCCATCGGACGTCTCAGAGAAGATTCTATGTTCGACTTTAAGTTCGTAGGACTTTCACACAATACAGTCCGCGGAGCAGCAGGCGGTGCCGTGCTTTGTGCAGAAGCTCTGACAGCAAAAGGTTATATTCAGGCAAAATAAAGTCAGAATAGAGGAGAATATAATACATGGCAAAACAGGGAGGTCAGACTCCAGGAACTTGTAGGCAGCTTTTGAAGTAGCAAAACTTCCAAAAGGCGCAAAGGTTGAGATTGAAGCTGTTGCAAAACGCTAATGAAACAAATTACATGATAAGAGATAAGAAAATGCAGTTGATAGTCAGCTGCATTTTTTGTGTCCGTCAGTAAAATTAATGATGTGGGATAATGATGCGAAAATATAATTCTTGTACATTTGCTTATGGTATGTTATACTGCTTTCACGCAGATAATGTTCTTATTATCTGCAAAAGTATCTAATAATTTCAATCATTTCGGAGCCTAAGAATGATCGGGCATAAATTCCAAAGTGATGAACAGTTGAGAAACAATATAGTGCGAAAATTGCCTCCGGATATATTTACTCCTGGCTGTTGCGTGCTATTTTGCTGGGAGGAAGGTAGAAATGAAAAAGGAAGTGTGCTATACTAAAACGAATAAGAAAAGAAGAGTAACAGGAGAGACAGGAATGAAATATGCAGATCCTTATACTCCGGGTGCAGGATTTATGCCAGGACATATTGCAGGACGAAAAGAGACACTGGAAAGAGCAGAAAAATATTTGAATACAATCGTATTAGGATATCCTCAGCAGTCCGTAATTTATTACGGATTACGTGGTGTAGGAAAGACGGTGTTGTTAAATGCGATAGAATGTAAAACGGATGATATGCCAATTTTAATGGGACATATTGAGATTGCAGAGAAAAGAAATTTTACACAGCAGATTACGAATTATTCTAAAAAATTCATTCATAAGATGAGTTTTAAAGAAACTGCGAAAGATTTTGTCAGCAGAGTGCAGGACTTATTAAAAGCATTTACAGTCACTTATAATCCGGAAGATCAGTCTTTCAAAGTTGGAATGGAAGAACGGGAGTATATTGTGACAGGAGATTTGTCGGAGGATCTGACAGATTTATTTGTTGCAATGGGAAAGATGGCTGATAAAACCGGGTACGCAATTTGTTTTTTTGTTGATGAGATTCAGTATATGAAAGAGGAGGAGATTGCGGCTCTTGTAAATGCTATCCACAGGTGTAATCAATTGCGCTTGCCTCTTATGATTTTTGGTGCCGGATTGCCTAAGATTTTGAAAACGCTTGGAAAAGTGAAATCATATTCGGAAAGACTTTTCCGTTTTGAGGAGATTGATGCATTATCAGGGCAGGATGCAAAGGATGCCATCGTAAAGCCGGCAGAGCCGCTTGGCGGAAGTTATACAGAAGAAGCTTTAAGATGGATTATCAGTGAGACGCAAGGATATCCGTATTTTATACAGGAATTATGCAGTGCTATATGGGAGCATCTGAATCCGGAACAGACGGTGATAGGTATCGATGATGTAAAAGGGGCCGTTTTAAAATTTTATGAAAATCTCGACCGCGGATTTTACAGGCTTCGCTATGACCGATGTACACCAAAAGAAAAAATGTTTATTTTTGCAATGGCGAAATGTGAGAAATTACCATGTTCGATTTCGAATGTCGCTAAAATTATGGAAACAGAAGTCTCTTCAATATCGCCTTACCGGGCACAACTCATTAATAAAAGTATGATCTATGCAACGGGATATGCGGAGATTGATTTCACAGTGCCGGGGTTCGACCAGTTTTTAAAACGTTTGAATCCGGAACTTCAATTAGATGAGGTAGAGAAAGTTCAGAAAGGGGATGCAGGTGATGAGTAAGGAGCTTTTAAATTATACACAGAACCGGGAACTTTCCTGGTTGAAATTCAATCACAGAGTATTGGAAGAAGCGCAGGATGAGTCAGTACCGCTATTGGAGCGGATGAAATTCGTGGCGATTTTTACCAGCAATCTGGATGAATTCTTTATGATTCGTGTTGGAAGTCTTTATGATATGGTGCACACAGATGCCAAGGCAAAAGACAGCCGGTCCGGCATGACAGCGCAGGAGCAGATCCATGCAATCCTGACAGAAGTTGCACCTTTATATAAAGAGCGCGATAAGACTTATGCTGAGATAAAAAAAGAATTACATCCATATGGTGTGTGTGGGCTTGATTATAAAGAGTTGGAGCCTCAGGAAAAGAAATATGTAAAGCATTATTTTAAAACTCAGATATTACCAATTCTTTCACCTCAGATCGTGGATGCGAATCATCCATTTCCGCATCTTTTGAATAAAGAATTGTATGTAACGGCAAGTTTGAAGATGGATAACAAAAGTATGATGGGAATTGTTCCGGTGCCACAGTTCGTGTCGGACATTTTGTGCCTTCCGGGACATGATATCCGATACATTCGTATGGAAAAGGTCATCCTGGAGCATCTGAACCTGGTATTTCCGAAGTACGAAGTGTCGGAAGCGAATTATATCTGTGTAACGAGAAATGCTGATGTGTCTCCGGATGACGAGGCTTTGGAAGTGACGGATGACTTCCGGTATCTTATGCAGCAGACGATTCACAAACGCCGCCGTATGGCGGTAGTCAGACTGGAGACTGCAAATAAACTGTCTGAAGAGACACAGAAATATTTCTGTGAGAAGTTTGAGATTGAGCCGAATCAGATTTTTCGAACAAAGATGCCGATGAAATTAGATTATATTTTTGGTATCAGTGGGAATTTACCGGAAGCTATGAAACGCTCTCTGACTTATACGCCATTTTCGCCACAGAACAGTGGACATGTGTCAGCAGGTAATGTGATGCGCCAGATAAAGAAAAAAGATATCCTGTTATTCTTTCCGTATGAGAGTATGGATCCGTTTTTGCGCCTTATAAAAGAAGCGTCGGTGAATCCGGATGTTATGACGATCAAGATTACGATTTATCGTCTGGCAAAGAAAGCAAGGCTGGTAGAATATCTGTGTGCGGCAGCAGAAAACGGAAAAGAAGTAACGGTTCTGATCGAACTGCGTGCAAGATTTGATGAGCAAAACAACATAGAGTGGTCAAGAAGAATGGAGGA
>OLQA01003002.1_pt1 | contig 12534 bp, 7 predicted proteins | sample 1673151 | NCBI WGS metagenome assembly OLQA01 (sample SAMEA3136760, study PRJEB25190) | human gut metagenome | biome: human gut; feature: human-associated habitat; material: faeces | place: Austria | collected 2013 | reverse complement strand
TAAATTCTGGCATAGCCCAGAACAATCCGGTCAACATCATAAACTCTTGATTTTTCATATTCCATATTATCTGCATTGGTCACTACCATCATTTTTTCATATGTTTTCATAATCTCAGAAAATGGAAGAAGGTTTAAATTTTCTGTTTTTGTCTCTCCTATGGTATAAGGGTTTGAATAATACATGCTTTCAATTCCATCTTTATCGACAAAGAAATAAAGACTTTCATAAGACCAGGTTTCCATAGTGCTGTCCATATCTTCCAAAGCACCGCCATCTGCCATTGTCTGAGTAATCGGAACACCGTTTATAGTACGTGTGTAATAAATCGCATATCCGCTTCCAAGATTACTTAAACTATTATCCTTTTCAAGATTATTGCACAATGCATAACTCCAGTCTGAAAACTGCAGATCTGTAATCCCCATTTTATCTACTTTTTCCTGTACCATTTTTTTTGCTTCATCTAATGAAATCTTAAAATCAACACCATTAGAAGAAGGATACACAACATAAGGGTCAACAGTATAAGACGCATCGACTGGAGCTTTATAAATATTTTTATAAAAAAATATAAAACTCTTCTGAAAAAAAGAACACATTTCTTGATTTTTTATCATGGTATAAAAAATCAACAAAAACTATAATAAAGACAGCTTAAGAAAGAACAAATCTTACAAGTAAAGGAGAGGACAATCACTATGAAAATGAAAAAAATTACAGCAATGAGCATGGCAGCTTTAATGGCAGCTACAATGATCCCGTCAGTACCGGTTATGGCAGACGGAGGCGGAAAGGTTTACTACCTCAACTTCAAACCAGAGCAGGATGAAGCCTGGCAGAACCTGGCAAAAGCTTACACAGAAGAAACAGGAACAGATGTTACAGTAGTTACAGCAGCATCCGGACAGTATGAGACAACTCTTCAGTCAGAAATGGCAAAGAGCGATGCACCGACACTGTTCCAGGTAAATGGACCGGTTGGCCTTAAAAACTGGAAAGATTACTGCTACGATCTGAAAGATGCAGATATTACAAAAGAACTTACATCTGATGCGTATGAACTGAAAGATGGAGATGCTGTAGCTGGTATCGCATATGTAATTGAATCTTACGGACTTATCACAAACAAAACATTACTTGAAAAAGCAGGATATACTCTGGATGATATCAAGAGCTTTGATGACCTCAAAAAAGTAGCAGACGACATTCAGGCACGTAAAGATGAAATTGGTGTAAAAGGTGCTTTCACCTCAGCAGGTATGGACGGATCCTCTGATTGGAGATTCAAAACACATCTTGCAAACCTTCCAATCTACTATGAATACAAAGCAGATGGAATCGATGATACAGAAGCAATCAAAGGAACATATCTTGATCAGTATAAGAATGTATTTGATCTGTACATTACAGATTCTACATGCGATGGAAGCGAACTTTCAGCTAAAACAGCTGATGACTCCAGAAATGAATTTGTAAATGGAGATGCAGTATTTTATCAGAATGGTTCCTGGGAATATGCAGAACTCGCTAAGACATACAGCGATGATGAACTTGCTATGATCCCGATCTACTTTGGCGTTGACGATGAGAACGAAGGTCTTGCAACTGGTACAGAAAACTACTGGTGTGTAAATAAGAATGCATCTGAAGAAGATGTTCAGGCAACTCTGGATTTCATGAACTGGTGTGTAACATCTGAAGCAGGAACAAAATCTATGTCTGAAGACATGGGATTCACAATTCCTTTCAAAACAGCAGTTGCTCCTACAAACGTATTTGTAAAACAGGATGCTGAGTACACAGAAGCTGGTCTTACACCTGTATCATGGAACTTCACAACAATGCCATCTGAAGAGTGGAAGAATGGTCTTGGTACAGCTCTTACAGCATATGCGGCAGGCACAGGCGACTGGGATGCAGTAGTTAGTGCATTCGTTGACGGATGGGCTACAGAAAAAGCTCTTTCTGAATAATCAGGATAGAAAATAACATGTTGTTTATGGGAGGAGGCAGAGGTTCTTGCCTCCTTCTATAAGTTAAAAGACAGAGGAACTTAAGCTTCTGTTAACAGTAGGGAAGAGGAGAAAAATCATGGTAGGAAGAACGATCAAAAAGTGGTGGCCGGTTTTTGTATTACCAACCTTTGCGGCATTTGTAATCGGTTTCCTGTGGCCTTTTATCTGGGGCATCTATCTTTCATTCTGCAAATTTACAACAGTGCAGGATGTAACATTTGTTGGATTTTCAAATTATTCTAAGATTTTACTTGATAGTACATTCAGTCATTCTTTCTGGCTGACAGTTGTATTTGCATTCGTATCCAGTATTCTGATCAACGTGCTTGCATTTTTTATCGCACTGGCACTGACCAAAGGATACAGAGGAACAAATGCATTCCGTACGGTATTCTTTATGCCGAACCTGATCGGTGGTATTGTACTTGGTTATATCTGGCAGACATTGCTGAATGGTCTGCTTTCCAAGTGGGGACAGCCACTGCTTTCACTTTCAGCAAAAAATGGTTTTATCGGTATGCTCATTCTGCTTATGTGGCAGCAGATTGGATATATGATGATCATTTACATTGCAGGTCTGAACAATGTATCACCTGACCTGATCGAGGCAGCTCAGATCGATGGTGCAACAAGCAGACAGATTCTGTTTAAGATTAAAATTCCGATGATTATGCCATCTGTAACAATCTGTACATTCCTGACTCTGACTAATGGTTTCAAGATGTTCGACCAGAACCTCTCACTGACCGGTGGTGATCCTGGAAAACAGTCTCAGTTACTGGCGTTAAATATTTATGATACATTCTATGCAAGAAGCGGACCTCAATGGAAGGGTATTGGACAGGCAAAAGCTGTTGTATTCTTTGTTCTGGTAGTTGTAATTGCATTGATCCAGCTTCGTGCAACATCATCTAAGGAGGTGCAGCAGTAATGGAAAATAAAAAAAGAAATTCCGTTGCAACGGTCTTACTGACAATTGTTTGTATCCTTTGGATGTACCCAATCGTCTTAATATTAATCAACTCACTGAAAAAAGAAGTAGCGATCACTACATCTGGAGTATTTAGCCTTCCAACCAGTGAAACATGGAATGGTGTTGCGAACTTTGTAGCGAGTGTTACTCAGATGGATTTCCTGAAATCTTTCTGGTACAGTCTTGTAATTTCTGTAATGTCTGTAGTTCTTATCATGTTATGCTGTTCAATGGCAGCCTGGTATATTGTTCGTGTAAATGGAAAACTGTCCAAGATGTTTTATTATCTCTGCGTGTTCAGTATGGTAGTTCCTTTCCAGATGGTTATGTTTACACTGGCAAAAACTGCAGATACTTTAAAATTGAATAATCCATACAATATCTGCATTATTTATCTTGGATTTGGTGCAGGACTGGCGGTATTTATGTTTACAGGATTTGTAAAAGGTATTCCGCTTGAGATTGAGGAAGCAGCTCTGATTGATGGATGCAGTCCGTTACAGGTGTTTTTTAAAGTTTTGATTCCGATATTAAAACCAACAATTATTTCAACAGCGATCCTGGAACTGATGTGGGTATGGAACGATTACCTTCTTCCAACACTGGTTCTTGATATTAAAAAATATAAGACTATTCCGATGGCAGTCCAGTATTTCCGTGGCAGCTTCGGACATGTACAGATGGGACCAATGATGGCAAGTATTATGATCGATATCATTCCGATTATCATCGTATATCTGGTTTGTCAGAAGTACATTATTGAAGGCGTTGTAGCAGGTGCCGTAAAAGGCTGATTCTGGTTATGTAGAATGGAAGTCTCTGGAAGAATATTTTTTCCAGAGACTTTTTGTGCTATAATCATAATTATTATAGGAAACAAAACAGGGGGAAATTATGACAAACGTTCTTATTGTAGATGATGAAAAAATAGAGCGCGAAGGTCTGAAATATCTGCTTTCGAGAGAAGAAGGCGAAAGAAATGTTTTTGAAGCTTCGAACGGAAAACAGGCTCTTCAGATTATTCGGTCAGAGGACATACAACTTGTTTTGACTGACATAAAAATGCCTCATATGGACGGGTTGGAATTATCAAGACGTGCCAAGGAAGAAAATCCGGCATTGCAGATCATAATTTTCAGTGGATACAGTGATTTTACTTTTGCGCAGGAAGCGATTCGCTATGGTGTGACAGAGTATATCCTGAAACCGGTGAATCCGGAAGATTTTCATAAAGTAATTCAGAAGGCAGAGAAAGTGATTGAACAAAGAAAGAAAAAAGAAAGTCGTGAGATCAAAGAGAAAAATTTTCTGCAACAGTATTTTCTGCAAAATTATCTTTACTCCGGCAAGCTAGAAACACTGGAAAATGCAAAAGATATGATCGATCTGGAAAAATGGAATGGCTGGCATTGTGGAATCTTGCTGGAATCCGATGTCGCTTTTTTTGATACAGCTGAAGAGACTCTGGAAGAGGAAATTCAGAAAGAGTTGAGAAGAGTATGCTTTTATCTGAATTTGAATGCAAGACAGTCGCTTCTCCTTTTTCAGGACGTATATTGCGATTATCAGCTGGTGGCAAATCATCTTTATAATTTTATGAAACGAAAATACAGAGACAGTTTTTATCTGGCAGTCAGCCGTAAATTTGAAGGTTGTGAGTGTCTGCCGGAAATCCTTGAGCAGCTGGAACAGCAGATGGAAGAGAAATTTTATCATCCGGAAAAACATGTTTTCTCAAATGAAGATGATGTACTGAAACTGTCGGTGGGAGAGGTGCAGGATTCGCAGATCATGCAGATGATCTCAGAAGACATCACACGGAAGGATACAGATCAGCTGAGAAAGCATTTCGCATGCCTGAAAGAAAAATATCATGATAATACACAGTATTCAGCAATGTATATCAAGTTTGTTTTCTCGAATGTCATTCAGGAACTGTTTCAGGAAAATCAGTTTTCTGGAGAGCGGCGTCTTGAGCATGAGATAGAACGATTGTATAACTGTAGAAATATCATGGAAATCCTTGAAGTAACTGAAGATAATATCAAGGAATACGAGGCATTTCTTGACCGTTCTATGAGTAGTTCTAGAAATGAAGTGGCAGCAGTCAAAAATTATATCTATCAGCATTATGAGGAAGATCTGAATCTTGAAATGCTGGCAGAAAAAGTCTATCTGTCTTCTGGATACCTCAGTTTTATCTTCAAAAAAGAGACCGGCATGAATTTGAACCGATATATACGTGTGTTCCGGATGGAGAAGGCAAAAGAACTTCTCTGCAGCACCAATATGAAGGTGGCACAGGTCAGTGAACGTGTTGGTTTTGCAAATGTTTCTTATTTCTGCAGAAGTTTCCGGGAATATTACGGAAGCAGTCCGGAATCATACAGGAAAGGAACCGGAGAGGATGAACAGACTTCGTAAGATATTCAAAAATATGAAGTATCGTCATAAACTGACGATCTTTCTTGTAGTTACAAGCCTGGTACCGATGACAGTACTTGCCTGGTACAGTCACAGCAGGCTGAGTACTATGGTCCGCAGCAGCGAACTGGAAGATATGCAGTCGATCATGGAACAGACCAGAGAAAGCATTGACAGCCAGACGGCGGTTTATGCCAGCCTTCTCAATTATCTGACCTATTCACCAGATATTGAGGAAATTATTAAGGAAAAAAATATCGATAATTATACGGCGTATGAAAAATATACAGAAATAGCGGATCCACTTTTGTCTGTACCAAAATCATATCATGATGCGATCAACAGAATTCAGCTTTTTGCGGACAGTATCCAGGTGGAGCATGAGTATACACTTGTTCCGCTTGATAAGATGAAAGAAGAGTGGTGGAGTGAAGGGCTGAAAAATGATGTGCGTATTCAGTGGAAAGTTGATCAGGATCGTAAAGAAGTTGCAGCAGTACGTATGATCTATAATGATCAGAAACTGGATGCAGTTCTGTGCATTTCTCTGGATTATAATAAAATCTTCCAGCCACTGACCAATATTCTCACGCAGGAAAATGGTGGAATTGTTGCAGACAAAAACGGTACAGTTCTTTATAACAAAACTGGTCTGACAAATCTGGAATTTGATAAATCTGAAAAAATGGATTCCATGATTCAGAAAATCAGCCAGTCCTGTGCATATACAAAGACCAAGAGTGAAGAAAATGACTGGGTATTTTATCTTTATAAGAGTCAGGATGCGATATCAGGTTCTGTACGAAGACTGCTGCTGGAAGAGATTCCACTGATTGCGGCCTGTGGTCTGATCATTCTGTTTCTGGCTATGGCATTTTCAAGAATTTTTACAAGAAAAATTGAAGAACTGACGAAAAATATGGACAGGGTAAATCATGGAAGCCGTGAAGTTACAGTCAACAGTGATTCGGGAGATGAAGTAGGAATTCTTGTTAACAGTTTCCGTAATATGATGGATGAGATTAACCGCCTGATCGACGAAGTATATGTCAATAAGATCGCGTTGAAAGAATATGAACTGAAAGCCCTTCAGGCCCAGATCAATCCACATTTCTTATATAACACACTGTCGATGATGAACTGGATGGCGATTCGAAGTAACCAGATGGAGATCAGTAAGGTTACCCTGGCACTTTCTACTTTTTACAGAACCGCATTAAGCAAAGGTGAAGATGTGGTTACGGTAGAAAACTGTATTCAGAATATGGAAGCATATCTGGAAATCCAGCTTACGATGCATGATCATAATTTCTCGGTAGACTGGGATATTGATCCGACAATAAAAAATGAAAAAATGCCGAAGCTTCTTCTTCAGCCGGTTGTCGAAAATGCGATCGAACACGGTCTTGATGAAAAAGAGGATGGTGATAAAAAAATTTTCCTGTCATTTAAAGGCAAGGGGGATGATGTAGAGATCACTGTCCGTGATAATGGACTTGGTATGGAACAGGAAAAAGCAGAAACACTGGTAACTTATCAGGCAAAAGGATATGGCCTTAAGAATGTAAATGACCGTATCCGGCTTCTTTATGGAGAGAATTATGGAATTCATATTTTCAGTTCACCGGATGAAGGCACGACTGTTATTATGAAATTTCCGAAGGAGGGCAGAGAGAATGAAGAGTAAATGGAAAAAACTGCCTGTTGTTCTGATAGGAATCATAGCTATAGCTGTCTGCGGATGCAGCAATGATTTACAGGAGCTGAATCAGAAAAGATCATCGGCAGCAAAAGAAAATACGGAATCTACAGAGACAGTCCGTACCGGTACCTGGGAAACAGCTGCACAGACTCCTTATGGTGCTTATCCTGAACTTGTAACGTATACTTTAGGACAAATGAGTGGTGCGAATAATTCAAATCTTCCGGATGGAAATACCTATGACGACAATGCTTACACTCGTTATCTCAGAAAAATACTGAATATTCAGAATAAAAGTGTCTACATGGAACGGGAAGATCGATATGATGAATTTGTGAACATTCTTGTAAAAGACCAGACGCTGCCGGATGTACTGGTGGTTTCGGACAGAGAAACACTCAAAGAACTGGTTGATAATGATCTTGTGGAAGATCTGAGCGAAGTATATGAGAATTGCACTTCAGAGAGAATCAAAGAGATGTTTGAGAGTTATGGAAGCGGTCTTCTGGATTCTGTGCGATTTAATGGAAAACTGATGGCAATTCCGGAGACCGTTACAGATCATGGTCCGCGTCTGATGTGGCTGCGTAAGGACTGGATGGATAAGCTTGGTCTTGAAGATCCGAAAACACTGGAAGATGCATTTGACATAGTAGAAAAATTTGTCCAGAATAAAATGGGCACGGAGGATGGAGAAGACCCGATCGGACTCGCCTGTGATACAGATCTGGTGGGAACTACCAGCTCTAATTATTCAGTAGATTCTGTTTTTGATAAATTTGGAGCCAGTCCACAAAGGTGGGTAAATCAAAATGGTAAGATCGTGTATGGTTCCGTAACAGAAGAAACAAAAAATGCACTGAGTTATCTTCATGAACTCTATGAACGTGGCGTGTTGGATAAGAACTTTGCATTGCGTGCGCAGAATAACCTCAGAGATCTGGTGATAGATGGAAAATGTGGAGCTTTTTTTGGCCTGTGGTGGACACCGAACAATCCACTGATGGATGTTTATGAGACAGACAAAGAGGCAAACTGGCAGCCATTTTATCTACAATCGACAGACTGGCAGAATGTATATGATACTTTTCAGGATAATAAATATGTTGTTGTACGCAAAGGATATGAGCATCCGGAAATTGTAATGAAGATAATCAGTGTATTGTTTGATTATAGCAGATATGAAGCCAAGGATGCGGATGAGGTAAATGATTATTTTGCTCTTAACGTAGAACCGACAGCCAGACCGCTGGTTATCAATGTTGATTATAACGAGGCGACATTTCAGATCACAAAAGATATCCAGAGTGTAATGAGCGACATGCGAAAAGAAGAAAGTTTAAGTGCAATTGAGAAATCTTATTACGATGCAGCAGAAAAATTTATTCAGGGAAAATCAGAAACGGCGGAAGACTGGGCAGCATATGAATCCAGACTTGCAGCAGTTGGAAGGTTGATAGAAGGAAACTACCGGTCAACAGCCAAAAGATACCTGGATGATGCAGACGGTGAAATACCGAAGTCTCTTCAGCAGCTTGAAAAAGACACTTTCATTCAGATTATCATGGGTGTAAAACCAATTACTTACTTTGACACTTTTGTGCAGGAATGGTATGAACAGGGCGGCGAAGAGCTGACTGAGCAGATTCGCCGCTCTAATCCAGGAGAATGATTATTTTCCGAGATGCCAGATGTCGTCATCGTACTCTTTGATGGTTCTGTCTGAGGAGAAGAATCCGGCTTCTGCAATATTGATCAGAGTTCTGCGGCTCCATGCTTCCGGATTTACAGCATAATCACTCATTGCCTGTTCTTTGCGGACAATGTATGCATTGAAATCCGGAAGAGTCTGGAACCAGTCTTTATTTATCAGTTCGTTCTGCAGTCGTTTCAGATGTTCTTCATCTCCATATTTCAGCATTTCTTCACTGGTAAGGAAATCGATGGCACGGCGAAGGTTCGAGTCTGCTTCATACCAGTCTTTTGCACAGTAGTCACCGGCTGCATAGCGGTGAATGACCTGCTTGCTGCTCTGACCAAAGATGTAAATATTGTTATTTCCGACAGCTTCGGCAATTTCTACATTTGCACCATCCATGGTTCCAAGAGTCAGTGCACCGTTCAGCATGAATTTCATGTTTCCGGTTCCGGATGCTTCTTTGGATGCAAGGCTGATCTGTTCAGAAAGATCACATGCCGGAATCATTTTTTCTGCTGCAGAAACATTGTAGTTTTCTACAAATGCAAGTTGCAGATATCTGGAAACTTCAGAGTCCGCACTGATAACCTGTGACAGGGTAAGAAGAGCGTGAATGATATCTTTGGCGATGATATAGGCAGGAGCTGCTTTTGCACCGAAGATACTTACTAATGGAGTTACTGGAGTATGTCCTGCTTTGATTTCCAGGTATTCATGAATCAGGAAAAGCAGGTTCAGCTGCTGACGTTTGTATTCATGAAGTCGTTTGGACTGAATGGAAAACATTGCATTGGTGTTCAATTTGATTCCCTGTTTGTCTTCTAACCAGGAAACAAGTGCTTCTTTGTTGGATTTTTTAATACAACTGAGTTTTTTCAGTACTTCTGCATCGTCTGTATAATTCAGAAGCTTTTTCAGTTCAGAAGCATCTTTTTTGAAACCGGATCCGATCAGAGATTCAATTTCAGAAGTCAGGGCCGGATTACATTTCAGAAGCCAGCGGCGGAAGGTGATGCCGTTTGTTTTATTATTAAATTTGTTCGGATACATCTGATAAAATCCTGCCAGTTCGCTTTCTTTCAGAATCTGTGTATGCAGTGCGGCAACACCGTTTGTGGAGTGAGAAAAATGAATATCCATATGTGCCATATGAACGACTTGATTCTGATCAATGATAGCAAGTGAAGAATCAGTTGTACGTGTTTTTGCAATGTCATCCAGCTTTTCAATAATTGGCATAAGCTGAGGAACAACGGTATCGAGATAATGACGTGGCCATTTTTCCAGAGCTTCTGCAAGAATTGTATGATTGGTATATGCACAGGTATCTGTTACGATCTGAACTGCCTCATCAAAGCTGATTCCGTGTTCCCCAAGGAGGCGGATCAGTTCCGGGATTACCATACTTGGATGTGTATCATTGATCTGGATAGCTGCATAGTCAGCAAGGTCATGATAGTTACATCCACGTGCAGCACATTCGTTGAGAATAAGCTGAGCACCGGCAGAAACCATGAAATACTGCTGATAGATACGAAGCAGTCGGCCGTCTTCATCGGAGTCGTCTGGATAGAGGAATAATGTAAGGTTTCTGGCAATATCTTTTTTGTCAAAAGAAATTCCGTCACCGATCACAGATTCATCTACAGAATCCAGATCAAACAGATTGAGCATATTGGTTCTGCCTTCATAGCCGGTAACAGGAAGTTTGTAGAGTCTTGCAGAATAGGTGTTTCCTGCAAGCGAAACCGGAAATACTGTATCGGTAGCTTTGGCAGCACACTGGTCAGTCAGCCAGAAATCAGGAGCTTCGTTCTGGATGTTGTTTTTGAAATTCTGATGAAAAAGTCCGCAGTGATAACGAAGACCGACACCATCGCCAGGAAGATCCAAAGTTGCAAGACTGTCAAGGAAGCATGCGGCAAGTCGTCCAAGACCACCATTTCCAAGACTTGGTTCCGGTTCCTGCTCTTCGATATCTGCAAGAGATTTTCCGATACTGGCAAGTGTTTCACGAACTTCATCATACAGACCAAGGTTGATCAGGTTGTTGGAAAGCAATTTTCCAATCAGGAATTCGGCAGAAATATAATACAGTTTTCTGCCAGTTACTGGTTTTATCTGTTTCTGACTCTGTTCCTGCACAAGTTTCAGAAGGGCTGTATAAAGTTCTGCGTCGGAAGCAGTTGCAATATCCTTTTGGCAAAGTTCATTTAGTGTTGTTTTCATAGATTCACTCATGGGAGTTGCTCCTTTCATATATAAAATGGTTGTAGTTTCGTTAACTTAAGTTGCTTTAGTTATATCACAGATAGTCCGTCGTTTCTTGTCAAAAGCGAGCAAGAAATGATACTATCCTATCATAGAGGCGGAAATAGATGAAAGAAAAAGAAAGTGGTACAAAATATCAGGAAACAAAACAGCATGGCAGCCGGTTGTTTCCGTTTAATATTTATCCATGTACGATTCCATTGGATTTTCCGGCGGTTCCTTTGCACTGGCATAAGGAGATGGAATTGATTTATATAAAAAAGGGAAAAGGGCTGATCCAGATCGAAACAAAAAGCTTTGAGGGAGAACCGGGGGATATTTTTGTAGTAACACCTGGAACCCTTCATGCAATTCATAGGATAAAAGGATATTCTATGGAATACGAAAATATTATCTTTGAAATGGATTTTCTGGGAGAAGGAGCAGCAGATCTCTGTGCAGGAGAATTTCTCGTCCCGCTTGCAGCAGGTAAGTTGTTTCCTCCGGTACAGATAAAGCCAGAGGAAGCGCATTATGATTCATTAAAAAGATGTCTTATTCAGATGGAAGAATTGTGTGAAACAAAAGAAAATGCTTATGAGCTAGGAGTGAAAGCTGCAGTTTTGCAGATCATATTTCTTCTTATAAGAATGTATCCGTCCAGAGAAATCGTGTCTTCTCCGGATAGGGAGCAGTTGAAAGAAGTACTGCAGGAAATCAGTGTTAAAAGCAGTGAGAATCTTTCAGTAGCAGACATGGCGAAATTTTGTGGCTGGAGCAGCAGCCACTTCATGCGTTGGTTCAAAAAGATGACGGGAGACAGCTTTACTTCTTATGTAAATGACCGGAGACTTGCGGAGGCCGCAGAGGCATTGCGCCAGACTGATGATAAAATATTGACAATCTCACAGGATGCAGGATTTATGAATCTGTCAAATTTTAATCGTCAATTTAAAAAACGCTATGGAGTTACGCCGAGAGAGTATCGGGAAATGATAGGAATTTAAAGATTGTGTTAAAGGAGGTACATATGAAGAAAAAGCGCGGATCAGAGCAAAAGTATTTATTGCAATTTTGGGACTGAATGTGACAGTTGCTGTATTGGGAGGCTGCAGGACGCAGAGTGTACGAAATTGAAAAAATAAAAAAAGTTCAAAAAAGTGTTGACAGATTCTTTCTATAGTGGTATTCTAACTAAGCTGTCGCAAGGAATTGTTTCTTCTGATTAAACAATTTGAAAAGTTTTGAAAAAACAAAAATAATTGTTGACAAAGAAACGAACATGTGATAGAGTAAACAAGTCGCATGAGAGCGACACACAGACATCAAAAAATGCCTCGAAAAAACTTGAAAAAAGTACTTGACAGGCGCTGGTGAATGTGATAAAGTAAATGAGCTGTCTGAGAGACAGACAAACAAAGAACCTTGATAACTAAACAGTGAAACACATACGATTCTCGAAAATTCT
>OLQA01003001.1_pt1 | contig 12536 bp, 10 predicted proteins | sample 1673151 | NCBI WGS metagenome assembly OLQA01 (sample SAMEA3136760, study PRJEB25190) | human gut metagenome | biome: human gut; feature: human-associated habitat; material: faeces | place: Austria | collected 2013 | reverse complement strand
CACGGTGTTACTGGATATGAAAGGCAGGGAACCGTAGTGGAACAGAAAGAAGTACGCGCTTTGCTGGAACAGGTTTCCAGTGGAGAACTGGATATAGATGAAGCCATGTTAAAGCTTAAGGAAGCGCCGTTTGAGGATCTGGGATTTGCGAAGCCGGATTATCACCGGGCTCTCCGGCAGGGAATTGCAGAGGTGATCTATGGTGCAGGAAAGACGCCGGAGCAGATTCATGATATTGTTGCATCCATGGTACAGCAGGGACAGAAAAGTATTCTGATCACCCGCATGAGCAGCGAAGCGGCGGAGGCGGTTGAACAGGATTTTATAATAAAATATGATAAATACAGCAGAATCGGACTGGTAGGAGAGATACCGGAGCCGGATGGAATCGGTAAGGTCGTTGTGGCGGCTGCCGGAACGAGTGATCTGCCGGTGGCAGAGGAAGCTGCACAGACAGCAGAGTGTTTCGGAAATGAAGTCATACGTCTGTATGATGTAGGTGTTGCGGGACTTCACCGTCTGCTGGCACATCGGGAAGAGATTATGACAGCACGGGTGATTGTTGCAGTTGCCGGGATGGAAGGTGCACTTGCATCGGTAATCGGCGGACTTGCAGACTGTCCAGTGATCGCAGTGCCGACCAGTGTCGGCTATGGCGCAAGTTTTGGCGGCGTGTCGGCACTGCTGGCAATGTTAAATTCCTGCGCCAGCGGAGTTAGCGTTGTGAATATTGATAATGGATTTGGCGCCGGTTATCTGGCGAGCATGATCAATCATATGGAGGGGAAGAAATGAAAACATTATATTTAGACTGTGGAATGGGCGCGGCAGGTGATATGTTAAGTGCCGCACTTCTGGAGCTGCATCCGGAACCGGAACAGTTTGTAAAGCGTCTAAACCGCCTTGGGATACCGAAAGTGGAATTTCAGGCAGAACCGGCAGTGAAATGTGGCATTACAGGAACGCACATGACAGTGAAAGTAAATGGCATGGAAGAAGTAAGCACAGATCACCATGAGGAAGCACACCATTATGAGCATCATTACGGTGAACACATCCATCATCATGCTCATCATAATATGCAGAGTATTACTGCAATCGTAGGAAAACTGGATATACCAGAAGAAGTAAAAAAAGACATACTTGCTGTGTATGATCTGATCGCACAGGCTGAAAGCCATGTGCACGGTCGCCCGGTAGACGAAATCCATTTTCACGAAGTCGGTTCCATGGATGCAGTTGCTGATGTGACAGCAGTCTGTCTTCTGATGCATGAACTGAAACCGGAGCGTGTAGTTGCTTCTCCGGTACACGTAGGAAGCGGACATGTCCGCTGCGCACACGGAATCCTTCCGGTTCCGGCACCTGCGACAGCATGGATTCTGCAAGATATTCCAACTTACGGCGGAAAGGTGAGAGGAGAGCTGTGTACACCAACAGGGGCTGCGCTTTTAAAATATTTCGTTCAAGAATTTGGAAGCCAGCCGCCGATGCGTGTGGAAGGAATCGGTTACGGCTGTGGGCAGAAAGAATTTGAAGTAGCAAACTGTGTCCGTGCAATGTGCGGAGAAACGGCAGATAATCAGGATTATATCGTGGAACTTCGCTGTAACCTGGATGATATGACACCGGAAGCAGTTGGATTTGCAATGGAAGAGTTATTTGCAGCAGGAGCATTGGATGTATATACGACAGCAGTCGGAATGAAAAAGAACCGACCGGGAATCTTACTGACCTGTATGTGTAAGGAAAAACAGAGAGAAGAAATGATTCGGTTACTGTTTTTACATACGACAACTTTAGGAGTACGGGAATCTGTCTGCAACCGTTATACATTGAAGCGTACAATGAAGACTGAAATGACGGTATATGGCAATGTGCGGATAAAAGAAGTATCCGGCTGGGGGATAAAACGTCAGAAAGCAGAGTATGAAGATCTGGCTCGGATCGCCAGAGAACAGGAGATGCCAATCGCACAGGTGAGAGAGTGTGTGATGGCACTTTCCGGAATGAGCAATCAGGAGCAGATGTCTTCCATTCCAAACATATGATTCCATGTACAGTATGCTGTTATTGTATTGAAGGCTGTCCGCAGCATTTACAAATCAGAGACTTGTTAAAAGAAGTTACAGAAGAATTTGAAAAAGAAGAAAAAACGAAAGAATAGGAGCTATCATGGAACAGAATACAGAGAAAGTCCACAAAAGACGTGTACGATATAAAGGAAAATATCCACGGAAATATGAAGAAAAATACAAAGAATTAAATCCGGAGAAATACAAAGAAACGATTGCACATGTGATCAGCAAGGGAAATACACCTGCCGGTATGCATATATCTATCATGGTGAAAGAGATCCTGGATTTCCTTCAGATAAAGCCGGGAGAAACAGGATTTGATGCAACGCTTGGATATGGCGGGCATACAAAGGCAATGATGGAATGTCTGAAAGGCGAAGGTCATATGTATGCGACAGATGTCGATCCGGAAGAATCAGCAAAGACAAAGAAACGTCTTGCAGAACAGGGTTTCGGAGAAGATATCCTGACAGTAAAACTTCAGAACTTCTGTACGATTGATGAGATTGCAGAAGAAATAGGTGGTTTTGATTTTATCCTTGCGGATCTGGGTGTTTCATCTATGCAGATCGATAATCCGAAACGAGGATTTTCTTTCCGTGCTGACGGTCCACTGGATCTGCGGCTGAATCAGGAGAAAGGAATCAGCGCTGCAGAGCGTTTGGATGAGATCAGTAGGGAAGAGCTTGCCGGAATGTTATATGAAAATTCTGATGAGCCATACTGTGAAGAGATTGCAAAAGCAATTACAGATGAGATTCGCAAGGGAAATCGTGTAGATACGACTACAAAACTGCGGGAGCTTATTGCAGATACACTGGATTTTCTTCCGGAGAAGGAGAAGAAAGATACGATCCGCAAGACTTGCCAGAGAGTGTTCCAGGCACTTCGTATTGATGTAAACCGTGAGTTTGAAGTACTGTATGAATTTATGGAAAAGCTTCCGGATGCATTAAAACCGGGAGGACGTGTGGCGATTCTTACTTTCCATTCAGGAGAAGACAAGTTGGTGAAAAAGGCTTTAAAAGCAGGATATAAAGCGGGAATTTATTCTGATTACGCGAAAGATGTGATCCGCCCATCTGCGCAGGAGTGCGCACAGAACGGACGTGCAAGATCTACGAAGATGCGTTGGGCTATTAAAGCGCGGTAGTTTTAAAAGGGGAACTATTCTTTGATGTTCCCCTTTTTGATGTTTTCTTTCAGAATCTGGTCAGTAATTTCATATAACTGCTTAGAGCCATATCTGGTTTTCTGCTGTCTGCCATAAACCTGTGAGGCGTATACTTCATGTTCCCGCCAGTCAGTACCGCCATTACTGTTGTTGAGAAGAAGAGGCTGTAGGTTATCCATTACGTGGGCGAATCTGGATTCAGCGGTTCTGGCTTCTTCAAATTCGTCAAAAAGAGCAGTCAGCTCTTCTTTCTGTGCATTCGGAAGTAAGGAAAAAATTCGTTCTTTTGCGGCATCTTCTCGTGCTTTCTGTGTTTTCAGTCCTTCTGTGTCATAAGCGTAAGTATCCCCGGCATCAATTTCTACAATGTCATGGATCAGACACATGATCATGACTTTGGTAATATCAACCGGTTCGTTAGAATATTCTTTTAAAAGATATGCCATGATCGCCATATGCCAGGCATGTTCTGCATCATTTTCACGTCTGCCGTGGCCGGACAGATGTGTTTGTCTTAAAATGTTTTTCTCTTTATCAATTTCCAGAATAAAGTCAAGCTGTTGTTTTAATTTATCGTTCATGTTAATGTCCTCCTGTACATATATCGCGGGACAAAGTCCCATTTTTTGACTCATAATAGGGCTGATTTCAAAATCATACAATTACACATGAGCAGGTTCAGACGGAAGTATGATCTTGTTATCCGGATATCATATTTTACATATAGAATAGTGCGTGTTATACTAAAAAGCAAGATATAAAAAGGATTAAATATAAATGAAACGAATTGATTTTGAAAATGGAACGGTTACAGGAAATATACTGGGAGCTGCGCTTCCGATGCTGGTGGCGCAGATTTTAAATCTGTTATATAACATTGTGGATCGAATATATATTGCGCGTATTCCAGAGGTAGGAACAGCAGCGCTTGGAGGAGTGGGACTTTGTTTTCCTGTTATCGTGATCATTACAGCATTTGCAAATCTGTTTGGTGGAGGTGGTGCGCCCTTATTTTCCATAGACAGAGGAAGAAAGAAAGAGCAAGAGGCAACACGTATTATGAATACGTCGTTTTCGCTTGTATGTTCCAGTGCTTTGTTGTTAATGATGATCGGACTTTTATTCTCCCATCCGATTCTGACACTGTTTGGAGCATCCAGAAGTGTAATGGTTTATGCACGTCCGTATCTGATGGTCTATCTGATTGGTACGCTTCCATCTATGGTTGCAGTTAGCATGAATCCATTTATCAACGCACAGGGTTATTCGCTGGTTGGTATGCTTTCGGTTGCGATCGGTGCAGTTGTGAATCTGATTTTAGATCCTCTGTTTATCTTTGTATTTGGAATGGGAGTACGTGGTGCGGCGTGTGCAACTGTAATTTCACAGTGTTTGTCTGCATTGTTTGTATTTTATTTTTTGACAAGAAAAGCAGAGTTAAAGGTGCGGCTACTAAAGAAAAATGAAATAGCAGAAAATATCGGATATGCGAAAAATATTATAAGTCTTGGAATGGCAGGATTTATTATGCAACTTACAAACGGCCTGGTAACAATCTGCTGTAACAATGTACTTGCAGTGACCGGAGGCGATATTTATATTTCAGTGATGACGATTATTTCCAGCGTGCGTCAGCTTGTAGAGACGCCGATCCATGCGATGAATGAGGGGGCATCTCCAATCTTGAGTTATAACTATGGTGCAAGACGCCCGGTAAGAGTCCGCAAGGCGGGCGTTGTACTGGCAATGATGATGATTTTGTATACCGGAGTTATGTGGAGTGTGATTATTCTGGAACCAGGTGCGCTTATACGTATTTTCAGTACAGATGCAGAATTGATGCAGGATGCAATGACTGCGCTTAATCAGTATTTCGCAGCATTTATTTTTATGGATTTCCAATATATGGGACAGACAGTATTCAAATCCCTGAACAAAAAGAAGCAGGCGATTTTCTTCTCCCTGCTTCGTAAAGTGTTTATAGTTGTGCCGCTGACATATTTTATGCCATACGTTTTAAATATGGGAACTTCCGGTGTGTTCCTTGCAGAACCGGTGTCCAATGTAATCGGTGGCAGTCTGTGTTTTATTACAATGCTGTGTATGATTTTGCCGGAACTGAAACGGATGGAAGTACCTGCTTAGAATGCCTTTTTGAATCTCCGTGATGGGTGGTAACACATGAGTGCAATGATGCCTTCAATTAATTCAGGCCAACCGAAATTAGAACGATTTATTTTGTTTTTCAGGAAGACGCTCGTACAACCATGTCATACGCTTCAAGCGCTTCACTGTCTGTGCATCAAATTGATTCTTTTCCATACGCCAGGCCCAGTTTTCGCCGAGTGTGGATGGTGTATTAATTCTCGCCCTGCCATCCAGATTCAGCAGATCCTGCATCGGTGTGATGCAAAGGTTCGCGTTGCTGCTCATCGTAAGGCGGATAAAATCCCATGCCAGATCGTCTTCATCGAGACGTGATGTATGCATATATTCTTTTGCAAAATCTCGCGTTGCTTTATCTGTACTGTGATACCATCCTCTTGTCGTATCGTTGTCATGCGTGCCGGTATACACAACGCTGGTCTTTGGATAATTGTGCGGAAGAGTTCCATTCCAGGACCAGGCATCCATGTGCCATCTACTGCGGTTTTATTTCCATAAGGAATGGAATAATATTCATCGAATCCACGGAAATGATCAATTCGGACTACGTCATATAATTTGAAACAATGACGGATCCGCTTGATCCACCAGTCGTACCCGGTCTTTTTATGATAGTCCCAATTGTACAATGGGTTGCCCCACAGCTGTCCGGTTGCAGAAAAATCATCCGGAGGACATCCTGCTACTGCTAATAATACTCCACTTGCTCTTTCCATGTGCTCCTCCTCTTACAGATGCCAGATGTCGTTGTTGTACTCTTCAATTGTTCGATCAGATGAGAAATATCCTGCTCTCGCAATATTTACAAGAGCTTTTTTAGCCCATGTTTTCTGATCTGTATAAGCTTTCAGTGCTTCTTCTTTCTTTTCTTTGTAGCTGTCAAAGTCAAGAAGTGTCATGAACCAGTCTTTGCTGATGATTTCATGCTGCAATCTTTCAAGGTTTTCCTTCTGCCCAACTTTCAAAATTTCATCGCTTGTGATAAAGTCAATTGCTGCTTTGATGGACGGATTCTTTTCATAGAAGTCTTTTGCGACGTAATCTGCTTTTACGTAATGTTCGATTACGTCGTCGCTGGAAGCACCGAATACAAAAATGTTATCGTTGCCGACAAGCTCGTGGATCTCCACATTTGCGCCGTCTTCTGTTCCAAGTGTTATAGCTCCGTTCAGCATGAATTTCATATTACCGGTTCCGCTTGCCTCTTTAGATGCAAGTGAGATTTGTTCAGAAATGTCGCATGCCGGAATTAATTTTTCCGCTTTTGTTACATTGTAGTTTTCAACCATAACAACTTTCAGATATGGGCTTACTTCAGGATCATTGTTAATGATCTCCTGCAGACAGAGAATCAGATGAATGATATCTTTTGCAATTACATAAGCCGGTGCGGCTTTTGCTCCAAAGATCGCTGTCACAGGTGCTGCAGGAATCTTTCCTGCTTTAATTTCAAGATATTTATCAATAATATATAATGCATTCAGCTGCTGACGTTTGTACTCATGGAGACGTTTGATCTGAATGTCGAAGATCGTATCTGCACTCACTTTTACGCCCTGTGTCTCTTCCAGATATTTGCACAATGCTTTTTTGTTTGCGTGTTTGATTGCAACTAATCGGTCAAGTACCTTTTCATCATCCTTAAACGCAAGCAGTTTTTCAAGTTCCGCTGCATCTTTTTTATATCCTTCTCCAATGAGTTCATCAAGAAGTGCTGTCAGAGCCGGGTTACAGTGCAGCAGCCAACGACGGAATGTAATACCATTTGTCTTATTATTAAACTTATCCGGGTAAATCTTGTAGAAGTTATTTAATTCAGTCTCTTTCAGAATGTTTGTATGAAGAGAAGCAACACCATTTACGCTGAAACCATAATGGATATCAATATGTGCCATATGAACAGTATCATTTCTGTCGATAATAGAAACGCTTTCATCATCATATTTTCTTCTTACTTTGTCATCTAATACTTCAATGATCGGCATTAACTGTGGAACGACCTTCTTCAAATAGTATACCGGCCATTTTTCCAGTGCCTCTGCAAGGATGGTATGGTTTGTATAGGCGCATGTTTTAGAAACAACTTCGATCGCCTCGTCCAAGTCTAAGCCCTTCTCTACAAGAAGACGGATCAATTCCGGAATTACCATTGTCGGGTGGGTATCATTAATCTGGATCACTGCATAATCAGCAAGATCATGAAGGTTGCACCCCTTTGCTATACATTCATCGAGAATCAGCTGTGCACCTGCACTTACCATGAAATACTGCTGATAAATGCGAAGCAGTCTTCCATTCTCATCGCTGTCATCCGGGTATAAGAAAAGTGTCAGGTTTTTCTCAATGTCTTCTTTATCAAAAGCAATTCCATCCTCCACGATTGTCTCATCTACAGAGTCGATGTCGAAGAGATGTAATTTATTTGTCTTATTGTTGTATCCTGTCACTTCGATGTCATACATTCTCGCATTTACATTAAGCCCTTTGAATGACACCGGGTAAATAACATCTGTCTTTTTCAGCCATGATTTTGATTCGATCCATGGATTCGGAGTTTCTCGCTGAAGATTGTTTTTAAACTCCTGTTTGAAAAGTCCGAGATGATAGTTCAGACCGACACCGTCTCCGGCAAGTCCGAGTGTTGCGATTGAGTCAAGGAAACAAGCTGCCAGACGTCCAAGTCCGCCATTGCCGAGTGACGGCTCTGGTTCTACTTCTTCAATCTCCGCAATGTTCTTTCCGTTTTGTGCGAGCACATCTTTTACTTCATTGAAAATACCAAGATTGATCATATTGTTAGAAAGCAGTTTTCCAATAAGGAATTCTGCGGAAATGTAGTACAGCTTCTTTTTGCTGTCTGTGCGTTCCTTTTCGCCTGCCATTTCCTGCACCATGCTAAGAAGTGCGTCATAGATTTCTTCATTGGAAGCCTGCGCGATCTCTTTTCCAAGTTTTTCCTGTAATGTTGTCTGAATGTTCATTTGGATAATCTCCTTTCAAATCGAATTCGGGTTTATGTAACATTTTTGCTGTTTTGTCATTGGCTTATAATTGTATTTTAATATGATTCCATGCAAATATCTTGCAATATACTTGTAATTTATTGTACAATACTATCATTCTAATAGATTTTTATGGACTCGTTGAAAGGACTTTGTTTTCTTATGAATATTAATGAATATCAGAACTATCACGAAACAAAAGCACATACATCCGCAGAATTTCCGTATAATACGTATCTATGCTCTATTCCGCTTGATTTTCCGGGAGTGCCGTTGCACTGGCACGATGAGATGGAACTTGTCGTTATTAAAAAAGGGCAGGGTTATGTTTCTGTGGACTTTGATAAGCATCTGGTGCACAGCGGAGATATTATTATGATATGTCCGGGCTGTCTTCATGCCATTGAGCAGGATGCTTCTTATAAAATGGAGTATGAAAATATTATTTTTAAACCGGAGTTACTCTCTTCCGGAGCAAATGATTTGTGTATGCTTCAATACATGAAGCCGCTTCTTGACGGGACTTTGCCGGTGGAACATTTTCTTACTCCTGCTCATGAAGTTTTTGAGTCTCTAAGCAATTGCATCCGACAGATTGACCTTGTCTGTGCAGACCAGACAACCGGGTGGCAGCTTGCAGTAAAAAGTGCACTGTTTTACTTTTTCTTTCTTCTGATTTCTGAAAGACAGAAAAAAACAGTTTCCATTTCTCACAATCCAAAATCCTTGGAGAAAATGAAAACTGTTTTGAAATATGTAGAAGAGCATTATACAGAAAAACTTACAATTGATGACATGGCGAAACTTACCTTTTATAGTAAATCTCATTTTATGAAGTTTTTCAAAGTTCATATGGGAACTGGATTTACCGAATATTTAAACGATTATCGTCTTGCTATGGCTGCAAGGCTTCTTAAATCATCCGATGAATCCATTCTGATGATCGCAGAAGAAAGCGGTTTCGATAATCTGTCTTATTTTAATCGTATTTTCAAAAGAAAATATGGTGTTTCACCCGGAAGCTACAGAAAATCGTAAGCATCTGTACGCTGCTTACAGCGAAGCAGACAACAATTAACCGGAGAATCCCTGAAAGGGCTTTAGCATCTTTCAAGGTTCGAGCTATCTATGAGCAATCTATGTTGGCACGGGTTCGCCAGATAAAATTTAATAAATTTGTAATGATTTTTCTCAATTTACCTCTTGACAAAAGTCATTATATATTAGATTGTATAAATGCATTTATTCCGCTATTATCGACAGAATATGAGCTTGTGTTGGGCAGAAAAGGTGTGGCAGCCATCGAGAGAGCACACGAGCTTCACACAGAAAATTACTAGAATATAAATAAGAAAGGTGTCTGAAAAAAATCTATGAACAATATAAAAGAAAGAATCAAGATATTCTCAGGAGCGCAGCTAAAATATATCGCTTTTTTATCAATGCTTATTGACCATACAAATAAAGCACTGATCTATCCGAATCTGGATGGCGGAGCATTGAATCGATTGAGTGATTTTTTTGATATTTTAGGAAGAATCGCTTTCCCGATATTCATCTTCCTTCTTGTGGAAGGATATTTCCACACAAGGAATAAGTGGAGATATTTAACTACACTTATTGTATTTGGAGTAATATCAGAGGTTCCGTTTGATATGTGCACATCGGCCAGATTTGTTGAAGTCAACTGGAACAATATTATGTTCACGCTGGCACTTGTGCTTGCTATGATCTGGGTGATCGACGTATTGAAAGAGAAGATGGCATCATTACCGAAGGCGTTATGGTATTTCGTATCATTTCTCATTGTAGTGGTATTGTGCTTTGTAGCAATGAATACAAGTCTGGACTATGAACATCATGCGGTGCTGATCGGTTATTTCTGTTATATTTTTCATGAGAGATGGGCACTTGGAATTCCGTTTTGTTACCTCTCTATGTTTAAAGAGCCGTGGGCTCTGCTTGGATTTGGATTGACACTTACTTACAATGGAGAGCGTGGAAAACAGAATAAGTTAGTAAATTATCTTTTCTATCCGGTGCATTTGCTGATTTTAGGAATCATAAGAATGTGTCTTGGGATTTAAAGAAAAAGAGGGCGTAAATGTGAATGCATTTACGCCCTTTCGCTTCTATATTTGAGGAAGTCTTTCGTATATTTTCATTTCTTCATATAACTGCTTTGCGAGTTCATCTGAGATGTCTTCAGGCTTGCATCGCCAGGTCCAGTTATCACTCAGCGTTGATGGGGTGTTGATCCGGGCTTCATGTCCGAGACCAAGAAGATCCTGCATCTGCATGATCGCTGTATCAGATACGCTTGCCCATGCACTGCGCATCATACCCCAGTGGTAACCTTCCTCTTTTGTCAGACGAAGATAACGGATCGCATTGGCTGTGTCTTCTTCCGGAGCGGTTTCAAACCAGCCGTTGATCGTCTCATTGTCGTGAGTACCGGTATATAAATTAAAGGATATTGATCTTATACTGTCCTGCGGGGACTTGAAACCAGAATATCTTAGCTTTTTAGTGACAATGGCCCATTGCCCATTATTATATATTCATGGAAATCATGATGGGATATATGAAAGAAAAGAACCAGAAGGCTGTATTTGTATTGAAAACCAGATTTATGAATATAAAGGGATAAGGATTCTGGGACTTGGCGGATCTTGTTGGTACAATGGCGGATCCCATCAATACACACAGAAAGAAATGAAGCGCAGAGTGCAGAAAATGTGGTTGAAAATGAGACAGAAAAAAGGATTTGATATTCTGTTGACTCACGCACCGACGAAAGGGATCAATGATGAAGAATCAGCCGCACATCAGGGATTTGAAGTATTTAAGGAGCTTTTGGAAAAATATTCGCCGAAATACCATCTTCACGGACATGTGCATCTAAATTATGGAAGAAAACCAAGAGTTACGAAATATAAGAATACGGTTATTATTAACGGATATGAGTCCTATATATTTACTTACGAAGAATAATTTGGCTGAAAAAAAGTAATATCTGGCAGATTTTCTGTTGAATGATCAGTGGTAAGTGAGAACGAAAATGAAAATATTCAAAATTAGCACTCACCTCTTGACAGTGCTAATAAAGTGTTGTATTGTTATATTGCAAATAGAACAAGAGCAAAAAGGAGGTTGTCTTTATGAATATAAATAAATTTACACAGAAATCATTGCAGGCTGTGCAAGACTGTGAACGCATTGCATCTGACTATGGCAACCAGGAGATTGCACAGGAGCATTTGCTTTATGCATTATTAACACAGGATGACAGCCTGATCGCGAAATTGTTGGAAAAGATGGGGCTCGATAAGAACCTTATTATTAATCGCGTGGAAGAGGCGATTACAAAACGCCCGAAAGTACAGGGTGGAAGACAGTATGTAGGACAGGATCTGAATAATGTTCTGATCCACGCAGAGGATGAGGCAAAACCGATGGGAGACGAATATGTTTCTGTTGAGCATCTCTTCCTCGCTATTATAAAATATGCAAGTAAAGATATGAAGGCACTGCTTCGTGAGATGGGTATCAGCCGGGAAGGATTCCTGCAAGCATTATCTACTGTGAGAGGCAATCAGAGGGTAACAAGTGATAACCCGGAAGATACTTATGATACGTTGAATAAATATGGTTCTGATCTGGTAGAGCGGGCAAGAGAGCAGAAACTGGATCCGGTGATCGGACGTGACTCTGAGATCCGTAATGTAGTCCGTATCCTTTCACGTAAGACGAAGAACAATCCGGTCCTAATCGGTGAACCAGGTGTTGGTAAGACAGCAGTTGTAGAAGGACTTGCACAGAGAATTGTCCGTGGTGATGTACCGGAAGGACTGAAAGACAAGACAATTTTCTCACTAGATATGGGAGCACTTGTAGCAGGTGCTAAATATCGTGGAGAATTTGAGGAACGTCTGAAAGCAGTTCTGGAAGAAGTGAAAAACAGCGATGGACGAATTATCCTGTTTATTGATGAGTTGCATACGATTGTCGGCGCTGGTAAGACGGACGGTGCAATGGATGCAGGAAATATGTTAAAACCAATGCTTGCCAGAGGTGAACTGCATTGTATCGGTGCAACAACACTGGATGAGTATC
>OLQA01002990.1_pt1 | contig 12568 bp, 13 predicted proteins | sample 1673151 | NCBI WGS metagenome assembly OLQA01 (sample SAMEA3136760, study PRJEB25190) | human gut metagenome | biome: human gut; feature: human-associated habitat; material: faeces | place: Austria | collected 2013 | reverse complement strand
CCGCAGGCATACAGCCGGACCGGCTCGCCGGAGGAAGCGGCGGCCTGCGCGATATGGGTGCAGTCGCCGGGCGCGCGGGAGACGAGGATCTCATAGTCCAGCCCCTCGCAGGCCGCGCGGATCGTCTGGGTAAATTCGCCCGTCCGGTCATATTTTCCGGCAGCGGGATTGATCAGAAATACATGCCGCAAGCGTCTGCGCCCCTTTCAGAAATACATATAGACATTGCACTGCAGGCGGCCGTTGTAGAGCTTGCGCTTTTTCGTGGCCTGCTTGCCGAAGTAGTGCTCAAATTCCGGCTCGGAGGAGATGATATACTTTTTCCACCCGTCGGCAAAGCGCAGGTGGCGGCCGAACTGCCGCATGAGCTGCTGCGCGCTGCGCTGCTCGAGCATACGCTCGCCATAGGGCGGGTTGCAGACGATGACGCCGTGGTCGCACGGCAGGCTCTCACGGGTGGCGTCCGCCTCGCGGAACTCGATGTATTTGCTCACCCCGGCCTTCTTTGCGTTCGCAATGGCGATGGCAAGGCTGCCGGAGTCGATGTCCGTGCCGAGAATGCGGTATTCCCCGCGGAACTCCGCCGCGCGCGCGGCCTCGCGGGCCTGTGTCCAGACATCCTCCGGAATGCAGGACCAGCTCTGCGCCGCAAATTTGCGGGCAAGGCCCGGCGCGCGGTTCAGCGCGGCCAGCGCCGCCTCGATAACGATGGTGCCGGAGCCGCAGAACGGGTCCCAGAAGAAATCGCGGCCGCGATAGCGGGCCAGATTCACCATGGCGGCGGCCATGGTCTCGTGCAGCGGGGCCTCGTTGCCCACGGCGCGGTAGCCGCGCTTGTGCAGGCTGACGCCGGAGCTGTCGAGGAAGACCTCGCACAGATCCTTCATGATGGAAAAGCGCAGCTGGTAGGTCTCGCCGGTCTCGGGCAGCCACGTCAGGCCGTAGTGCGCGCCGAGGTGGTCGACGGCGGCCTTTTTGACGATGGACTGGCAGTCCGGCACGGAGTGCAGCTGAGAATCAAGGCTGTAGCCCTTGACGGGGAACGCGCCCTCGCGCGGGACGAAGCGCTCGAGCGGAATGGCCTTCACGCCCTGATACAGCTCCTCAAACGACCGCGCCGGGAAGCGCGCCAGCAGGATCATGACCCGCTCGCCCATGCGCAGCCCGATATTCGCGCGCGCCAGCTCGGCCGCGCCGCCCGTGAAAAACACGCGGCGATCCTCGACGCGCACATCCTCCATGCCCATTCGCCGCAGCTCGTCGCCCACGAGGCCCTCAAGGCCAAACAGGCACGGCACGGCCATTGTCCAACGTTCCATTGCGTATCCTCCCGCCCAAATTCGAGCGATTTTTCCTCATTATTTTTATGTTCTATTATAACCGATAGCAGGACCGATTGCAACGGCCAATATTCCCCGCTGACCGGCGCAGAAAAAATTGAAAAAACATGAAATCAGGGCTTGACTTTTTTGGGATTTTGCATATAATTATATATGCGCTTTGGCGCACGGCAAATAGCGGGTTTGTGTAATGGTAGCACACCGGACTCTGACTCCGTTTGTGAGGGTTCGAATCCTTCTTCCGCTGCCAACAGAAACGCCCTTGTCACTGACAAGGGCGTTTTTTTATCCCACAATGCAAGGAGAGAATTCGCTATGCAGGTGGAATCCTGTGTGCAGGACGGGAAAACCGTCGCGGTCATCACCGGAACGGAGCTGGTGCCCACCGGCGCGCAGTCGGCGCTCGATCTCATCATGACGCGCGCTATGAGACGGACACCAGCCTCATCGCAATCGAAAGAGCTGCGGTTGCGCGTCTGGTGCGTGCGGATGCGTTATCTGTGTATAGAAAAAGCCTCTGCCGGCCGGCAGAGGCTTTTTTCCGTTTCGTGCGCTGCTTATTTGTCCAGATAGCTGGTCAGCAGCTCCTGCAGCAGCTCATCGCGGTCAAGGCGGCAGATGAGACTGCGGGCGTTGTTGTAGTTGGTGATATACGTCGGATCCTCTGAGAGGATGTAGCCGACGAGCTGGTTGATGGGGTTGTACCCTTTGACAACAAGGGAATGATACACGGAAGTGAGGATCTCCTTCATTTCTGTTTTGTTGTCGATCGCATTAAACCGTCTGGTTGCGTCTTCCATGCGAAGCCCTCCCTTACACAAGTTCTTGTGTTCATTATACCAAAAAACACAAGACTGTAAAGTCAATTTCCCAACTGTTTTCAAAAAAAGTTCTGAAATATTTCTTAAAATATTCCAAATCTCGACGCCGCTCAGCGGATGGTCGCGTTGAAAGTCTCCTTGAGCGCCTTGAGAACGCTCTGCATGGTCTCCTCGGCGTGGTCGTCGGTGAGCGTCTGATCGTCGGCGCGCAGCGTCAGCGAGAAGGCAACGCTCTTGTAGCCGACCGGGATCGGCGCGCCGGTGTACACGTCGAACAGCTCGCAGCCCTTGAGGTACTGCCCACCGGCGGCGAGGATGCACGCCGAGAGCTTGGCGACCGGGATATCGGCGGCGCAGACGATGGCGATGTCGCGCGTCACGGCCGGGAAACGCGGCAGCGGCGTGTAGACCGGGGTCGCGCCGCGGGCGGCGAGCAGTTCGCCGAGCCACAGCTCCGCCGTGTAGAGCTCCGCGTCCACGCCGTAGTTCGCCGCGGCGAGCGGATGGATCTGGCCGAGCACGCCCAGCAGCTTGCCGCCGGCGTAGACTTTCGCGCAGCGGCCGGGGTGATAGGACGGATTGTCGTGCTCCGCCTCAAACGTCACGTCCGTTATGCGCAGACCAGCGAGGATGCGCTCGACCGCGCCCTTGAGCTGGAAGAAGTCCATGCCGCCGCCGTAGCCGCCGAGGCACAGCAGCTTCGGCTCGTCGGCCATGCCGTCCGGGCGGGCGAAGTAGACCTTGCCGATCTCGTAGAGACGCACGGCCTTGTTGCGGTAGTTATAGTTGCGCGTGAGGATCTCGAGCATGGACGGCAGGATGGTCGTGCGCATGATGGAGGTGTCCTCGCCGAGCGGGTTGAGGATCTTCATGGAATTGCGCAGCGGGGAGTCTGCCGGCAGACGGATCTTGTCGTAGTACGACGGGCTGATGAACGAGTAGGTGATGATCTCGCTGTAGCCGAGCGCGCGGGCCATGGTGCCGATGCTGCGCTCCGCCTTCTGCGCGTCGGTGTAGCCGCCGCTGGTGGTCTGGCCGCGCATGAGCGTGCAGGGGATGTTGTTGTAGCCGTAGAAGCGGGCGATCTCTTCGGCGATGTCGGAGTAGTGCTCCACATCGCCGCGCCAGGACGGGACGATGATCGTGTCGCCGTCGAGCTCGAAGCCGAGCGCGAGCACATTTGGAAAGATAACAGAAGGTTATAAATCATTAAAAAAGATGATTTCTAATCCTCCTCCCAATGTGAAGTTCTTAGGCATAATTCCTAATGAGGAAATGAATTCGATATACAATTGTGCGGATATTTTATTTATGCCGTCTTACGATGAACTTTTCCCAATGACTATCTTAGAAGCTTCTAATGTAAATATTCCTATTTTGGTTAGAGATTTGCCTTTATACAACCCCGTTTTATTCGATAAAGTTTTACGTGGTAACAACAATTTGGAATTCTCTTCTATATTAAAAGAATTAGTCAAAAATCCTATCAAAAGAGCAGAAGCTATCATTAAATCCACTGAATTGGCTGAGATGTACACTGCTGATAAGGTATATTCCCAATGGGATGAGCTTATCGATAAGCTCATCGATGATGGGAAGGAGAAGAAGCGTGACTGATTTGGATAAAACAATCTTTTATAGCGATGAAATTAATGATGATTTCGGTAAGAAACACGTCAGATACGATCCCTATAAAGGAAAAAAGAAAATAGTTGTTGAGAGACGTGGATTTTATGAGCACGTATCTAATTTCCTTTTTGCTATTATCTATTTTTTGGTAAAAACATTTTCTATTATTGTCGGTGTTAAATGGATAGGAAAGGAAAATGTTAAGAAATTAGATAATAAGAAAGGTTATTTCATCTATGCAAACCACGCTGGTGAATTAGATGTAGCCTTAGCTTATTTAATAAGCCATAAGCAAAGAACTAATACTATCGGTTATTCTGAAGCTATAGCTAATCCTGCCACAAAATTGATTGTTCCAATTTGCGGATTTATACCTCTTCCTGTCGATATTCATGATATTCCTAAGATGACTCATGCTATTTCTTATTACATTCAAGAAAAAAAGCAGGTAATTGTTATCTATCCTGAAGCACATCTATGGCCTAATTATACTGGCATTAGAAATTTTAAAAGGCAGTCCTTTAGATATCCAGTCGAATTAGATGCGCCTGTTCTCCCTGTCTTTTTCGCTAGGAGAAAAAGGAAAGGATTTTGGAAGGTGTTTAAGAAGCCAAGAGTAACAGTCATTATCGGAGAACCTTTATATCCCGATAAGGACTTAAATCGAAGAGATGCAATTCAAAAACTCGGTGATGATACTTATGAATCCTTGGTCAAATTATCTAAAACAATTGAACAAGAAGACTATTGGCATTACGTTTATAGGCCTAAGAATGAAGAAAATATTGATTGATTTTTAAATGCTATAATATTGCAAAGTGAGGCGTGATTATGAATATACTCGTTGTATGTGATGTATTTGGCGATAACACCAATGGAACTATGGTCGCTCAAAACAACCTCATCAATTCGATGAGAAAAAGAGGACATCATGTTTCAATTCTGTGTGCTGATCAAAATTCTATGGGTCAGCCTGATGTATTTGTTTGCCCTAATTTGAATGTAGGACCTTTCAACAGCTATGTAGAAAAGGAAGGGGTCACCCTTCCTAAACCTAAAAGAGACATAATAGAAAAATCTATGGAAGGAATTGACGTAGTCCATATTATGCAACCTTTATTATTAGGCCCTAAAGCTGCCTCAATAGCTTACGAAAAAAATATCGCTATTACAGCTGGATTTCATACTCAAGCAGAAAATGTCTCAGCTCAATTCAAACTAATGGGTGTCGAGGCTATCAACAAGACTTTGTATAAATATTTTTGGAAAGCTTTATATAGGTATTGCGACGCAATACATTACCCCACTCAATTCATAAGAAATATTTTCGAAGAGAATATTCAATATCATACGAATGGTTATGTCATTTCCAATGGTGTTCTTCCTATTTTTAGAAAGAATCCTTTAGCTCAAAGACCAAAAGAATGGGAAGGAAAATACTTGATAGTCTTTTCCGGAAGATTGACCGATGAAAAAAATCAAGTTCAATTGATGCGAGCTATCCTTCTTTCCAAGCATAAAGATAAGATTCAATTAGTTTTGGCTGGTGATGGACCTTTGAAGGAAAAGTTAATAAAAATGGGTGAATCTTTGCCTAATAAACCTTACATCAACTTCTTCACGAGACCTCAAGTAGTAGATCTAATGAGTGAGGCTGATTTATATGTTCATGCCGCTGTAGCTGACTTGGAATCAATATCGTGTTTGGAAGCTATTTGCTGTGGAGCTTTACCATTGCTCTCTGATAGTCCTAAAGCAGCAGTTAGCGAATACTCGAGAAATACGCATTGTGTCTTTAAATGTGGTGATGATGAAGATTTAGCTAGACATATCGATTGGTTTATAGAGCATCCTGAAGAAAGTGCTCAAATAAAAACACTATATAATGACTTCTATAAGAATTATAATTTTGAGCATTGCATGGATAGAATGGAGCAGATGATCAAAGATGCTTATAGATATCACACTGAAGGTCATAAGAAGCCTATTGATCTAGGTGAATAGACAAAAATTATATAAGCCAACTTAAAATCGTTGGATTGAATTTGATGTGAATTCAATCCTTTTTTGATTGGTAGAAAAGTAATTTCTTTTTCATATAAACAATAATATTGTGTTAACAATAATTCTTAAAAGGGCTATAATACAAAAGTTATTTTTTGGAGGAAAAACAAATGAGTGAAGACAAACAGCCACTTGAACAAGCTGTTCCTGTGGAGAAAGAAATGACTGACCAAAACAAAAAAATCAATTGGTTAGTTATGTTCAAGAGATGTATCGGTGAGATTTTAGGAACTGCAGTATTGGTTTGCATCGGATGTGGTGCAGCAACCGGTCTTGCCATGAACGGTGCTACTGTTGGTGAAATCGCAATTGCAACTTCTCTTACATTCGGCTTGGTTGTCACAGCCTTGTCCTATGCTTTAGGTGAATTTACAGGTTGTCATGTCAATCCTGCAGTCACATTCGCAATGTGGTTGGATGGACGTATCGGATGGAAGCAAATGCTTCTTTATACTTTGTCTCAAGTTGTCGGTGGAATTATCGGTGCTGCATTGCTCGTCGGCTTCTTAGGACATAACTGGGATCCTTCAGCCTTAGCAGCTGGTGCTGATATGGGAATAATCAACACTTATGCTTCTAACGCAGTGAGTGGAACCTTGGTTTCTAGATTTGGAACTGCTGGTGGTTATGCAATTGGATTATTTGCAGAAATCTTCTTTGCATTGGTCTTCGTATTTACAATTCTCTGCACTTCTCATGACAAGGCTAATAAAGGTCTTTCTGGAATTGCTTTAGGATTATCCTTGACTTCTATCGTCTTCTTTGGATTCAGCATCACTGGTACTGGTGTTAATCCTGCAAGATCTTTAGGAACTGCTTTGATGGCTTTGGTCAACGGACAAACTGAGCCTATTAAGGAAATATGGATTTTCATCTTTGGACCTTATATCGGAGCTGGACTTGCTACTCTTTGTTATTGGGCTGTATGGCATGATCATGGACCTCATCATCCTAACGACAAGAGAAATCCGACCGAAAAGATCAAAGAAAAAATCGATTCTAAAGAAAATAAGTAATCGATATTGAATTTGTAGCCGAGCTAATAGCTCGGCTATTTTATTTGTAAAAAAGATCTTAAAATTAATAATTGATATTCGAAAGTAGTCGGCCAACGCTTTCACAAGAAATTAAAGTATAAATATGAAAGAAATCTCTATAGCTTTAGTCGAGGATAATCAAAATGATTATCAAACATGTCTCAACGATATCAACTGATATCAAAAAGATAAGAATGTTTTGATAAATTTGGATAGGTTCTTCTCAGGAGAAGAGTTCTTGTTCGAGAAAAAGTCTTATAAAAAATCATTTTAGATATCAATTTAGGTTGAATAAACGGAGTGGATTTGGCTAGAAAGATTAGAGAAAAGGATAACTTGGCAGTTATCATCATTGCGTGAGGCGATTTTTTAATCTGCAGATTTCTTGATTACTTTAGTTATGAATTTCTTAGGTAAAAAGTGTGAGAAGAAATGTAGGCATTTAATTTTGAAAGATGGAACTATGACAGTCTTTCCTTTTAAGGATTTCTTTACAGCATAAGATGCACATTTTTGGCAGGATATCGGTTTGATATTGAATTTTACATTTCCTGCTTTTTCAAAGTTTGTAGCCACGGGTCCTGGGCAAAGTACTGATAGAATAACTTTTGATTTTCTTTCTTTAAGTTCTCTCCAATATCCAAGAGCTAAATAATACACATATACTTTTGTAGAGTAATAAGGAGTCATATAAGGAGCTGGTGCAAAAGCTGCGGCAGAAGCTGTTACTAAAATATTACCTTTACCTCTTTTATAGAATTTCGTTGTGAATGCTTTGAGCAACCTATGACAAGCCTTTACGTTTAAATCGACCATCTTCATTTCCTTCTCGATATTATCATCATCGAAATGGCCTATCATTCCATAGCCTGCATTGTCGAAGAAATAATCGATATCTATATTTTTTGTCTTGTCTATTAAGGACTTGACTCCTTCTTCAAAAGATAAATCTAAAGAGATGAATTCGAACTTTCTATTGGGATAGGTGTCTTTAAGCTTAGAAAAATCACCTTCATGTCTAGATACTCCTATGATGTCATATCCTTTTTGGGCTAATATCTTACTGACTTCCAATCCTAACCCTGATGAGGCACCAGTTATTAAAGCTATCATATATGGTCTCCTTCTATTTATAGACAAGTATACAATCTCTTTTGTCTACCAGTTGAAATCATCTTTGGAAACCACTAAAAACTAGTTGTTAATGAATGAAAAAATAAACAAAAATTAAATTGATAAAAATAGCAAAAAAATCTATTCAATTTTGAAGAAAACTAGATATAATTAGGTTGTAAAGGAGGATTTAGAATGTCTGTTATTTATTCTATGATTTCGTTAGTTGTTTTGGCTAGTTCTATCGTCTTCCTGTGGCTGATGAGACACCATCCAAAGATCAATTCCTGGCTTATATTTGGAATAGCTGTTTTTCTTTTAGTATATAAGTCATGTGAGTATAGTTATTATGCTATAACTCATACTGGTTATTCGCCTGTTGAATTCTCTCATTTATCTTATTTGATATTTGGTGCTGTATTCACATTCGGCTTTGCCAAGATTGGATTATTTGGTGCTTTCGTAGCTTTACTTTCTGGGTTTGGATTCTTAATAGGCGCAATAGTCTCACCTTCCTTTATGGCTGATGATTTATATTTGGTAATAGCGGGATATATTTCACATACATTATTGTTCATAGGTGGTGGATTAGCTTTGTTTGATCATAAGTATTATTCGTGGAAACAAATTTATGGAATATATATTGGGTTGTTTTCTATGTTGATGTATGGTGTGTTGATTTATACTGGTGTACTATATCATTTGGATGACCCTGTAGGATCTTCTAACTTCATCAAGATGATTACTGGAGAATTCATGGTCGTCGTATTTGGAGAAGGTATTAGTGTGTTTGGAAAATGCATAGGTGCAATCGCATTGGTCTCATTGATTTTGGCGGCGGTTCCTGTAATCTTATGTATGAATAACTTGGTAGTTTCTTGCCATGTTAAATACTTCGAAAAACATAATGATGTTTATGAGCCTGTTCTTCATGGGTTTCTTCCTTACATTAATAAAGTGATGGATAGAAGAGAAGAGAGAAAAAATAATGTGTAAGATTAGCCGAGCTTATTAGCTCGGCTTTTTAAATTGATATCAATGACATCACCAACATCCTTATTCCCAATATCATCATAAAAACTATATTGATTCTGCCTGGTTAAAGTTTACGGGAATAAAGCTAGTGATGAAGAAGCTGAAAATATGATGATTATGATTTCAAGAGTATTCATTTGTCATTATAACGATGTCTTGACAGGAAAAATCAATGATCATATTTTGACTATAGGCCACTTTTTCTCATCGGATGAAGAATAGTTATTTAAACCATTCACACACATTTTCAATAGAGAATTGAATATGCTATAATTTCTTTTGCAGGAGAGATTATATGTCTAGCTTAAACTTAAAACTATCTGCTGATAAAATTTACAATCAAAACTTTTCCGGGGCTAAATCCGGATACAATTGTTTGCAAGTTGATACCCTCCTTGATTCGGTTATCTCGGATTACGAGGTCTTTGAAAGTTATGTGAAAGACCAAGATGTAGCTAAAGTTGAGCTTGAGAGAATAAATAAGCTCTTAAATGAGAAAGTGACTTCTCTTCAAGTGGAAAATACAGTTTTGAAGCAAAAGCTAGATGATGTTAAAGGTATTACTTCTTCTGGGCAAGATAATTTATCTTTGTTAAAAAGAATTAATGATCTTGAAACAGCTCTTTACAAAGCCGGAGTCGATCCTACAAAGATTAAGTAGATGCGAACGATCAATCCAAGCGACTGCTGGTAGCTTGTCTATCAGAGGAAAGTCCATGCTCACACGACCTGTGATGGTCGTAGTGTTTGTGCCAGCTTAAATGATAAGGCTGGGCACCGGTTTAAGGGAGCCGGTGACGGCTGAGAACAACCCTAAAGCTTCGGCCATGGGAAGTTCTCTCTAACGCTCCACAGTGACGAAACCCATTGGAAACTTTGGGAGTGAAACGTGGAAAGCCCCGCAAGTGAGAAACCTAAATTTTGGTAAGGGAGGCATTCCTAGGAGAACCGAATCCTTCGAATGTGGGTGGTAACACTCAGATAAATTGTCGCTCTAGACAAAACATGGCTTACAGGATTGGGTAATTCCCTTTTTTATTTTGCTTATTTTTCTAAAACTATTAATATATGTGCGTATCAAAATAGGAGGCAAGTATGAATCTCGCTAACAAAGTAACTCTTTCTAGATTTCCTTTGACTTTGTTGTTATTGATTGCTTATTTTATCTCTTTCTTTATTCCAGCCCCAGCTTTGTATGTCATTCCTATGACTCACATTACAATCTTGGATTTGGTTTGCTGTGTAGTGTTTATCATCATAGCTGCTACAGATGGTGTCGATGGTCATATCGCTCGTTCTAGGAATATGGTCACTGACTTTGGAAAATACATGGATCCCTTAGCAGACAAGTTCTTGATAGATGGAACATTGATTATGTTGACCGCTAAGATGCCTTGGCTATGTCCTACATTATTTGTTGTCTTATTGGTCGGTAGAGACTTCATCATCGATGGTCTAAGAATGGTTTGTGGAACAAAAGGCGTGGTAATTCCAGCAAATATCTTTGGAAAGGCAAAGACTGTTGCTGAAACTGTTTATATTCCTTTCTTATTCCTTAGAGGATTCCCATTCCAATTCATCGATTATGTATTCGATAATAAGAACTTTATGAATTGGTCTGATGGAACTAATGGATTCTGGGCTCAAACAATGGGATGCAACGGCGAAATATCAGCCATGCTTTGGTTGGATTTCCTCGGAATCATCACAGTTTTGCTCTCACTTATTTCTGGCGGAATTTATATTTATAATGCTAGAAAGGTTCTTAAGGAGAGTGCAAAGTAATGGATAGCGGATGTTTAAACCTCGTGAGTATGGTCTTTTCCATCATGGAAAAGAGAAAACTCACTTTTTGTTCTTGTGAGAGTTTGACAGGCGGATTATTCGGAGCAACTGTGTGCTCAGTTCCAGGGGCTTCAAACTACTATAGAGGTGGTGTTATCACCTATGTCGATGATGTGAAACAAAGATTAGGCGTAAGTGAAAAAACCTTGAAGGAAGATACAGCTATTTCGATGAAATGCGCTTGTGAAATGGCATTATCTAGTGAGAAATTCACTGGAAGCGATGTCGCTATTTCATTTACTGGAAACGCTGGACCTACAGCTCAGGATGGAAAACCTGTCGGTGAAGTTTGGATAGGAATATCCTACCATGGCCAAGCCAAAGCTTATAAATATCAGTTGGAAGGTGATAGAAATAGCATTAGAGAGCAGTGCGTAAAAGAAGGTTTGAGACAATTGCTAAATAATCTTGCCTAAAATGATCATTTTGAGGCCTTTGAAGAATATATAATCATTGAGGAGAACTTATATGGCGGAAAAAGAAAAGAAAGAAGCAAAAGCTTCAGAGCAACAAGCAAAAGAAGAAAGAGATAATTCTTTGCTCACTGAGACTTTAAAAGAGATTGAGAGAGCTTATGGAAAAGGCTCTGTAATGAGACTTGGAGATAGACCTACTGTCGAGACAGGAATTATTCCCACGGGTTCTATGATGATCGATCAAGCCTTGGGAGTGGGTGGTTATCCAAGAGGAAGAATCATTGAAATATTCGGCCCAGAATCCTCAGGAAAGACTACTTTGGCTTTACAAGCTATAGCCCAAGTTCAAAAAATGGGTGGAAGAGCTGCATTTGTAGATGCAGAACATGCTATCGATCCTGAGTATGCTAAGGCTTTAGGCGTGGATATCAACAATTTGATATTGTCACAGCCTGATTATGGCGAACAAGCTTTGGATATTGTTGATATGCTTGCAAAAGGAAACGCATTTGATTTGATCGTAGTCGATAGTGTAGCCGCTCTTGTTCCACGTGCTGAATTGGAAGGAACTTTATCTGACCTCTTTCTCCCACACGCCGGAATCTCGGCAGCGCGCGCCGCCGTCATAGCCGCCGTGGCCAGGGTCAACGAGAATCGTCCGCCCAGTCAGGCTGCCCGCGGCGATATATGATGTTTCCGGCGCGGGAGACGGGGGTGCTGCGTCCGTCGGTCTTTGGGGAATTCGAGTCAGCGCAACACCCACCAGTGCCGTACCGACAAGCAGCGTTGCAAAAGTCAGCACCGGCAGGATGTGCGATGCGAAATTGCGGAAAAAGGGCGATTTTTCTGCCAAGAAACCCACCTCCTCTCTCCAGTCTATGTCGGATACGGTATGGGCATGTCCGAAGCACACCAAATTGACGCATGATTATGCTTTTGTTGATGTATCCAAGTCTGCTATCCATCCGCTGTATATGTATCCCGTCCTTCAAATCGCTTCAAATTGGGCGAAAGCATCCACAGTTTCCACAGGATTATCCACAGTGTTTTTTGCCGATTTTGCCTTGACAAACCGCGTATGACCGCAAATTATCCACACTGTCCACAGGGTTATCCACAGAAGTTGTCCACCCCCTGCGCGGCTTGTGGATTCTTTTGCAGATAACCAGAAAATGGTGTCGGATGTTCGCATTTTGCGGATAATTATTCATTTCTGTGCATAAACGTTCTTTGGTGCTTGTCCCAAATGGCATGGGAGATCGGAAGAG
>OLQA01002986.1_pt1 | contig 12584 bp, 10 predicted proteins | sample 1673151 | NCBI WGS metagenome assembly OLQA01 (sample SAMEA3136760, study PRJEB25190) | human gut metagenome | biome: human gut; feature: human-associated habitat; material: faeces | place: Austria | collected 2013 | reverse complement strand
CCAGCAGAAGCATTCCTGCCAAGCCGGGGAGAATGGCGCATTACTCGCCGTAGTATGCCTTGAGGTACATTTCCTTGATTTCGCTGATGAGCGGGTAGCGCGGGTTCGCGCCGGTGCACTGGTCGTCGAACGCCTGCTCGGACATTTCGTCCAGCGTCGCGAGGAACTTCTCTTCGTCCACACCGTAGTCGCGAATCGTGTTCTTGATGCCGACGCGCTCCTTCAGGGCATGGATGTTGCGGATGAGGTTCTCCACCGTCTCGTCGTCATTCGCGCCCTTGAAGCCGAGGAACTCGCCGAATTCAGCGTAGCGGCGCTTCGTGTGCGGATAGGCGTACTGCGGGAAGGTGCCCATCTTCGTGGGAACTTCGGCGCTGTTGTAGCGGATGACCAGCTCAATCAGCAGCGCGTTGGCGATGCCGTGCGGCAGGTGATGGAACGCGCCCAGCTTGTGCGCCATGGAGTGGCAGACGCCGAGGAACGCGTTCGCGAACGCCATGCCAGCCATCGTGGCGGCGTTGCCCATCTTTTCGCGGGCAACCGGTTCGTTCTGACCGTTGTCGTAGCACGCGGGCAGATACTCGAAAATCAGCTGAGCCGCCTGCTTCGCCAGACCGTCGGTGAAGTCCGTCGCCATCATGGAGGCGTAGGCTTCCAGCGCGTGGGTCAGCGCATCGATACCGGAGGCGGAGGTCAAGCCCTTCGGCGCGGACATCATCATGTCAGCGTCCACAATCGCCATCTTCGGCAGCAGCTCGTAGTCCGCCAGCGGGTACTTCACGCCGGTGTCCTGATCGGTAATGACGGCAAACGGGGTGACTTCGGAGCCCGTGCCAGCAGAGGTCGGGATGGCGATGAAGTATGCCTTTTCGCCCATCTTCGGGAAGGTGTAGATTCTCTTGCGGATGTCCATAAAGCGCATTGCCATATCCAAGAAGTCCACCTCAGGATGCTCGTACATCACCCACATAATCTTGGCAGCGTCCATTGCAGAACCGCCGCCCAGCGCGATGATACAGTCCGGTGCAAAGGAGGTCATTGCTTTTGCACCCTCCTGTGCGCAGCTCAGGCTCGGGTCCGGTGCAACATCATAGAAGCAGGTGTGCTGAATTCCCATCTCATCCAGCTTTTCCTCGATTGGTTTGACATATCCGTTCTGGTACAGGAAGGAGTCGGTGACGATGAAGCATTTCTTCTTGCCCATCACATGACCCAGTTCATCCAAGGCGACCGGCATACAGCCCTTCTTCAGATATACCTTCTGTGGAGCGCGGAACCACAGCATATTCTCTCTCCTCTCGGCAACCGTCTTGATGTTCAGCAGATGTTTGACCCCTACGTTTTCCGAAACAGAGTTTCCACCCCAGGAGCCGCATCCCAGTGTCAGCGACGGTGTCAGTTTAAAGTTGTACAGATCTCCAATTCCGCCGTGGGAGGAAGGAGTGTTGATTAAAATTCGGCAGGCTTTCATCGCAGCTGCGTGTTTGCTGATTTTCTCCTGCTGTGCCGGATGGACATACAGCGCTGCGGTGTGTCCATAGCCGCCGTCCTCCACCAGACGTTCTGCTTTCTGCAAAGCCTCGTCAAAATCCTTCGCATGGTACATTGCCAGCACCGGAGAGAGCTTCTCGTGAGCAAATTCCTCCGAGATGTCCACCGATTCAACCTCACCAATCAGAATCTTGGTCTGTTCCGGCACCGTTACTCCTGCCATCTGTGCGATGGTGAATGCCGACTGTCCAACGATTTTGGCGTTGAGCGCGCCGTTGATCATGATGGTATGGCGCACCTTGTCCAGCTCATCCTCCTTGAGGAAGTAGCAGCCGCGGTAAGCAAATTCGTCCTTGACCGCTTTATAGGCATCTCCAACCACGGTGACCGACTGCTCAGAGGCGCAGATCATACCGTTGTCAAAGGTTTTGGAATGGATAATGGAATTGACCGCCAGGCGAATGTCCGCAGTGTCGTCGATGATGACCGGTGTGTTGCCTGCGCCGACGCCCAGAGCCGGTTTACCGGAGGAGTAAGCTGCCTTGACCATGCCGGGACCACCGGTTGCCAGGATGGTGTCCGATTCACGCATGACCTCATTGGTCAGCTCCAGGTTTGGAACGTCAATCCAGCTGATGATGTTTTCCGGTGCACCTGCTGCCACCGCTGCTTCATAGACCACCTTTGCCGCGGCAATGGTGGATTCCTTGGCACGCGGATGTGGGCTGATGATGATAGCGTTTCGTGTCTTTAAGCAAAGGAGAGTTTTAAAGATTGCGGTGGAGGTCGGGTTAGTGGTCGGGATAACCGCTGCAATCAGACCGATCGGCTCTGCAATCTTTTTGATACCGTATGCCTTGTCCTCCTCGATGACCCCACAGGTTTTGGTGTCACGGTAAGCGTTATAGATGTACTCGGAAGCATAGTGGTTTTTGATGACCTTGTCCTCCACCACGCCCATACCGGTCTCCTGTACTGCCATCTTTGCCAGCGGAATTCTGGCTTTATTGGCAGCCATTGCAGCAGCAAAAAAGATTTTGTCCACCTGCTCCTGTGTATAGGTGGCAAATACCTGCTGTGCCTTGCGCATCTCTTTCATGCGCACCTGCAAAGCATCCACATTATCAATGATCATCTGTGTATTTTCGGTTGCCATCTGGTGCATCCTCCTTTGGTATCCCTTGTCTGTATTTCTCTTCTTATTGTTATATTATTAACGTTATTTTTTTAACAAAATCATTATACTATACTATTCACTAAAGGTCAACACCCTTTTTCAGAATAAACAGAAAAAAGAGGCAGAATTTTTTCAACAAAACTCTGCCTCTTTTATTCCTTTTCTACAATCCTTCTGTTTTATAGGGACATCCGCTCTATTTTTCTGCCCGATGATGGCGCTGTGCCGCCTGGATGGTATTTTCCAACAGCTCGGTAATGGTCATTGGACCCACGCCGCCCGGAACCGGTGTAATAAAGGAAGCTTTCTCCTTGACCTCCTCATAATCCACGTCGCCGCACAGCTTGCCCTGCTCGTTGCGGTTCATGCCGACATCGACAACTACGGCTCCCTCTTTGACCATCTCCGCCGTTAAGGTGTGACGGCGACCGGTAGCAACGATGACCACATCGGCGCGGCAGGTGTAGCTTGCCAAATCCTCTGTCTTGGAGTGGCAGATGGTGACTGTCGCATTATTTTTCAGCAGCAGCGCTGCCATCGGTTTGCCCACGATGTTGCTTCTGCCGATGACAACACAGTTCTTTCCTGCGATGTCGATGCCGTATTCCTGGAACATTGCAATGATTCCGCTCGGAGTAGCCGGTGCAAAGCACTCATCGCCGATGCTCAAAAGTCCAACGTTGACCGGATGGAAACCGTCCACATCCTTTTCCGGCAGAATCGAGCGCAGAACCGTCTTTTCGTCAATCTGCTTTGGCAGCGGCAGCTGTACCAGGATTCCGTCCACCGTTTCATCCTGATTCAGTCGCTCTACCACCTCCAGCAGCTCCTGCTGGGTGGTCTGCTCCGGCATGGTGATGACCTCCGACTCGATACCTACCTCGCCGCAGGACTTGTGCTTGTTTCGCACATATACCTGTGATGCACTGTTATCCCCCACCAGCACAACCACCAGCTTCGGGTTGATGCCCTGCTGCTTGAGCTGTGCGATGCGCTGCTTCATCTGCTCCTTGAGCTTGAGAGAAAGTGCCTTTCCATCCATGATTGTTGCCATACGGGATTCCTCCTTACCTCACGGTATCTATTTATAAGGGGAGGGACACGCCCTGCTTTCCCCTCATTTTACTGCTGTTTATCCTCCGTGTCTGCCGCTTCTTCCGGCTGGGATTCTTTGGCAGCTGTCTCCCCGGACTGCGCTTCTTCCTGCGGCTGAGGCTCATCAGCGATTTCCTCTGTTTCAGACGAAACTTTCGCTGGTTCGCCATTTCCCGGGAAATTTTCCTCCACCTGCGGCTGCTCCTTGTTCTTCTTCTGATAGAACTGACCGCTGACCACCAGTTGACCCTCCTCGGTATCGACATACAGCTGGGTCTTGCCGGTCTTCTTTAACTGAACGCTCTTGACCACCCACAGGATGACCGCCGCAACCACCAGAACAAACGCCAGCACCTGCGAAGCGCGCAGAGAGGTGCCCGGAATCATCAGGCTGTCGGTGCGCAGTCCTTCGATGACTGCTCTGCCTGCACCGTACCATGCGGTGTACAGCAGGGTCAGCTCACCGTCAAAGCGGCGGCGCTTGGTGTACCATGCAATCAGCACAAAGCCCAGCAGGCACCACAGCGACTCGTACAGGAAGGTCGGGTGAACCGGCATATTCGGGTCGATGTTCATTCCAATGGCTTCCAGCTCCGCTTCGTGCTGGGTCAGATAGGAAACGATTGTTGGCGAGGACATTCCCCACGGAAGCCCTGTATTGCCGCCAAAGGCTTCGACGTTGATGAAGTTGCCCCAGCGTCCGATACACTGACCGATGAAGAATCCGCCGACCACCAGGTCGAGCGCCGGTTTTGCCTTGACCTTGCGCAGCTTGCACATCAGCAGTCCCACCAGCAAGCCGCCGATCAAACCGCCGTAGATTGCCATGCCGCCGCTGCGTGTATTAAAAATCTGGTCCAGATTCTGTCCGTAGTAGTCCCAGCGCAGCAGCACGAAATAGGCTCTTGCGCCGACGATGCCGCCGATGGCGCCGCCCAGCACCACATCCAGCATTCGGTCCGGGTCAACGCCAAATTCCTTGGCTCGTTTGGTGACATACAGGATTGCCAGGATAAATCCCAGCGCAATCAGGATGCCGTACCAATAGACCGGCAGACTTCCGATGTGAAAGGCGACCCTGTCGATTTCAAACTCCCATCCCAATCCCGGGAAGGAAACGATATTTGCTGTCTGTTCCATAACCATGTTGCTCCTTATCTTTTATGCCATTACAATCGAAAGACTGCTGTATTCGGTGCAGAAATCCCGTTTCAATCTCTGCTCCAGCTGCTCTTTGGTGGTCGATGCGACCATCTCCACCAGCTCATAGACATCCAGCCCTGCGAAATAGCAGTTATTCATTGCACTTGCCAACGACTCCGGTTTGCTGAACAGTCCCAAATACCGCCCATAGGTCGACTTTTTAACCTGTTCAAAGGTCTTCTGATTGATTCCCTCCTGCTTGACCCGCTCAAACTCTGCGCAGATACGCTCATACACCTGGTCGGGGTCGCGGGATTCGCCGGAAATCATCGAGCACAGGTAGTCCCTGCCCGGCATGGTTTCTCCAATGATGCCGCCGTTAATCAGCCCATCGTTGTACAGCTGCTTATACAGCTCGGTGGTTTCACCGGTCACAATGTCCAAAATCATCTCGTCCATCAGCATATTGCAGAAGTTTTGGCGTTCGCCCTCGTTTGGACCCTTAAAGCCAATGTAGAACATCGGCACCGCCACCGGCAGATGCTGCACAAAGCGCTTTCTGCACACCTGTGCCGGCTCGTCCTCGGTCTTACGCTGTACGCAGAACGGCTCTGCCGGTTTGAGGATTTTGTCCGCTGATTCGATGACCTGCTGTGGGTCAAAGTTTCCAGCAATGGTCAACACCATGTTGTGCAGATTGTAGAAGGTGTGGTAGCAGCGGTAGAGCAGCTCGGCGTCGATCTGTGCAATCGACTCGATGCTGCCTGCGATGTCCACCTTTACACTGTTGTTCTGGTACAGGCTTTGCAGAAGGTTGAACATCACCCGCCAGCCCGGGTCGTCCTCGTACATTCTGATTTCCTGCCCGATGATGCCCTGCTCCTTCTCCACTGTTTCCTTGGTGAAATACGGATGGGTCACACAATCCAGCAGAATCTCCAGTGACTCCTGGAATCGGTCAGTGCAGGCAAAAAGGTAACAGGTCTTGTCAAAGCTGGTAAAAGCATTGGCAGAAGCACCCGTCTGTGCATATTTTTCAAAGGCATCGCCCTCTTCGCTTTCAAACATCTTGTGCTCCAGATAGTGGGCAATCCCCTCCGGCACCTTGACAAAGTCCGCATCCTCCCCGCGCTGAAAGCAGGTGTCGATGGAACCGTACTTGGTCGAAAACATGGCGTATGCGGTGGAAAATCCCTTCATCGGATACAGCAGCATAGTCAAGCCCGAGGGATGCTCCACCCGCAGATATTCTTCCGCCAGTCGGCTGTCCTTGATGATCTGGCTGTTCATGGCTATTCTGCCTCCTTTTGATTTTCATTTGGCATCAGCATATAGACGGTGTCCAGGTGGGTATGGTTTGCCATCCAGATGACATCCTCGCGGCTGACCTGTGCGGACAGTTCGATCTCCATGTCCGGCGACACCTCACTGCCGCCAACCGTCTGCGCCAGATACCAACTGTCCATCGCTCCCAAAGAATCGCTGGTCGCCATCAGGGCGGTGCGGATAAACAGCTTGGTTTCCTCCAGCTCCCGGTCGGTGAACTCTCCGTTTTTCAGCATCTCCAGCTGGTGCAGCACCTCGTCGCGCGCCTTCTGCGCATTTTCTGCTTCCACTCCGCTGGAAACCATCATAATGCTGTTGCTGCGGTCATAGCCGGAAGAGCAGTAGTAACACAGGCTCATCTTTTCCCGCACATTTTTAAAGAGCAGGGAATTGGCAGTACCTCCAAACAGCGCAAAGGTGATGCGCGCCATATTCATCCGGCGGTAATCTTCGATTCCTTCCACCCGAAAGCCCATGACCAGCTTGCCCTGCTTGACCTCCATCCGCTCGGTTTCTTCCTTCACCGCTCCCCGCTGTGCCTTCACAAGGCTTTTGCTCAGCACAATCGGTTCGCGTTTGACACCCGCAAACTTCTGCGCAAAAATATCCTTTGCCAAGGTTGGGTCGCCGCAGCCTTCAAACATGATTTCCACCCGTGCAGTGCGTAGCAGCTCCTCATACGCCTTTGCTGCCGACTCCGGTGTAATCTTCATGGCATCCTCGCGGTAGCCATATTTTTTGATGGAGCAAAGCTCCTCGGCACACATCACATCCTTGCAGCGGATGGTGGCATAGGTCCTTTTATCATTGATCTCTGCATCGATGGTGTCCAGCAGATACTGTTTTTCCAATTCGGTATTCTTTTCATTGAATCTACCATCTGTAATATCCGGGTCAAACAAAATCTCTGCCAGCAAATCGGCGCATCTCTGCACCATATCTTCATTTTCCAAAGCAAAGCGGCTGTCGATGCCCACAATGCCCAGCGCAATAATCTGATAATCGCCAAATTTGTCGATGCCTGCATCCAAAGAAGCGCCGTACAGGTCGCACAGGCGCTGGTTGAGCACCGCAAAATCCGGGCAGCTTTTACTGCCCTGGCGCAGGATAAAGGGAACGACTGCGCGATTGGTCACTTTTTGCCGGTCGAGTTTGACTATCAGATTGACCGACATTCGATTATGTTTAAATTTTTTGTCCGTAATCGAGGAAAAATAAACGCCGGGTGCAATCTTTTCCCTCACAAGCGGATAGTTCATAGGTTCATCTCCCAAAACCATTCTGAAAAGAATGGATAAAATTTTTAGTGATGTTCACACTCTGTTGTTTATTATAGCATACTCTTTTTACCGTTTCTACATACAGTCTGTGAACTCACAACATTTCCTCCCTCAAAAAACAGCACATGAAAAAGGAGTCGTAGTGTTACGACCCCTTTTTCTGTATGTATTGATTCACTTTTTTGGTTCTTTTTCTTTTACAATGCTCTTACCTTTTTGCCTTATCCTGCATTGCTTTGAGATGATAAACTTTTCCGAACGAATCAGATTAGTACATTGGTAGTTCCCTCATTTTCTTAATATTCTTTCAGATAACTTACGATTTCAGGTTTTTGGGGGAATGCTCTCATTTTACATCACATTTCCTTTTTGAACTTGCCTTCGTTTTCCTTTTGGGTTTGGGTTATCTTTGTGAAAATCAGGAATGCTTCCTTTAGAAATTACACTGATGCTTACTCTCTGTTTTTTTGATTTCCTTTGATTCAGACTATTTTCTGTTTTTCGGAAATCCTATTCGGAAGTTTTCATTGGTATCACCTTTACAAATTTTTTTGGTATCAATGTTAATCAGGTTTTTTCTCAAAATCTATATTAACAATGAAAAGGTAATATTATTTATTTTTGATAATCCGACTCGACAAATCGAATTATCGGAAATTTTCATTTTGCTTTTGGATCTTTGTCCTTGTTTTCCATATTCAGTTTTGATGATTTTTTTAAAAGGTTTTTTCCTTTTCTTCCAGTCGCTACATCCACCGGAAACTTATTAAATATAAAACCCTTTGATAACTTTTTCCATCATTCTGCTTTTGCTTCATGCTTTCGATTTTTGTTTTATCCTGCTTTTGGAAATCTCGTTTGAGTTTTCCTACTCATCAGGTGTTCCAATCGCTTTGAGAATGGATTTTGTTATCGGTTGTGGGTCAGTTCTGAGGAACCGTTCGACTCCTCAGAAAGGATTATAACTGGTTCATTTTCCATATTCATGAGGAATCACCCTTTCTGTTTTATATTTAATATTACCTTTGTTGTGATTCCATTATAACCTATTCTTTGCTGTTTTTCAATATAAATTTTCAACAAAAAGAAATATTTTTATTGAACAATTTATAAAATTCTCAATGGAGATTGACTTTGCACGCAGAATGCTATAATATAATCGTAGCTGGAAAGAAAGGAGCATCACCGCTATGATCGACAACGAATTTGGCAACGACATCCTCACCCTGGAGGACGATGATGGCGTAGAACATACATTTGAAGTCCTGGATGCCATCGACAACGGCGAAAACCGTTACATGGCTCTTTCCCCTGTCTATGATGACCCACAGCAGACTTTGGAGGACAGCGGCGAGCTGGTCATCCTCAAGGTGGTCACCGTTGATGGCGAGGAATTTCTGGAAACCATCGAGGACGAGGACGAAATGGATGAAATCGCCGACATCTTCATGGAACGCCTGGAAGAGGATTACGATGTAATCGACGAGGAATAATCCCTCTGTTTTTGTAAATTCTATTGCTTATACTCCTGCCGTGTTCGAGAAAGTATGGTTTTTATAATCCAACACTTTTCAAAAGGGGCGCCCCGCTCCGGCACTGGATTGCAGACCTCCCGCTTTTGCGGACGAAGGGAGCGTGAAGGTGCAGGGCAGCAACCCACCTGTCCATACGACGGGTTTTACTTGCCATGGCGACGGCACGGTGGGGTATCTATAAAAACAATGGCGCACTTTGTCTAAACAAGGTGCGCCTGATTTTTTAATAAAAAGATTTCCCTCTTTTTGTCGCTTACCTTTCAGACAAAAAGAGAAGAAGGAGGAAACCGATGAACAATCAATGGCTGATGCGGACCCGCACCCTGCTGGGCGACCCTGCGATGGAACAACTGCAAAACGCCACCGTCGCCGTCCTTGGACTGGGCGGCGTGGGAGGCGCTGCCGCCGAAGCGGTCTGCCGCATGGGTGTGGGACGGATGATTTTGATAGATAACGACAGCATCGACAGCACCAACTGCAACCGGCAGTTGTTTGCCACCGCCCAAACGGTCGGGCAGAGCAAGTGCCTTGCCGCAAAGGAGCGGCTGCTCTCCATCAACCCGGATTTGGAGCTTATTTGCCATCAGCAGTTTTTTCTCCCCGAAAATTCCGACTTTCTGTTCGAGCAGCAGCCGGATTTGATTTTGGATGCCATCGACACGGTGACCTCCAAGCTCTACCTTGCCCAGCAGTGCAGCCAGCGCGGCATCCCTCTGGTCAGCTGCCTTGGCACCGGAAACCGTCTGGACCCTTCCCTGCTGCGCTGGGGAGACATCTCCCAGACCTCCGGCTGCGGCTGTCCGCTTGCCCGTGTGATGCGCCGCGAGCTAAAAAAACGCGGCGTCCAGCGGCAGACGGTCGTTTATTCGGTGGAGCTGCCTGCTAAGACCACCGTCGGCGAGGCAGAAAACGGTCGACACAGCCCTGCCAGCTGCGCCTTTGTCCCGCCTGCTGCCGGTTATCTGCTGGCAAGCGTCGGCATCCGCCAGCTGCTGGGGATGATCCACTAAACGACATCTGCCTTTGAGAAAGGAGCGCGCCCGATGAAAGCTTTGCATCGCATCTTTGGGGTGCTGACCTGTTTTCCTGTTGTTCTCAGCCTGCTGCTGTTGCCGCTGCTGCCCGAGCGCATCCCTGCCCACTACAATCTGTACGGTCAGGTGGACCGCTGGGGAAGTAAGTTGGAGGTTTTGCTGCTGCCGCTGTGCTGTCTGGTCGGCGGTCTAATCTGGAAGAGATTCATTCAAAAAACCTCCCTTATCCAGCCGCAGAATCAAAAGCCGATGCTGGTTGCCGGTTGCTCGCTGCTGGCGGCTTTGGATGCCTTGTCCTGTGTCATCCTCTTTTTCTCCTTCTCCTCCGCAGATGTCCCGCAAACAGGACTCCTGCTGCCGCAGCTGCTCAATATCCTGCTGGGACTGTCGCTGTTGCCGCTGGGTACTGCCATGCCAAAGGTCAAACGCAACGGTGTCCTGGGTCTGCGCACCAAATGGAGCATGGCAAACGACCGCTGCTGGGAGCTTTGCCAGCGCGCCGGAGGAAAAAGCCTGCTGCTGACCGGTGTACTGCTCATTGCCGGCAGCCTGCTAATCGGCAATCGGCTGTGGCTCAATCTCCTGCCTATTGCTCTACTTATCCTTGACGGAATTTTCTGTATCCTTTATTCCTACCGGGTCTGGAAAAAATACAGCAGCTAAAATTTTTCTTTTTCATAACCTTTCTGCATAAAAGAGCCATCCTTTGATCAAACTGACAAAGGATGGCTCTTTTTTTCTTGGGAGGTGAAGTCATGCTGATGGTATACGGAGCGCTGATTGGCTTGCTCAACGGATTTTTCGGCTCGGGCGGCGGCATCCTTGCGGTCACCCTGCTGCAAAAGCAGGGCTTGCCCAGCCGTCAGGCGCACGCCACCAGTATTGCCATCATCCTTCCGCTGTCTCTGGTCAGTCTGGCGGTTTACTACCTAAACGGCAATCTGGAGCTTTTGCAGGGTCTGCCTTTCTTTTTGCCTGCGCTGCTGGGTTCTGCCTGTGGCGCATGGGGACTGCAAAAAATCCCGGTGCCACTGCTCAAGCTGTTGTTTTCCCTGTTGATTTTATACAGCGCCCTCCGGCTGGTGCTGGGTTAAATCTGCTTTTGATGGGAGGTATCCTCGTTGACCTTCAGTCTCTTTTCCTTTGCCGCTGTCTTTCTCTCCTCCGCCGCTGCTGCCATGGGATTGGGTGGGGGGACAATCCTGCTGCTGTACCTCTCCTTTTTTTCCACCCTCTCCCAGCCGCAGATGCAGTCGCTCAACCTGCTGCTCTTCCTGCCGGCTGCCGGTCTTTCCCTGTACTTCCATAGAAAAAACAAACTGATTGACACCGCTGTTTTATCCCGCTGCATTCTTTCCGGTGCGGTGGGCGGCGTGGTCGGAAGCCTGATTTCCAATCGCATCGACCCACAGCTGCTGCGGCGCTTCTTCGGAATTTTTCTGCTGTGCATCGGTCTGCGGGAGGGATACCTTGCAGCCAAGCTGATTTGCAAAAACTTTTTCCACCGCAAAGCATAAACGGCAGCTGTCGGTGCAAAATACAGTCAGAGGAAACATTTTACCTACGAAAGGATTGAGTGATCACCATGAGTAACGGTTTTCAGAAATTTATCTCCGGCAAGGGCTTCTACCTTGCTCTGGCGGTGTGCCTTGCCGGTGCAGGCGCTGCTGCCTGGGTCGCAGTGGACAAGACCATCCAGAGCGTAGAACCAGCTCCTATGGCAGAAAAGCCGCAGCTGAAACAGGAGCAGCCGTATGAGCCTGCAAAAAAGCAGCCCGCCGCCGACACCCCCAGCGCACAGTCGGACGGCGACAGCTCCCCTTCCACCCAGTCACAGCAGCTGCAAATCACTGCCGAAACGCCGGAGGAGGACCCATCCGCACAGGCATCCTCGCAGCCTTCCTCGCAGGAAAACTCTTCCGAAGCACAGCAGCCTTCCTCACAGACCTACGCCGAACCGAGCGAGCCGCAGCCTTCCTCCGACTTTTCTCTTGAGCTGCCGGTCAGTGGTGCTGCCATCACCCCATTCAGCGGAGATATGCTGGTGAAAAATGAAACACTGGGCGACTGGCGCACCCACAACGGCATCGACATCCGCGCAGAAGCCGGAGAAGCGGTCCGGGCAGCCAGCGACGGCACCGTCACCGCCGTGCGCAACGACCCGATGTGGGGAAATGTTGTCGAGGTGACCAGCGGCGAATATGTGATGACCTATGCGGGACTTTCTGCGGACATCCTGGTTAAGATGGACCAGTCCATCCGCGCCGGCGAGCAGCTGGGCAGCGTCGGCGAAGTCCCCTGCGAACTCTCGATGGAGCCGCATCTGCATTTTGACGTCCGTTCCAACGGAGAATATGTAGATCCGGTCTCCCTTGCAAAATAGACATCCCTCCTCTCAACACAAAAAGCTCCCCGATGGGGAGCTTTTTGTGTTTTAAGCGTCGATGCTCGAATTGTATGCGATTGGATTGGAATGGGTGCTGATGGTGGTGGATGGAGTTCC
>OLQA01002978.1_pt1 | contig 12595 bp, 9 predicted proteins | sample 1673151 | NCBI WGS metagenome assembly OLQA01 (sample SAMEA3136760, study PRJEB25190) | human gut metagenome | biome: human gut; feature: human-associated habitat; material: faeces | place: Austria | collected 2013 | reverse complement strand
GGATCCTCTGCGTATTCAATCTCGGCTTCCGCCAGTGCAGTCTCGCACTCCGGGCACCAGTAAACCGGCTTTAAGCCCTTATAGATGAGGCCCTTCGTCGCCATTTCGGAGAAGATCTCGATCTGCTTTGCTTCAAATTCCTTGCGCAGGGTGACATACGGGTTGTCCCATTCACCGATGCCGCCAAGACGCTTGAAGGAGTTGCGCTGCTCATCGAGGTAGCCGAGGGCAAACTCGCGGCAGAGCTTGCGCAGCTCGATGTCGGAGATTGCAGTGGAATTCGAAACGCCCGCTTTCTTTCTGGCCTTCAGCTCGGTCGGCAAGCCATGGGTATCCCAGCCGGGAACATACGGTGCCTTAAAGCCGGACATATTCTTGTAGCGAACGATAAAGTCCTTCAGCGTCTTATTCAGCGCCGTGCCGAGGTGGATATCGCCGTTTGCATACGGAGGGCCGTCGTGCAGAACATAAAGCGGCTTACCGTCGTTCTTTTCGAGAACGGTCTCGTAAACCTTGTCTTCATACCACTTTTCGAGCATTACCGGCTCGCGCTTCGGTAGGCCGGCCTGCATGGCAAAGTCGGTCTTGGGGAGATTCAATGTGCTTTTGTAATTCATATATTGATCCGTGCCTTTCTGCTGGTTTTATCTTCTTTTAAATTTACCCTTTTTCTTGTCGCCTTCGTCTTCAACGCCGAACTCCAGCGTGCTGAAAAGGGCCTCCTTTTCTTTCTGCAAAGATTCCGGGATGTCGGCGTAAGCGTTCAGATCAAGGCCGATGCCGCTGAACTGCTCTTTAATATAAGAGTCCTTGTCGTAAACAGGCTGCGGCTGTACCGGCGCCGGTGCGGGGATCGGCTCTGGGACAGGTGCGGGAGCGGGCTTCGGCTCTGCGGGGGCCGGTGCGGGTTCCTCTTCGACCTGCTGTGCTGCAGGCACCGGGATTTCTTCTTCCGGCTCCTCAATCACTTCGGGCTCGGTGTATACCGGCGTCGGTTCCTCGGCGGGCGCTTTTTCCTCCTGCTCTTCCTCCGGCAAATCAAACGTCGGAATCTTCTCAATCACGGCAAGGTGTTCTTTATAAATGCCGTAGAGCGATGCGCGGAAGTTTGTCACCTCGCGCTTCATGTTCTCCAGCTCTTTCTCTTTTGCGGCGATCTGCTTTTCATAGGACTTCACAAGCGTTTCGGAGCGGCCCTTCGCATCTTTTACAAGAGCGTCCGCCTTCGCGTTTGCGTCGTTCACAATCTTCTCGGCCTTCGCCTTTGCCTCACGGATGGAAGCATTGCCAAGGCGCTGTGCGCTGAGGATTGCGTCCTTAATACCGTCTTCCTCTGCACGGTAAGACTCAATTTTTGCAGCCAAAATAGAAAGCTTCTCCTGCAGCTCGGCGTTTTTCGCCTGTAACTGCTGCACAGCGGCGGAATCATCCGTCTTGCGCGTTTTAATCTCTGCGTTTTCCTTTGTGAGCGCCGTTACGGTCTCCAAAACTTCATCAATAAACTGATCGACATCATCAGAATTGTAACCGGAAAAATTTGATTTTCTGAAGCTGACTTCCTTGATGTCTTTAATCGATAACATGTGTGTAAGCCTCCTATATGTATTTTCTGCATTTCACAGATAAACGGCCCTTTTTCGTGACCGGGCCGAGCATATCAACAATAAATCGCCCGCAGCGGCGTATGGAGATGATGTCTCCTTCATTTACACGGTGCGAAACGGAATCCGTCTCCCTATGGTTGACGGAAACCAGACCCGCGTGCACCATCTGCGCGGCTTTTTCCCTGCCGGTGCCCGCCAAAAAGGCAACCAAGCAGTCTAAGCGTTCCGAAGCGACCACGCCGCCCATCGGCTGAAAGCTGTGCGCCTGCGGCAGCGGATCTGTAAAGCCCTTTGTAATCTGCACCCCCACCCGACCGATCTTATCGATCTGCGAAAGAAAGTGCGGCGCAAGCTCTGTTTTCACAAACAGCACGGCGCGCCCTTCTTCGGCCAGAATATCGCCGAGCGATGCACGCACCACGCCCTGTGCCAGAAATGAGCCCATAAAATCGCGGTGTGAAAGCGCATCCTGCCGGCGAAACTTCACCGTGAGCCCCGTCACCGGGAACTCCTCATCTAAGGGCTCCATATAATCCGGAAACACGCCCAAAACCGTTCGTTCCGCTTCGGGAAAGCCACCGAAAAACCGGTAATTTTCCGCATGTACACGGCGCAAATATTCTTCTGCATACGCGCGCTCGGAAAGATCCAAAAAGCCCAAAAACGCCGGCCTTTTTTCGCCAAGGCGCAGGCAATCCTCTATTTTCGCTTCAAAAAGCTTGTCTTCCTGTGCGGCCATATCAGAACGTTACGCCGTTCTGTGCAAGGTCATCGCGAATCTCCGCACCGCTCAGGCTCACGCCCGCAGGCGTGAAAATATACGTCTTCGCGGCGATGGGTCTCACCTCGCCGTGGTTCGCGTAAGAAGCGCCGCTGAGGAACGCCAGAATATAGCGCGCCTCGCCCGCGTTCGTCTCTTCAAAATTCACAACGACCGTATGGCCCTGGTTGATTTCATCCGCAATGCTATTTGTGTCGTCACGGAAAGAGTTCGGCTTAAACACAACCACCTGTGCGCCTGCGCGTGCGTGGTTAATGTTCACAACGCGGTTCGAGCTTGAAGAGGAGAACGAACGGCGTGCGGAAGGCTGTTCCTCGCGGCTGTCTGCCGTGGGCTCCGTGGCCTCGTCCTCGTAGTATTCATCATACTCGTCATCGGGCGGGTTCCACATTTTCTGAAGCTTCTCTACAATGCCTGCCATATATTATACCTCCATTTTCTGCATAACAGGGTCGGTCAGCGCGTGTAGTCGCGCGGGCCGAAAAGCGAAGAGCCGATGCGCACCATAGTGGCGCCGCACTCGATGGCCTCCGCGTAATCGGAAGACATACCCATCGAAAGGCAATTCATAAATACATTATCTATTTTTTTGGCGCGGATGTCAATAAAAGATTGATGCATTTGGGAAAAATAATTGCATAGCGCGGATTTTTCCGCACAAATTGGTGGAATTGCCATCAATCCGTTCACCTGAATGCCCGGCAGCACGGCAATTTCTTCCAATAACGCGGGCAGCGCAGCTTTTTCAATGCCGCCCTTGCTTTCTTCCCCGCCGATATTCACTTCAATGAGCACCGGCATTTTGCGGCCTATTTTCTCCGCAAGGCGGGAAATTTCCTTTGCAAGCTTTACGGAATCCACCGACTGGATGCAGTCGACCTTATCGATGATATATTTCACCTTGTTCGTCTGCAAGCGCCCGATAATCTGGCCGGAAACGCCCTTGTCCCAATCGATCTTTTCATATTTGTCCATGAATTCCTGCACGCGGTTTTCGCCGATGAAGCGCAGGCCGCAGCCGATGGCGTGGTTGATGACTTCCGCCGGCACGGTCTTCGTCGCCGCAAGAAACGTGATGTCCTCGGGCTTTCTGCCGGAGCGCACCGCTGCCTCCGCAATGCGGTTCGTGATGACCTTATAGTTTTCCTCTACGTCCCTAAAACGCTCCTCAAAGCATTTTTCCGTCATAAAGATCCGTCCCTTCCACAATGACTTCATCGTAAAGCTGTATCGTTCTCGAGGTGACGAGCTGCTCTTTTTCCGAGGAGGAAAGGTTCAGCTTGCACACGGCATAGCCGTCGATCGTCGCATCGGAGAATACCTGTACAAAGCGCACGCGGCTGCCGGACTTGATGTAAACACCCTTCACGTTCTGTTCCACATGCTCCGTCACATTGCCGTCCGTGTCCGTATCCGTCACGGTCACATCCGCAAAGTGGATGGCCTTTTCGTTCACGAGCACACCGGCATACGACTGTAAATCGATGCGCAGCGGCTCTTTGCGCGCGGCGGCAAGGTCTGTGTTCATGTAAGAGCACTTCAAAATGACCACTGCATCCCCGCTCGCTTCGTCCCTATTGATCTTCACGACCTCGGCCGGGATTGTCTCCGCCGTCGCAAACGGCATCTCCACCTTCACATTCGTCGTGCGGTCAAGCCGCACAAGGTCGTTTTCATCGATGATGCACGCAATGTACCAGTTGAATTCCTTTGCCACCTTGCCGATGACCGTGCTGTCCGCATTGCTGCCCGCTTCGCCTTCTTCCAGCGCACGCACATCGCTTACGGTCAGCTGCTCCACATCGTCGGTGTCCACCGCGTTTTCGTAGCCGTCCACCGTATGGATAAAATAACCGGAAGCCGGCGACGTTACCGTGCCGGTGCTTGAAGAGGTCGTCGTCTCCAGCGTTGCACGTTCCGATTTCAAATTCTCAATATGCGCCACATAGCTCGCGGAATCCTCCGCGCCCGTCACGATCTGCTTTTGGCCCATCAAGAGGTACAGGTCGTTTTTATCGTTCGAGATCGACGAAAACGCACCGGATTTCAAATCGGAAAGCAGCCCTGTGACCGTTTTATTGATCTGGCTGCCGATGTTCTTCGGGTTCGAGGACGCGACTTCTGTGGGGTTCTCCAGCACGGCTAACCGCGTAAGCTCCTCGTCGATGCGCAGCATGCGGTTGTGTGCGGCGGCGTCCTCTTCCGCGGGGTACAGCTCTGCTACCGTGCCGCCGAACGCCGTTTTCTCTCCGTCGTCCAGCGTGTAGTTCAAAACGCCGTCGTACCGCGAGTACACAAGCTCCTCATTGCGAATAATAAAGCCCGTGGTGTCGATGGATGCGGAAAGGTCCGCGTACATGGCCGTTTCCGTTTTAAATCCGGTGTATTGGCTTCTGTAAATCTGGTAGCCTACATATATCAAAAGCAAAATCGCCACGGCGATCGAACTGATTTTACGAAATAATGTGTTGCTTCCCATAGCGGGGCTTCCTTTCAGTCTTCAAAATGCGCGCGGGCTATGTCCTCTGCCGCGCTTATCAGGTCTGCCGGGGCATCAAAATCATCCGCAAAAAGCCACACGGCATCTTCCTCCCGGCGGAACCACGTCAATTGGCGCTTGGCATAGCGCCGTGTTTCCCTTTTTATATTTTCCTTTGCTTCGTCTAAGGAGCACTGCCCCTCAAAATACGGGAACAGCTCCTTGTAGCCGATGGCCTGCACGGAGGTCTGCCCCGGCGTGCCATACCGCTTAAAATAATCCTCGGCTTCTTTTAATAGGCCGTCTGCAAACATCTGCTCCACGCGCAGGTTGATACGCCCGTAAAGCGTCTCGCGGTCTCTGAAAGACAGCACCAACATTTTCCCGTCATACGGCGATTCCACCGCTTTCGAGTCCTTCGCCTGCTTCGAGAACGGCTCGCCCGTCACCATGCAGTATTCAAGCGCGCGGATGACCCTACGCGTATTATTCGGATGGATACCCTCCGCCCCCTCGGGATCAAGCTTTTTTAGCCGCGCATAAAGCGGTTCAATGCCGTCTGCCGCAAATTCCGCTTCCAAATTACCGCGGATTTCATCGTCACGGCTGTTTTCCGTAAACGGCACCGCCTTTAAAAGCGAGCGCGCATATAAGCCCGTGCCACCGACAAGCAACACGTTTTTGCCACGCGCATGTATGTCTTCGATCACCTTTCCCGCAAGCGCCACATAGTCGCTCACGCTGAACGGCTCCGCGGGATCCTGAAAACCCATCAGGTGGTGCGGCACACCCTGCATCTCGTCCGCGGTCGGCTTTGCCGTGCCGATCTCCATGCCCCTATAAATCTGCATCGAGTCACACGAAACCACCTCCGCATGGAGCTTTTTCGCAAGCGTTACGGAAAGCGAGGTCTTGCCGGAGGCCGTCGGCCCGCACACCGCGAATACCTTGATTTTCTCTTGTGCTTCCGTCATTCCGGCGCCTCCTTTTTGTTTACATAACTTTATAATAGCACAACTTCCGCCCGTGTTTGTGAGCAAACCGTTAAACTCTGCCGAATTCTTTTTCCAGCGTTCGCTTTTTCAGCATCACGTAGATCGGCCTGCCGTGCGGGCAGTAGCGCACATCGGGATTCGCTTCCAGCTCTTCCGCAAGTGCAATGAGTTCCTCTTTTTTCGAGGCGTTCCCACCCTTAATGGCTGCGCGGCACGCAATGTTGTGGTACAGCCAGTCCATGTGCTCCGTCGTCGCGTCGGTCTTGTTTTCTTCAAGGTATCCCGCCATTTCGAGCACGGAGTCCTTGATGTCCGCACCGTTCAAATTAAGCGGCGCGCTGCGCACCAAAACGGTACCGCTGCCGAAATCTTCCACGTCAAAGCCCGCCTGCTCAAAAACATTCAAATTCTGCAAAACCGCCGTGTACTCGTTTTTGTCCATCGTCACCGTCACGGGCACAAGCAGCGTCTGCGCCATAGCAGCTTCTTCGCGCCGTTTGAGCTTTTCGTACAGCAGTCGCTCATGCGCGGCATGCTTGTCGATAAACATCAGCGTCTGCGCGTCGTATTCAAGGATGATATACGTGTCAAACACCTCGCCGATCACCTTATGCGCCGTGCGGGGTAAATCCCGCTCCGTCTCCGGCACAATGCATGTTTTTGGCTGTGCGTTGCTTTCCGGGTTTTCCTGCACCGCTTCCGTCTGCACGGGTGTTTCCTCCCACGCCGGCGGCACGGGCTCAGTCTTGGGCGGCTGCGGTAAGGGCGGTTCTTCCGTTCTCACTTCCGGCTTTGTCACCGGCTGCGGCTCCGCCTCCAAAACGCGCTCGATCGACGTACGAATACTTTCAAGCTGCGGCTTTTCCTCCCGCTCTGCGCTGTCCGAGAACGTATGCGGCATCGGCGGCATATCGACGGGCGGCTCATACGGCGCTTCCGCCTCTTTTTTGCTCGTGCTGATAACGGGCGCAGACTTCACGACCGGCGCAGGCATCGGCTTCACCGTCTCCGTTTTCGGCGGCTGATTCAGCACCATTTGCTGCGGCTTTACGACCACATCCGGCTTATACGGGTCGATGGGCCGCCTTGCGTGCTGCGCAAGGTCAACGGACTTCATATCGCGGCTCGCCGTCACGGCGGATTTCACCCCGTGGTACACCGCATCAAACACCGGACGCTCGTTCACAAAGCGCACCTCCAGCTTCGCCGGATGCACGTTCACGTCGACGACCGACGACGGCAGCTCGATGTGCAGCACGCACGCCGGGAATTTACCCACCATAATCGCGCCCTTGTATGCTTCCTCCAGCGCCACACACGCCGTGCGGCTGCGCACAAAACGCCCGTTGATGAAGAAATTCTGCATGCTGCGGTTCGGTCGGCTCGCAATCGGCGACGAGATATACCCGTGCACGCGAATGCCGCCCAAGGTATAATCCACCGGCAGCAAAGCGCCGGAAAACTCCTTGCCGAACACCGCATAAATCGCCGAGCTCAGCTTGCCGTCGCCCGGCGTGTGCAGCACTTCCTTGCCCTCGCGAATGAGACGGAACGAGATTTCCGGATGCGAAAGCGCAATTTTGTCCATCAGTCCCGCCACGGAGTTGCCCTCTGCGGTGTCTTTCTTCAGAAACTTCATACGCGCCGGCACGTTAAAAAACAGGTCGCGCGCCGTAATGGTCGTGCCAAGTGGGCAGCCCGCGTCTTCGATCTCCACGTCGCTGCCGCCCTCGGAGGAATAGTGCGTGCCGATTGAACTGTCCGCCGTGCGCGTGATGAGGTCAACGCGCGACACAGCCGAAATGGATGCCAGCGCCTCACCGCGGAAGCCGAGCGTCAAAATCGCGTCTAAGTCGTCCTTTTCGCGCACTTTGCTCGTTGCATGGCGCAGAAATGCCGTCGCCACGTCCTCGCGCGCAATGCCGCAGCCATTGTCCGTCACACGGATATACGTCACGCCGCCGCGGCGAATTTCCACCGTGACAATCGACGCGCCGGAGTCAATGGAGTTTTCCACAAGCTCCTTAATGACGGAAGACGGGCGCTCCACCACCTCACCGGCAGCGATCAGCTCCGCGACCTGCTTTTCCAAAACGTGAATTTTCGGCATTTTCTGCACCTTCCTTTCGCGTTAAATCTATTTCAGCATATTTGCAAGTTCAAACAAAATGTTCATCGATTCGATCGGCGTCAGCGTGTTGACGTCCAGGCTTTTCAGGCGGTTTAAAACCTCCGTGTCCTTTGTCAGCATCGTCAGCTGTATCGGTTCCTCCTGCTGCACTTTCACGGCGTTTTTCGGTTTTTTCACCATCTCGCCGCTTTCAAGGCTCTTTAATACCTCTTTCGCACGCCGCACCACCTTGTCCGGCACGCCCGCAAGCTTCGCGACCTCAATGCCGAAGCTGTCGTCCGCGCCGCCGCGCACGATACGCCGCAGGAACGTGATGTCGTCCCCGCGCTTTTTCACCGCAATACTGAAGTTCTGCACACCGGGCAAAAGGTCTTCCAGCTCCGTCAGCTCGTGGTAATGCGTCGCAAACAGCGTCTTCGCACCGCATAGCTTTTTGTCGTGTACGTATTCGATGACCGCCCGCGCAATGCTCATGCCGTCAAACGTCGAGGTGCCGCGGCCGATCTCATCTAAAACCAGCAAGCTGTCCTTCGTGGCGCTCTTCAAAATTTCCGCCACCTCGGCCATTTCCACCATGAACGTGGACTGCCCCGCCGCAAGGTCGTCGGAAGCGCCCACGCGCGTGTAGATGCCGTCCACAATGCCGATCTCCGCCGCGCTCGCCGGCACAAAGCAGCCGATCTGCGCCATGATGACAATGACCGCCACCTGCCGCATATATGTAGATTTACCCGCCATGTTCGGGCCCGTAATAATAGACACACGGTTCTGATTCGGGTCCATCTCAAGGTCGTTCGGCACAAACGGCGCGCTGCCCGTCAGCAGCGCCTCCACCACCGGGTGCCGGCTGTCCTTTAAATACAGCCTGCCGTTCGCCGTAATGGTCGGGCGCGTGTAGTCGTTCCGCACAGATACCGCCGCAAACGATGCCAAAACATCCAGCTCCGCAATCGCCTTCGCCGTCTCCTGCACGCGGGTCAGCTGCTCCGCAATCGTCCTGCGCACTTCTTCAAACAGCTTGCCCTCAAGTGCAATAGAACGGTCGTGCGCACCTAAGATGCGGTTTTCAAGCTCCTTTAATTCCTGCGTGATGTACCGCTCGCCGTTTGCAAGCGTCTGCTTGCGCACGTAGTGCTCCGGCGTTTTGTCCTTAAACGCGTTCGAGACTTCAAGGTAATACCCGAACACGCGGTTATACCCCACGCGCAGTTTCGGAATGCCCGTCGCTTCGCGCTCGCGCGCCTCCAGCTCGGCGATGAGCTGCTTGCCGTTCGTCATGTCACTTTTCACTTCGTCAAGCTCCGCGTTGAAGCCCTCGCGGATAATGCCGCCCTCACGGATCGTGTGCGGCGGCTCCTCCACAACGGCGCGGTCGATGAGTTCGCAAATATCGGAGAGCACATCCATGCGGCTGTCGATGTCGCGCAGCATCGTCGCTTTAAACGTCGCAGAAAGCGCTTTCAGCTGCGGCAAGCGCGTCAGCGCCGACCACAGCGCACGCAGGTCTTTGCCGTTTACAGAGCCGTACACCACGCGCGTCATAATGCGCTCCAGGTCAAAAATGCCCGTCAGTGCCTCGGTCACATCGTCTAAAAGCGGGCGGTTCTCAAACAGCTCCTCCACCGCGTTTTGCCGCAGCGTAATGCCCGCCGGGCTCAAAAGCGGCTGCTCGAGCCATGTGCGGATAAGCCGCTTGCCCATCGCCGTTTTGGTCTTGTCAAGCACCCACAAAAGCGAGCCGCGGCGCTCCTTGCTGCGCATCGTCTCGAGTAATTCAAGGTTTCGGCGCGTGTTTAAATCAAGCCGCATCGTCTTCGCCTGCGAATATATGCGAATTTCCTCCATGCGCTCCAAACCCGTGATTTGCGTGCGGCTGAGATACTCGAGCAAAGCGCTCAGCGCCGCCGTGATCTCCGGAAAATTCAAAACGGCGGAGCGTTCCAAAACCTCGGGGTGAAACTGCGCCTTCACCGTTTCTTCCGCGTGCAGCGGTTCGTAAACCGCAAAATCCATGCACTCGAGTGACGCCGAAAGCTTATCGGAAATGAATTTCGCCACGTCCGTCAAATCGGTAAATTCCGGGTTGATGAGGATTTCGCGCGGCGTAAATCGCGACAGCGCGTCGATGACCGCGCGGGAGAGCGTCTCGCCCTTCTCCGCCGTCAGCGTCGTCGCCTCCAGCTCGCCCGTTGAAATATCCGCAAAGCAGATGCCCACCTTATCCCCCTGATAATACGCGGAAGCGATGTAGTTGTTCTTCGCCTCGTCGAGCATGCTGCTTTCCATAACGGTGCCGGGCGTGATGACGCGGATAACGCTGCGCTTTACGATGCCCTTTGCAAGCGCCGGGTCTTCCATCTGCTCGCAGATGGCAACCTTGTAGCCCTTTGCCACAAGCCGCGCGATATACGTCTCCGCGCTGTGGAACGGCACGCCGCACATCGGCGCGCGCTCCTCCTGGCCGCAGTCACGGCCTGTCAGCGTCAGCTCCAGCTCACGCGACGCGATTTTCGCATCGTTAAAGAACATCTCGTAAAAGTCCCCAAGGCGAAAGAAAAGGAGCGTGTTCGGGTACTTTTCCTTCACTTCAAAGTACTGTTTCATCATCGGGGAATAATCAGCCATGCCCGGCCTCCATATCGTTAAGATTCAGTCAACAAGTGAATTACTACCAAAGGCAGATTTTTGTAAAGTAGGTGCGCGAGATGCGCCGTCAAATTTTTCGTCATGAGCGTATACGCCTTGCGTAGTAAATTCCGCAGGCAGGCTGGCGCCTGTCAAGGACTTTACGACTGGTATGGCGGAAAAGATGCAAGCAGATCACGTGCAAACTTTGCAAAATTCTGCCTTAGTGGCAGCCACCGCCGCAGGTCGCACAGCTGCCGGTGCAGCCGCAGGCATCGGGATCGCAGCCATCCGGGTCCTGACCCTCCGCGCACATGGAAAGCACACCCGTCACGCGCTGCATCAGCGCATCAAACTCGTTCTTTGCCGCCTGATACGCCGCCATGTGCTCGTTCTGCATCACTCTGCCGTAAATCTCGCGCAGTTCTTTGTTGTACTGCTCGATAAGTTCCTCGCTGCGGTCTTCCTTTGCCGCCTCGTTGTTGATGGCCATGCGCTTTAAGTTGAATTCGCCGATGGCGTTCTGCAAAGCTTCGTCCTCGTTGCACTGCTGCTCCGCAACGCTCATGTTGATGTAGGTCTGGTCCTGCTGCAAAGCGCGGCCGAGTTCTCTTGTCAGTTTCATGATATCCATAGTAATAGCTCCTTAAAATAAATTATAAATTTTATTGTATTTTGAAAAAGCAATGGGTCAAAATCCGTTTTGCTTAGTCTGCACATTCGCCGCGCAAAATCCAGTTGCGCGCTTCGGTCACTTTTACATTTTTGAATTCGCCGATCCATTCGTCTTCGCCGGGGAACTCCACAATGATGCTGCTTGCGGTGCGACCGCTGAGCAAACCGTTTTTCTCGTTGCGCTCTTCAATAAGCACACGCTCCGTGCTGCCCACCATGGAAGCGCAGCGCTTTGCGGCGATCTCCTCCTGTGTCTTCAAAAGCTCCGAGAACCACTGCGTTTTCTCCTTGTACGTGACAGGGTCTTCCATTTCGGCGGCTCTCGTGCCGGGGCGCGGCGAGAAAATAAACGTAAAGAGCGACGGGAACTCCACCTCGCGGATGAGGCTCAGCGTCTCGCAGAACTCCTCATACGTCTCGCCCGGAAAGCCGACGATAATGTCGGAGGTCAGTGACAGATCCGGCATTTTCTCTTTCGCATAGCGGATGAGGTCAAGGTATTTTTCGCGGTCGTAGTGGCGGTTCATCGCCTTTAGCACACGGCTGCTGCCGGACTGGCACGGCAGGTGGATGTAGTGGCAGATGTGCCGGCTCTCCGCAATCGTGTCGAACAGCTCGTGCGTCGCGTCCTTCGGGTGCGAGGTCATAAAGCGCAAACGGTAGTCGCCGTCAATCGCGTCAATGCGGCGCAGAAGCTCCGAAAAATTCACTTTCTCCGGCAAGCCCTTGCCGTAGGAATTCACGTTCTGTCCAAGCAGCGTAATTTCTTTGTAGCCCTGCTCAATGAGCTCGCGGCACTCGGCGACGATGGCATCCGGGTGGCGGCTCTTTTCCCGGCCGCGCACATACGGCACAATACAGTACGAACAGAAATTGTCGCAGCCGTACATCACGGTCACCCACGCGCGTGTGTTGCCGTCGCGGCGCACCGGCAGACCTTCAATGATCTCTTTCGATTCATGCCCGCGCAAAAAAACGCGCTTCGAGTCGGTCACGGCGGTGTACATCATCTCCGGCAGTCGGTGGATGACGTGCGTGCCGAACACGATGTTCACAAACGGGAACGACGCCTTAATGCGCTCCGCCACGCGCTCCTGTTCCATCATGCAGCCGCATACGGCAATGAGCAGCGACGGGTTGCGGCGTTTCACGTTTTTCAGCGCGCCGATGTTGCCGAACACGCGGTCTTCGGCGTGCTCGCGAATGGCGCAGGTGTTGAACAGAATAAAATCGGCTTCATCTTCATTTTCAGTGAATTCAAAGCCCATTTCAGAGAGCATACCCTTAATGCGTTCGCCGTCCGCC
>OLQA01002958.1_pt1 | contig 12660 bp, 8 predicted proteins | sample 1673151 | NCBI WGS metagenome assembly OLQA01 (sample SAMEA3136760, study PRJEB25190) | human gut metagenome | biome: human gut; feature: human-associated habitat; material: faeces | place: Austria | collected 2013 | reverse complement strand
AGCCGAAGGGCGGGATGGTCACGATCCCTTCCTTTTGCTTTTGCCGGTAGCCGGTTCGCACACGGCGGCTGCCGTCGCGGGCATAGAAGTCATTAACCAAGCCCTTGAAGCCAATGATGAGATCGTCGTTTTCGTTGAACGTATCGATATTTTCCGTCGCCGAGAGGACGCGGACGTCGTGTTCCCGCAGGTAGTCGATAAACAGGGCAGTCTGCGTTCGGTGTCGACCCAGGCGGGATAGGTCTTTGACAATGATGGCTTCAATCTTGCCCGCTTCGACCACTTCATAGATTTTATCGATGCCCTCGCGGTTGAAGTGCATGCCGCTGACGTTATCGTCAAAGGATTCGCCGACGACCTCGTGCCCGTTTGTGACGGCGTATTCGTAGATAATTTTCCGCTGATTCGTCAGGGAGTTCAGTTCATCGTCCTCGTCCCGACTCAGGCGGTAATACAGCCAGACTTTCATGGTTCCTCCTTTCCGCTATGGTGCGTGCCGATTGCAGCACACACCATAGCACACTGTTTTTCAAATAGCTAGAACAATCCATCATGCGCAGCAGGAATCTACATGATCAACAAAATCCTCCTGCGACTTTGTATATGGCTGGTCTACCGAGAGGTAGTCATGCACCAGCATTTTCAGAAATTCATCGAACTGCGCATCCGTACCGATGTAGCTGAACATGACCTCCGAAATAGTTTCTTTTCGTTTTCTTGCCATAGGCGTTCCTTTCATAGTTCCTGTTTCATATCCCAATCTTCGTGATCGTCCTCGGCGTGACCGAGGGCGGTTTTCTTTTGCCGGAGCTTCTTCCGGCGCTTGCTGTCGATATGCGGTGGCATAGTCGTTCCGTCGTGCTGCGGCGCATTGTCCGTCATCTGCTCCACAGCACGACCAAGACGCACAGCGTCGCGCATAAGATCACTGACGTAATCGAGATCCACGCGCAGAGACGGATTTTCTTCTTCGCCGCCTGTGCCATATTGGAAAGCTGCTGATTCGCTTCTCCCGTCACTGTATTCAGCGCTGTTTTGGTACTCTCGCTCAGCTCTTTGCAGCTGGAAGAATACCTCGCGCTCAGACTCCCAGCCTGTCTCTCGAACTCTGCTGCGCTCATCTGCATCTCGGTCAAAGCGGTCTGCGCTTCCTGCTTGGTCAGGAGCGTTTTCAAGTCCGTGTCCAGCTGCATCTGCTGCCGAAACAGCCGTCCTGCATTTCGAGCAGCGCGCTCCAGTTCCGCTCCGTGACCATCACGCTGGTTTCCAGCCGCTGCGCCTCGTCCATCAGCTTTTTGTGCTGCGTCAACATTTCTTGTGTTGTCATTCTCCGTTCTGTATCCAAACTCTTCCTCCATATTTTCTTTCAAGTATTTTTCTATATGTAATTTGCTGTCACGGCATTTGCGCCCATCCGGTGTGGTGTAGGTGATGTTCTTGCGGCTGTCCGTCCACGTGGCGTCGTAACCCTCAGAGCGGAGCAAGATCAGAAATTCCTCGCGGCTCCCAGCGCAGCGCATACATTCATCGATCACGCGCATGAGTTCAAACTTCCAGCTCTCGCCCTTAACTGCCGTGTAGTATTCTGCGTTGGACATTCCACGCGACTGCCGCTGCTCGTCTTTCTGGAATTTAGGTAACCCCAGTTCCTCACAAATTTTATCATTGCGAACGCGCAGTTCCTGAATCTGTTCGTCCGCCATATGCACCTTCCTGCCCGTCTCGAAGTTCACACTGTTGATGATGCAGTGCGAGTGGATGTGTTCCCGGTCGACATGCGTGCAGACCAGTACCTCGCAGCCCTCGAAATATCCAGCCAATCTGCGCGCCGCTTCGTGCGCCATACGCGGGTCGATGTCCGCACCTTTGGGAAAACTCTGTACCATGTGGTAGAACATCACGCCGCCGTCCTTGTGGTGCAGCAGCTTCGTACTGAGGAATTCATCGAACGCTGTTTCCGGCTGGCAGCCAATGCCGCTGACGAGCTGCTGACCATCCCAGAGCGTTTTCCTGAGCTGGGAGATGTAGCGCATGACGCTTTTCATGCACCCGCGTGTTTGCGTTCCCTTTTTGTAGTTCACGAAATGGACGATTGCGATTTCCCTGCACCACCTTCCTGCAACTCCCGCAGAGCCGTGCTGATCTTAGAAAACTCCTGCACGGCAGAATCCAGATTGGCGAACTGTACCTTGCCCATATTCGCCAGCACAGCCAGCTGGTTGAGATTGTTGCCAATGGCTTTCTGCTGCCGCAGGATTTCCTTCAGTCCGTCCAGAATCACAATGCGTTTTCCAAGGCAGCAAGCAGTCACATAGTCGCTCTGGCTCATGTGCGCCTGCGCTGCTTTTCGGCGGATTGTCTCTAAATCCTGTTCCGAGATCCGAATGCTGAATTGCTTGTCTTTTTTCATGTTTCCTCCGTTTTCATTGAAGTGGGTATGGGCTTCTGCCCGATTTGGGGCATTTGGCAGGGAGCCGGGGTACCGGCGACTAGCCAAATGCGATGCTGGCTCCTCCCGAACGGGAGGATTTTTCCCGCCGCGGCGGGACTTCTCTGCGTTGGGTCGGCGTATTGCGTCTGCGTTTTTTTGCGTTGCCCACACGTCGGCGCAACGTGGGGCTTTGCGGCACTCCTGCGCACACACTCGCAGTCGGGGCAGAAAGCCGCACACAGCGGCGACACGCGCCTCACGGCGCGGTGCAGGCGCTCGGCACACCCGCAGGGTCGATAGGGTCGATTTTTCCCACGGTGGGAAGATCGGCACTTTCGGCACTCCGGAGCGAGATCAGCCGCTTTCCGTTGCTGCGGTAGGTCTTGACCAGAATTCCGTTTTCCCTTAGAGTCTCAACGCTTTCCAGTGCCAGACGGGTCACTTTTTTCGGCGTGATACCAAAGCTGCCGTCAGGGTCGATCTTTGCGGACAGTGCCGATGGCGTGCCGGTGTATTCCGAATCGGCACTGAGCAGCGCAGAGAAAAGATGCACGAGCTGAAGCGCAGAAATCTTAGAAGCGCCGATGCAAGTTTTGCTGTCTGCAAGCAGCTTCCAGATATGATCTTCCTCGCCAAGCTCCAGCTTTAATGTCCGGTCCGGGATGTCCCGCCCGGTGCAATGCAGCGAGGCAATATTGGCAAGACGCGAACTCTTTTGCAGTACAAACGTTGAGTCTGCCGCGCCGCTTAAACCCGTCGAGCCGGAGATCATGTTCATCGGATCATCGTCGTGGAGCTTGCGCAGGTGGTGGATCAAGAGGATTGCAATGTGCCGCTTGTCCGCAAGCTGTTTCAAAATCCCGATGTCCTGATAGTCATTTGCGTACAGATTGCTGTCACTGCCAGTGCCTCGAACGCGCTGCAAGGTGTCAATCACAACGAGCTTGGTCGCCGGATGCTCGGTCAAGAACTGCTCGATCTGTTGTTCCAACCCGTGCTTGAGCGTGTCGGCCATGATCGCAAAGTGCAGCGTCGGCGGCGCATCTTCCGTCAGGTCAAAGAGTCGCGTCTGGATGCGTTGGAACGAATCTTCGAGACTGAGATACAACACTTCGCCCTGTGTTGTTGCGAAATTCCACAGCGGCTGCCCCTGCGCAACGCATAAGCAGAGCCATAATGCCAGCCAAGACTTGCCGATTTTCGGTGCGCCCGCGAGGATATGCAAGCCCTCTGGAATGAGCTCTTCCACCAGAAAATACGTTGGTTCATACGTCCGATTTTGCAGATCTTCCGCATTGATGGTTTCCAGTTTGGTCATTTTTCACTTCCTTTCCGTTTGCTATTGACATTCTGTGTTTCATGGTTTAGACTTATAATTAGTCAATAGATTTGTTTTCTATTTTTAGACTAACATAACTCTAAAGTATTGTCAAGACTAATTTATAAATATAATTTCTATAAATCTATTTTGAGGTGCAGTCATGTCTGATTTTCAGTGCAAATTTTATCTTCTGGACGGCGCGGAGACGCTGGAGTGCAAGGAAGGAAACGCTGAGTATGTCATAAAAATAGCAGACCGTCCGTTTCCGGACAGTCTGCTGTCATTCGTATATTATGACGTAAATTCGTGGGAGCCGCGCTTCCATGAAGCGGAGCGCTCGCTGATTAAATTTTACCAGACGCGAGACACAGTGTGCCTGAAGCCAGTGCAGAAGCTTCTGGACGATATCAAGGACGAGCATCCATATTTCTTCTATCTATGGCTGGATTGGAGCGATAGATTAAAACTTGCGACACCGGATTACAAAAATCCGACGCGACTTTTGCCGCACAAGGAACTGGCGCACGTTCCGAGCAATCTGGCGACCATGCAGCAGCAAATTTTACGCCTGTTCCAAACGGTTCTGGACGCAAGTATCACCGACGTTGACTTTTCCGTGCGGGTGCAGGCGTATGAGCAGGCTCCGTCTTTGCAGAAATTTGACTTCCAGCCGATGAGCATTTCGTTTGAGTTTGTGGGCGAAAAGCAATTCGCGGAGGTGCTTTATCCGCAAAATATGTACGACCTGATCGACTTTTCCCTGTGCGAGTGCATCCGGCAAAGAATCGCTATGCGCACCTGCAAAAACTGCGGCAAATATTTTGCGCTCACCGTTCACGGCAGCACAGAATATTGCAGCCGCGTGTTCGACAGCCGCGGCCGCACCTGCAAAGAGGTCGGCGCGATGCGGCAGTACCTGCAAAGCCACGCGCAGGACGAGCTGCTGAAAATCTACCGCCGCGAGTATAAACGCCGCTTCGCGTGGATCCGCGCAGGCAAAATCTCGCAGGAAGCGTTTTCTGCTTGGAGCAAAGAAGCGCAGAAGGAAAAAGAGAAGTGCGAAAACAACGAGATCTCGCAGAGGGAATTTACGCAGTGGTTAAAACGGTAAATCCATATTTTTTTATGAAAAGGCTTGCGCAAAGAATACATTTGTAGTACGATGGTAAATAAAGGGGTGGTACTGTTTGAATAAGCCGCGTTTGGAGATTCCAGTAAAAAAGTACACCGGTGAATCTGCTGTTATTTCCATGCGATTACCCCGTGATATGCTGCAGGAAATTGACACGATTGCAGCTGATACGGGTCGAACAAGAAATGAAGTTTTAACGCTCTGCATGGAGTTTGCATTAAATCATCTTGATAGGGGTTCCAAATAAAACCGAAAGAGGGAGAAAAGAATGGCGATCATCAAGTGTAAAATGTGTGGTGGGGATATTGAGATCTCGCCTGACAAGACGTTTGGAACGTGCGAATACTGCGGCAGCACGATGACGCTGCCCAAAGTGGACGACGAGCAGCGGGCGGCGGCGTTTAACCGCGGCAATCACTTCCGGCGCAGCGGCGAGTTTGACAAGGCGCTGGCCGTGTATGAGCGCATCGTTGCCGAGGACGACAACGACGCAGAAGCGCACTGGTGCTGTGCGCTGTGCCGGTTCGGTATTGAATATGTGGAGGACCCGGCGACGTATGAATGGCTGCCGACGTGCCACCGCGCGAGCTTCGACAGCTTTCTGGAGGATGTGGACTATCTGGCTGCGGTCGAGCATTCCGACGGCATCACCCGCCGTCAGTATCAGAAGGATGCGGCGAAAATCGCAGAGGTGCAGCGCGGCATTCTCGCCACCTCGCAGAATGAGCAGCCGTTCGACGTCTTCCTCTGCTACAAGGAGACTGGCGAGGACGGCCAGCGTACGCGCGACAGTCTGATGGCGCAGGAGGTCTACTACGAGTTGACCGAGCAGGGCTATCGCGTGTTCTTCGCGCGCATCACATTGGAAGATAAGGCAGGCACGGAATACGAGCCGTATATCTTCGCGGCGCTGAACTCCGCGAAGGTCATGGTCGTGATCGGCACGAAGCCGGAGCATTTTAACGCCGTCTGGGTCAAGAACGAATGGAGCCGCTTCCTGTCCATGATGAAAAAGGATCGGAGCAAGCTGCTTCTGCCGTGCTACCGGGACATGGACCCGTATGACCTGCCGGAGGCGCTGTCGGTACTGCAAAGCTACGACATGGGCAAGATCGGCTTCATGCAGGATCTGATCCGCGGCGTCAAAAAGGTGATCGACGCGGGCAAGCCGCAAGAGGCCGTTAAAGAAACGGTCAAAGAGACCGTCGTGGTACATAACGAGGGCGGCAGCAACGTGCAGGCCCTACTCAAGCGCGGCAACATGGCGTTGGAGGACGGCGAGTGGACAAAAGCCGATGAGTTCTTCGAGCAGGTTCTCAATCAGGACGCGGAGTGCGGCGCGGCGTATCTAGGGAAATTCTTAGCAAGTAAAAAGTCAAAAAATACGCAGGATTTTGTTCAGAGTTATCTGTCAACCGCAGAGGCAAGCGCACCAACGGCAAAGAACGCAGAAGCCTGTTCCAAGGATTCCGATTTTATTAAGGCCTGTATCGAGAAATATGTTATTGCCCCTTATTTGACTGAGAAGGAAATTCGGCAGGAGTTGGTTTTCGACCGCGCTTACTGCGCAGAGCGCTCGGCATTTTTCCAAGCGGCAGTAGATACGGCAAAAGAACTTCTGGATCGTGACAAGAACTTTGTTCGTGCAGAGAAATATTCCTCCGGTGACGCAAAGGAACAGTGCGAGATTTTGCGCACAGGCCTTGTGGATGCCCTGCATCAAAAAAGCGAAGTAAGCAAGCAGGCGGAAAAAGCAGAGCAAGCACATATTACCGAAGCCTATCGAGCGTTTCTGCACGAAGCTGAACAGCACCTAGCAGTCAGGCACAAAGAATCTCTCGCTCAGAAACAGAAAGCTGATGCTGAAAAACAGCGACGCCGCATGGAGCAGGAAAAGCTTGAGCAGGAAGAAGCCGCAAAAGAAGCAAAACGAAGAAAAGTCAGAATTATCATTGGCGGAGTTGTTGCAGCTGCAATCGCTATCGTCATTATCGTAACGCAGATTATCATCCCCTCCGCAAACTATTCTAAAGCTGCGGAATTACAGGCTGCTGGCGACTATGACGCGGCAATTGCCATGTATGCAGAGCTTGGAGATTTCAAAGATTCTGCGGATCTGAAAGCACAGGCCGAGGCGAAAAAGCGGGAACTCGAGGAAGAAAAGCAAAAACTGTTGAAGGCGCAGGCATATGCTGACGCAGAAGCGCTCTTGATAAATAATGACTTCGACGGTGCAATTGAGGAGTTCAAAAAAATCAGCGGATATAAAGATGCAGACGAACGTGTGTTGGAAGCATATTACCAAAAAGCTGATTCGTTGCAGTCTGCAGGGAATGATAAAGCGGCAGCAATTGCCTTTGGGCAGTCGGATGGATATAAAGATTCGAGAGAACGCAGCATCACATTATGGAATACAATCGCAGAGCATCCTACACTTGCGGTCGGTCGTCGCCATACCGTTGGAATCAGGTCGGATGGAACTGTTGCTGCAGTTGGTGGAAATAATGATGGCCAGTGCGAGACATCTGCGTTTAGCGATATAATTGCTGTTGCTGCCGGAAATTTTCATACGGTCGGATTGAGGGCTGACGGAACAGTTGTATCTTGTGGAAAAACGACCAACAAACAATGTGATGTATCGTCTTGGGAAAATATCGTTTCAATTGCTGCTGGCGGCAACCACACTGTTGGATTAAAAATAGATGGGACAGTTCTTGCTACTGGTAGTAACGTTTGCGGACAATTAAATGTTTCTTCGTGGCGTAATATTGTTGCAATTTCAGCAAATATTTCTCATACTGTCGGATTGACTGCTAGCGGGAAAGTTGTTGCCGTTGGCAGCAACAATGATGAACAACTTCAGGTTTCTGTATGGGAAAATATAATTGCCATTGCAGCAGGAACGAGGCACACTGTTGGCTTGAAGGCGGATGGGACAGTTGTGGCAGTTGGAAATAATGCTGACGGACAATGTGATGTTTCTGACTGGACTGATATTGTTGCAATTGCGGCTGGCACAAACTTTACAGTTGGCTTGAAATCTGATGGAACTGTTATAGCAACGAGCGTTCCTAAGGGCAGTATGTACTATTATGGACAGAATAATGTTACAACCTTTACAGGCATTGTAGAAATTGTGGCGAATGGCTATCAATCCATCGGTCTGAAATCAGATGGCACCGTTGTCGCAGTCGGAAACAACGACTACGGTCAGTGCGACGTCTCCAGCTGGACGAACATCAAACTTCCCAACTGATAGAGAAAGAAGGACGAGAAGATGGCGATCATTAAATGCAAAATGTGCGGCGGGGATATTGAGATCTCTGCGGACAAGACTTTTGGAACGTGTGAATACTGCGGCAGCACGATGACGCTGCCAAAGACGGACGACGACCAGCGGCTGAGCTTATTCAACCGCGGTACGCATCTGCGGCGGAACGGTGAATTTGACAAGGCCGCGGCGATCTACGAGCGACTGATCGGCGAGAATGACGCGGACGCGGAGGCGCACTGGAATCTGCTGCTCTGCCGGTACGGCATCGAGTACGTGCAGGATCCGGCTTCCGGCGAGCGTATCCCGACGTGCCACCGCGCGAGCTTTGACAGCATTCTGAACGACGTGGACTATCAGGCTGCGCTGCAATACTCCGACGGCGTGGCGCGGAGCCTGTACGAAAAGGAAGCGCAGCGCATCGCGGCGCTGCAAAAGGACATTCTGGCGATCTCGCAGAAGGAAGCGCCGTTCGACGTGTTCATCTGCTACAAGGAATCCGATGAGAGCGGCAAACGCACGAAGGATTCCGCGCTGGCGCAGGATATTTACTACCAGCTCACCGACGCAGGCTATAAGGTGTTCTTTGCGCGCATCACGCTGGAGGATAAGCTTGGGCAGGAATACGAGCCGTACATCTTCGCCGCCCTGCACTCGGCGAAGGTCATGGTCGTGGTCGGCACGAAGCCGGAATATCTGAACGCCGTCTGGGTCAAAAACGAGTGGAGCCGGTATCTGGCGCTCATGCGCACCGACCGCAGCCGTCTGCTCATCCCCTGCTACCGCGATATGGACCCGTATGATATGCCGGAAGAACTCAGTATGCTGCAAAGTCAGGATATGGGCAGGATTGGATTTATTCAGGATCTCATCCGGGGTGTCAAAAAAGTCGTAGATGCGGCAAAGCCGCAAGAGGCTGTGACCGAAACTGTCAAAGAGACAGTCGTGGTACATAACGAGACGAGCGGCAACGTGCAGGCGCTGCTCGACCGCGGGCAGATGGCGCTGGAAGACGGCGAGTGGACAAAGGCCGATGAATTCTTCGAGCAGGTGCTCAACCAAGACGCAAAATGCGGCGCAGCGTATCTGGGGAAGTTTTTAGCCAAGGCGCGCAAGGCGAACGTACAAACCTATGTGCAGAGCATCTGTACAGGGATCACCGCTGATGCGCCGACGAAGCGCAATGCCGAGGCGTGCGCAGAGGATCAGGCGTTTATTGATGCGTGCGTAAAGAACTATCAGGTGCCGGAGTATTACGACCCTACGGATATCCGTACAGCGCTGCGTTTTGACCGGGGCTATTGCGCTGACCAAGCGGCATATTTCCGCGACGCGCAGAAAAAGGCCATGCAGCGGCTTGACGACGACCGGAATTTCGCCCGCGCGGAGAAATTCGCCGACAGCGAGACAAAAGCGCAGTGCGAAGCGCTGCGCACCGGTCTGACGAATGCCCTGTGGCAGCAGGAACAAAAAGCAGAACAGGAAGCCGCTGCGGAAAAGCAGCGCGTCACCGAGGCTTATCACACATTCCTGAAAGAAACCGAGCCGAAGCTGGCCGCAAAGCAGAAGCAGGGCCTCGCAAAGCAGGAAGATGCGCAGAAACGCAAAGCGGAATTTGAACGTCTGCGTGCGGAACAGAAAAAGCGTGCGGAGGAAGCGGAGAAACTCGCCGCGCAGGAGGCAAAGCTAAAGGCTGCGAAAGCCGCAAAAACGAAAAAACTCACGCTCATCTGTGCTGTAGCAGCAGTTGCTATCATTGCGGTGGTGCTGATCGTCATTAAAGTCATCATTCCATCTGTAAACTATTCCAAGGCTGAGAAATTGCTAGCTGTCGGAGACTACGATGGTGCAATCACCGCCTTCACAAACTCAGGTGACTATAAGGATGCGGCTGAGCAATTGGCCCAGGCAAAAGATCAGAAAGAAAACGAGCGTCTTGCCAGAGAAGCTGCCGAAGCGGAAGCCAGAAACGTGCAGGCATATGCCGATGCGGAAACGCTGCTGACAAACGGGGATTACGACGGCGCTATCGCTGCATTTACGAAACTAGGTGAATATCAGGATGCCGCTAGCCGGGTAAAAGATGCAGAAGCGCAAAAACAAGAAGCAGAAGATGCACGGGCATATCAGGAAGCGGTTTCTTTGCAAGAAGGCGGTGATTATGAGAAAGCTGCTGACGCATTTGCCTCACTGGGTAGTTACAATGATGCTGCTGAACAGATGAAGGAATGCAAATATCTGATAGCCGATCAGTTCCAGACACAGAATGAAACGGCGAAGGCCGCAATTGCCTTTGGCAAATTAGCTGGATACAAGGATGCAAAAGAACGGAGCTTTGCATTATGGAATAGCGTAGCGGAACGAGAAAGCATTGTTGCTAAAAACAATGATACTGTGGGATTAAAGACGGATGGCAGTGTGGTTGTTGCAGGACAAAATAGTGATAGATTCCGCAGCGTCTCCGATTGGACAGACATAGTAGCGATATCCGTAGGTTATCAACATATTGTTGGTTTGAAATCAAATGGAACAGTAGTCGCAGCAGGTCGGAATCAAGAAGGTCAGTGTGATGTTGCAGGTTGGACAAATATTGTAGCAATTTCGGCAGGAACTTCCCACACAGTTGGCTTGAAAGCTGATGGATCCGTTGTTGTGACAAAGCATATTGAAGGAGAAACAAGCCTCGCTTATTACGGCGAAGGCGATGTCTCTAACTGGTCTGATATCGTAGCCGTTTTGGCAACTGGGTCAGCTACAATTGGTCGAAAGGTAGACGGGACGGTAGTTGCATGCGGATATAATGATGAGGGCGCCATAAATGTTTCTGGCTGGAGAGATATCACTGCCATTGCAGCAGGGCGCCAATACACAATCGGATTAAAATCAAACGGGACAGTAGCTGCTGCCGGATATAACAACGACGGCAGATGCGATGTTTCTGGCTGGACAAACATCATAGCGCTATCTGCAGGTAATGCGTATGCAGTTGGACTAAAATCAAATGGAACAGTCGTCGTCACGGGTAAAAACAGACATGATGAATGCAACGTTTCCGATTGGACAGATATAGTAGCCATCAGCGCCAACTCTTTTCATACAGTTGGGTTGAAAAGAACTGGAACTGTCGTCTCGGTCGGTTGGAATATCGCTGGTGAGTGTAATGTATCCAGCTGGACAAACATTGTAGCAATACGTGCTGGCGAGACTCATACAGTTGGAGTAAAGGCGGACGGAACAGTTGTAGCTGCAGGTCAAAATAATGATGGACAATGCAACGTTTCCAGCTGGACGGATATCAAAATTCCTCAGATAAATGAAACAAACTAAAAGGGATATGTATTATGGACTTTTCAAAATCTGAAATAGATCAAGCGTTTCGTATGATTTCAGCACGATATTTTGAAAGAAATTTCGGAACAATGGCAAAAACAGACTTTGAAACATTACTTTTTAGCATCTATATTGAGCATCTGCTTGACAACAATCAACCATTTGACGATTACGCAATGTCCAAGGCATTGGGGATTACGCAAAGTAAAGTACGGACGCTTAAACTGCGAAAGGAACTGCAATATCCCAGAGCTAAGTTTGATTGGATTAAGGCTTTTGCAGATGATTTAAAAAGAGCTTCCTTTGATGCAGAAAGCAAAAAAGTTCGAGTTCTTATATCCGATGTTAACGTGCTTACGGAATTGCGCTATTTCATGGAGAAAAATGGTTGGTATGATGAGTATCAATTAAATCCAAGGTTATTCCAATGCCGTGTGGATTTCTTTCTGAACATCATATCCAAGTTGGCAGAAGAATCGCTGTCGCTTGATGATGAAGCCGAAAGGGCGATTAAAGAGATAGAGAAACAGACACCGGATGGCGTTGTGAAAAAAGCATTGAAGGACATATTGAATGGTTCTGTAGTCGACGGAACAAAAAAACTGTTACTATATGCAGGAAAAGAAATCGGAGTAAAGGTACTGAAAAAAATACCTGTAGCTGGGGCAACTGCTTCAGAAATTGCGGCGGCGCTTATTGATGTGATAAGCGAAAAGAATGAAGGGAAAGAAGCATGAGTAAATTTGTGATTGAATGCCCCAACTGTGGGAAATTTGCGGAGGCCAAGACAGGCTTCTTTGCGCGAAAAAAGATCGACTGCGCGTGCGGCTATACGATCAACGTGCGCACGGACAAGCTGGCGGGGCGGGAGTGCCCGCACTGTGGGAACATGGTCGTGTTTGACCAGTCCAAGGGTGAAAAGGCGCTTTGCCCGGTCTGCCATGAACCAATCAACACGATGGCGGAGCAGTCCAACACCGTAGAGTTTTCCTGTGCACAGTGCGGCGTGCGTCTGCGCACGAATAAGGCTGCGGTGACCTATACCTGCCCCGTCTGCGACTGCGTGAACGATGTCGCCGAGCGGGTCGCGACTGAAAAGATTAAAAAGGATGGCTTGGCGAGCATCATCAAATACGAGGGCGACAACGAAACGCTCGTCTGGAAGCACCCGATCG
>OLQA01002956.1_pt1 | contig 12662 bp, 7 predicted proteins | sample 1673151 | NCBI WGS metagenome assembly OLQA01 (sample SAMEA3136760, study PRJEB25190) | human gut metagenome | biome: human gut; feature: human-associated habitat; material: faeces | place: Austria | collected 2013 | reverse complement strand
TTCCGATCTTACATAAGCTATTGAGTTTTTATCACTTCCGGCAGTTGTTATCTCTCCACGACCAAGTGCTCTAAAGCCAGCCATAAATGCAGTGACTTTACTACCATAATATTTATTACCATGATAGACTTCATCCGCTCTAGTAAATGATTTAGGTTCTACACCTTCATTAGTAAATCCAATAGGATTAATTTTTAATACTTCACTTATTTCAGGAGCTAAACGAGTATAAGCATCTTTACTAATACGAATATATTCTTTATCCCCTATTTTAGAGAATGATACATCTTGTCTAGTAAGACCCATATCAACTCTTAGTTTAGATATAATAGCAGCCTTACTAGCTTCGTTAATAGGATTAACAAGAACTGTATCAAAACTATTACCTTGTGAATCTGTGAATAATTTATTCATTCTATTAGCATATTCACGTTGCATAGGATTATTAGTATCTGCCATATTTCCATTACTAAGTCTTTTACCTAAGAAATCAGATGCAAACTGTTCATCTTGTGTAAGATGCCCTTTCATAGCATCTAATCTATTATTAGCGTTATTAATACCACTATAATAATTATATGCTTCATCCAATTCTTGCTTCTTAGCTGTATCAGACAGATTGCTATTATTAGCAATACTTGACCTTAATTGAGCATACGCTTTATCTAATGGAACAGATTTAGATATTCCATAAGTAGCGAACATATTGGCTAATTGACCATTAAGTGTATTTAATTGTGACGCAACCTTAGCAGGAGTATCAGGCTCTACTTTCTCTTTACCACCAATTGTTTGCATAGAAGGCAATAATTCAGGTTCTTTACCTGTCTTAGGTTTAGCAACCGCTTTACGTGCAGCAGCTAATAGATTAAATCCTAATTCAGGACTAATTCTACTTTCAGTTCTACGATAAGCAGAAGCAGCATATCTAGGAGCAAATAGATTCTCTTCAAATTCTCTCTGCGACATAATAGTTCCGTCAGGCTTAGTAACAAGATTGTTCTTATTACCTTTATTAGCTTTCCAAACATTTACTTTATAGTCTTGTTCAAGAGAAGCACGAGCACCAGGAGTTTCATTTAATGCAGCTTCAAATGCAGCACGTATCTTCTCCTTAGATAACTGTTGAATACCACCGGAAGTTTTAAGATAAGGAACATCGCCAGCAGCAATATTTCCTTGACCTTCTTTAAGATTACCTTCTGCATCGCCCCATACTAACTGTTCACCTGAACTAGAATCAACACCAACAGTAGACAATACTTTCTGATATAAAGTATTATAATCTATTTGTTCAACAGGACGATAATTAGGTTTGAATTGATTACCGCCTATTACTCTACCTGTTTCATCTATTTGGTCTTGATAATTATATTTGTTCTGTTCCAATGTATAAGCCTTAACATCTCCATCATAAGCATCACTATTAGTAACTTCGTCTTGGAACTTTTTAAACTCTTGTTGATAACGCTCACGACCAATAAGTCCTGGATTACTAGCAACTTCTCCGGCTAATCTTCTTGCAGTAGTTAATGCGGTAGCATAACTACCTTCTTGAGCACTTGCTTCTATTTGAGCATTAACATCTCTCGAATATTTATCGAGCCACTCATTTTCAGCTTCGTTTAATTGCTTATTAGCAAGAAACGTTTTAATCTGATTACTAGTTTCAATAGCAGTATCATGTTTCTGTTGTAGAGTATTTAACGTACTATTGTAAACATCTAAAGGAGCGGAAACCCGCTCCCTCTTCTGATAACCAGCTGTTCTAATATCTATTGGCATAGTTATAGTATTTATAGTTAAGCAATCTTTTTCTTACCACCACATCTGAATAAAGTACTTCTTACTCTGCCTAATCTACCTTTATTCTTATTCATCAACTTTAAGAATAGTTCCATTTGTTCAGGATTTGCAGATATCATAGCAGCAGTAGCATTTTCTTCTGAACGTCTCTTATCCATACCTAATTGATAATCTCTAACCGCACTAATAAGACCTTCAATTATATTAGTACGATTATTAGCTCTTGCTTGAATCTTTTCGTTTTCGGTTTGAGTAACTGCATTATCATAAGCGTTTAATACTTGATTGTTTGCAGCTTCTACTCCTTGACGATTAAGAGCAGAACGATTGAGAAGGTCTGTCTCAACATTCTCTTTCATACCTCTTAGTTTATTACGTTCGAGAATTCCACGATTAGCTAAAGATTGAATACGAGCAATCTTTCCTGACGAACTAGAAGTATTAGAATCAATAATTCTAGCCATATTTCTTTCAGAATCTCGACTTTCAGCTAATTGTGGATTTATATTATAAGTAGTTCTCATCCTTGCAGGAATTATAGTTCTAGGTCTAGTAGGAGCTTGAATATTATTAATACTGTTCTTATTAGTAACACCGCTTATAATATTACCTAATGCTCCAATACTAGCACTAATAGCTTCTCCACCTATACCGCTCATAAAGTTTCCAAATCTACTAGATTTAGATAATGGACTAGTACTAGAACTAATAGAAGCTCCAACAGGTTTACTTGGAACTACACTATTAGTCTTAACAGAATTCATATTAGCTTTAGTCAAAGCATTAGGAGCAAAACTACTACTATAATCCTTTTCTAAACCAAAGTTATTATAGTTATCCTTTAATAATCTTGTCCTAGAACCAAGAGCTGATTTCTTTAATTCAGGATATTTCTTATATACCTTAGCTCTCACATCAGAACGACCGTGAAGTCCGGCTAATCTAAGAGCATCACGAGCATCAGCTTTAGTAGAAATAGGATAACTACGACCACCACCTGCAAAGTCTTTAGACTTAACACTAGGATAAGGTTTCTTATCTGAACCGTAATCTTTCTTACGAGATAATCCTCCTAGCTTTTTCTTACCAGTTATTGTTCTCATATTTCTTTTCTTTTTAGTACCATCATCATTAAGACCATTTCTATCTTTAAATGACTCTTGAGCATTAAATACTTTAGAAGGCTTAACACCTTTCTGAACTAATTCAGCTGGACTATTACCATTAAGTATAGGTTGAGCACTGAATACTTTAAGTTGCTTAGGAGTAACTTGCACTACTTCACCACCTTCAGCTTCAACACCTGTCTTACCTGCATCAATAACAATACCTCCAGTATTGTGCTTACGTCCTTTAAGAAGAAATGAATCTTTCTTAATAGGAATAGCTGTACCACCCTCGACAATACGCGCTTTCACTCCTTTATGGGGGAAGGTTCGTACCTTCCCGCCCTTAGATAAGTATTGGCTTAAGAACTGTGACCTCTCTTCTTCGGACATCATGTTCTCATTTTGAGCACTAGCTAAAGCCTGATTGTCTTGTAGGTTTTGAAGACGCTCTTGTCTTAACCTTTCGGCTTGTTCAGCTTTCTTCTTCTTACGATTGCCTATGATACTACTAACAATACTAGTACCAACAGAAATCGCAGCACCTATAAATGCTTTAGGTCTTTGTTCATTAATACGTTTCATTATTCTCTGTATTTATTAACATAACATTCAATCTTCTTAATCTCTATCTTAGCTGTTCCGTCATTAATTACAAAACGCACACCTAGATATTTACCATTAATAAGATTGGATTTAAATGGTTCGTAATTCTTATCAACATCAACAGTCAATTTACCAGTAAGTCTATCTATTGGATAATTAGTAACTACTTCGTTTAAAACACTACGGAAATAATTATAATTCCATTTACCATGTTCATAATAAGGTTTAGCCGTATCGAAAGTATTACGTTCATTAACAGTAATATCTTCAAGTCTACTTATCGAAGTATTACTAAACAATAGTATCTTATTACCTGCAAAGTTAATGTCATTAGCTTTATATAAGTCATAACTTATGTAGTTAAGTACTTTAATAGTATCGTATTCAAGATTGAATAATACATCGACTACCATAGTATTATTGTTGTCTCCTACATAGAAAGGATTCTTATTAGCGGCTATCTCAAAGTCTGTATATTTAAGATAACTCAAAGGCTTTACGAATCCTAATTGACCTATAATATTCTTCTTGTTAAAGGAACTAATATACAAATTAGTTTTTGTATTATAAAATCCTCTACATAAATAAGTATGTACACTTATCCAAGTATTAGTGACGAAATTATAACTAAGGGTAAAATCTGAAACATCCCCCATAAAGGAGCAAATCAACCGATTATTCTCCTTATCCATTCCCATTAGTATTTGAGTATTACTAGTTAAATACTCATCTAATATAGACTGTACTCCGTCACCTAAGTCATTTAGATTCTTCTCATCAAATCTATATAACCTCTTCTTACTTCTGTCTAAGAATATATAGCCAGCTTCATTACATACGTATGCTTCAAAATCTTGTAGACCACCATATCCTTTCTCACTAGTAAATACCTCTTGATAATCAATATCGAAAGCATCAGGCATTAACATTTGAACATCTTTATCTTTAGTATAAAGCGTATTATCTCTATTAAAGATAAACATTGAATGTTCGCAATGAGTTATAAGATAAGTGCCAATACCAATAACGTTAATGATATCACCTTTATTTTCGCTAATTATCTTATAAGCATTAGGTCTAAATATTCGCCATTTATTCTCTACTGATTCATCACTAATAACATCACTTCTACGAATAGTTTGACGGTATTCTGTAACAAAGTTACTATATAATAATTCATTATAATTAATAAATTTCTTACCTGCATAATCAAGATACATACTACTTATTTCAAATGTATCATTAATAGTAGTAGGCAATAGATGAATCATACGAACATTCTGAACAAAAGAATTATCATCAGTATGAATAGTATAATATCTTTCATCGGGAGATGTCTTAATAATCTTAGCAAATAACGGATATAGCGAATAATAATTAAGAATTATTCTACTTATAGGAGTATTACCTACTCTTTCACTATCCCAATGTACTTTAGGGAAATTAGGATAAAGATTAGTATTATCCGTAGCTTTCTTAGGTATTGGGTCAGTAGTATCATAGTATACACCATTACGATTAAATGCATAAACACATACTGTCATAAAGTAATAATTATAATTATAGATATAATCTTCATAACCATAATTATAAATATCTCTTGTTGGATTAACATACTTAATATAGCCAAGTGGAATAAGGTCTTTATTCTCCGACATATATAAGTTATCACTTATATTAAGTAATAAACCATTTACATAACCTCTACCGTTTGTAGTATAGAATCCTAACTTTAATGACTTATTCAAAACAAGATTAACAACAGCTTCTCTACCTGCATTATTATCATCTTTGCTATCAGCCATTATAATAGTAGAGCTTTTAACAGCTCTAATATCTCCAAATTCTTCTGAAGGACGAGATTGATTAAAATCAGTATCACTACTATAATAGTCAGTAAACATAGGACCTTTATAGGCATTACCCATAGTATAACGACTATCAGTAATAAAGATATTACCAGCACCTGACTTCTTTATAATATCAAATTCAGGATAATAGAAACGAATATTATTAACTTGTTCATTAAATGCAGTATTAAAATCATCATCTCTACGTACAGGAACACCTTCACTAACTAATATAGGTTCTGTCTTTTCATAAGATATAAAATATCCTACGAACTCTTTTCTCATAGGTATGTTGTCAAATAAGAACTCTATCTGATGAATTCCTCTGTGACTAGGATTTCTAGTTCCTCTAAACATACGATTGCCATTATTGTTTTTATAAAGAGCAATACCATTAGAATTATATTTAGGAAATATATTACAGAATCTTACATTACTAATGCTATCAAATATATTAACTACATCGTGTGCATTATTAGTATTAATATTACCATATTGACTTTTATAAGCATCAAACTTAGTCTTAATATCAGATATTAGAGTGTCTTCATTTATATTCATTGTTAATGAAGTATTACCTTCATTAGCTGTACCTAAACTAATAGTCTCTGAATAACTCATAGTATTAGGAATATTAATACCGTCAGTAATATTACCATTAGGATATACATAATGTACGAAGAAGTTATATACGCATTGATTAATTGCATACTTAGCACTATCTGAATAAAATTCTGTATCTTCAGGTTTAGTTTCACTATCTAATATCTTAGGAGAAGCAAATCCAAAAGCATAACTAATATAACCTCCGTCAGGACCACTAACACGAAGTTCTTTATACTTATCATTATTATGTAATTCAAGGAACTCACTACCACTAGAACGAATACCACCTTCGCTTATTGCTAATACATTGTCTTTACCAAAAGTAGGAATATCAAGAAGTAAACCGTCATAATTACTAATTCCGTCAAGATTGAACTTCTTATTTTTTTGGAAACAAATATATAAGTTACCTAATACTCCTTCATAGGCTTTAGTACTTTCAACACTTACTCTATTATAAATAGTATAATCTTCATTACCTGTGTAATCATAAGTAGAAACAGTCCTTAGATAATTTATAAATGGAATAACTATCATGAACTCTTTCTCGGCAGTTATAATAGTTTGATTACCTTCTTCTACTGTTTCTTTAATATAACCAATAGGATAGGCTTTTAAGTCAGTAAATGTTTTAGTAGAACTTAAATCTGCACTAAGACTACTTATAACATTAAAGTTAACAGTATAACTTTCATCAATATTGAAATCGTCATCTGTTGGTTCTCTATCTACTTTCCATTTATATACTGTTTCATGTATTCCTTCAATTTCGTTAATTAAATCTTGTGTAGATTTATTTTCATTGTTGAAATTAACAGATAGATTAGGAAATAATTCATCTATTGTATGTCTACTAGTTTCGCCTTCACTATTAATAATTAAAATAGCATCTTCTCTACGATGCCAATAACTATCGTTTAATCTACTATATTTAGTAGCAAACATAAACTTATTCTTAGATACATCATATGCAATTCTAAGTTTATCTCCTTCGGTTAATCCTCCTTCAGCTTGTGTCTTAACATCATTTATTGCTCCCGTAGGATTAATTGTTTCATATTCATCAATAGTATATATAGTTGAATTAGGAAATTTAGCTTTAATAATATCTAATACTCCTCCATAGTCCACATAAGCTGTTTGAAAAGAACGTCTAAATTTCATTCCTTTATCAACAGGATTTCCAGTAGACATATCATATATTTTATAATAAAAGTCAATAGGATTATAACGGTCGTATTTTAATTTATATGTTTCTTCTCCAATAGTAACATTTCCTAAGTAAAACCACATAGGCTCGATAATTTCTCTAGTATCTATATTTAAGTCAAATTCTTCAATTGATACTACTTTAAAATCGTTACTAAAATCTCTTTGAATATTAGGAGCACTATAAGAAGTGCTAGTAAACAAATCATTAGTACGTCCATATCTTACGTAAGGATGACTTACGAATCCTAAACTTACTATACTAGAATATTTATCAGGATATATCTCATCATAGTAAGTACTTCCGTATCTACTAAATTCTAATATATACCAATCTTTATTATCAGGTTTAACAACTACGGCAGTAGCAGCTTCATATAAATTATCTGCATCTTGATAAGAAACATAGAATGGAGTAGTATGACTATCGTAACCACTATCTTTATAGAAAGCTCTAATAAAGTCTTGAGATGAAATCATTAAACAATAAGTACCATAACTATTCTTACCAATACGAGTAAGAAAGAACTTTCTAGTAACTTCTTTATATTCACTACCGTCACCATAAGCACGTCCTTTAATAGTTACTACATATCCTTTGCTAATATCAAATGTTCTAGGATTATTAACTATTGACGAAGTTGCAGCTCTAGTAACACTACGTCTCATTATAGATTTATTTCCGATAAAATTTTTAACTCGAACTTGTATATTACTAGTATCAATAGAACTTACAAGACTATTAATGTTTTCTTCCTTATAGTTAGCTACATACAATCTATTGTTATAGTTACATAAGGTTTTTACATTATATAAATTAAAGAAAGAACTAGTAATATCATCTAGACTAAATGTTTCGTTATAAACATCGTCTATCGTGATTCTACTAGTTTTAATATCTATATCAGAAGTATTATATACTTTAATATCTCCCTTTTGAGTATTAATTATATAACCTATTTGATAAGCTGTATAATTAAGACCTGAATTATCTATTTGTAACCCTAGTTCGATATTTAAGTTTACCTTTTCAGTATTTAGATTAGTATCTTCTTTAAAAGTAAAGTTTCCTATCTTATAGTTAACAGGGAGATTACCGCTACTGTCGTCATAACCAAAACTATTATCTTCGATAGTAGTTTGATTTCCTTTATCCCATACTAATACAGGAGTTCCAATAGGAAACCAACCAGTATAATCGCTTCCTTCTTTATATCTAATAAAGAAATTATATATTCCTTTATAGATAGCACTACCTGATACTAACTTGGAGTTATTAAGATTAGTCTTAGGGATATTAGGAACTAATGTATATTTAATATCGCTTCCACCTTCTAGGTAATTAGGTTTATTAAGATTAATTATCTTTAATGGAACTTCTTCATCAGAATTAAGTTCAGTAATAGCAACAATTAATTCATTATTCACATTATAGGTATATGTACCTATAACTTTACCGCCTTGATAATTCCAATTAGTAGCAACTTCCGTAATAGCCTTAGTAGATTCTTTATATCTTCTAATCTTACTATTATTAGTAAAGATGACTATTTCATCAGAGCAAGAGATAACACCGACTATCTCTTCATTTTCACTTAATGTTATAATTGTCTCGATTGACTGTTCGTTCTGAATAGAATTACCGTCACGAGAAACCATAGCATTAACAGCATGGGTCATTGAACCATTCTTAATGGATTCGTAACCTCCGTCTTTGTTTAACTCTTTAACTATCTCCATTAGTCTCTAGGTCTAAATGTTGCATTATAAAAGAATGATGCCCAACCTTTATGAGAATTAGCATCTTGATTTTCATTAATAACAGAAACTCTTGCTCTGTCACGAGAATCTCTCCATAATAAATATGGATTAACTTGCATGGCACCTTGTAGAGAATATACTTGATGTTTAAGTCCTCTACTTAGTAACTTCCACATACAAAACCATTCAAGAGCTTCGATAAGTTTTCCGTTATCAGGTATAACAGGAATATTACAATGAAAAGTATCACTATATACAGTCTTAACTGTAAGATAGGATACTTTAACAACATCTGTATCAAAGTTTAATTGAATAGCATTAGCGTTACGAAGATAAACGTAATTACGTCCTTCATAGCTTTCAGGGTCTACTTCAACAGTACGCTTACTTTCTCGTTCCCTAGATTTCTCTCGGTCTTGAGTGAAGTATTCAGTAGTACCTGAAGAGCAACCACAGTTTCCTTTCTTTATGGGGGAAACCTCACACCCGTCTGCATACACTTTAAATGCGTTCATACAACATGGGAAATAAGCAACTCTATCAACAACTTTAATAGTAGTTTCCTTTTCTTCATATTGAAGAATACCCATTTCATTCATAGCATCTATACACCAAGCACCAACTCTAGGTATATAATCGCTACTCATAATATTGAAATCATTATCAAGTCTTGCGATAATAGTTTCTATTGAAGATAGGTTTTTGTTCATTGTTTCTAATATATTTTTGAGTATAACTTGGGTCAAACTTAGAAATAAGAGAGACACGATTGTTAATATCAGTATCAAGATTTATTATATCTTCTACACTATGACATTTTGCAAGTAGTTCAGCATTTGTAACATTCATGTGATTATTTATACCACAAAACTTAAATACTGTCCTATTCTTAACTGCACCGTCAATCATAATAACTCTACAAGACCAATCCGAATTATTATAAGATATATATTTAACACCGTCATATTCCTCTCCTTTTGCAATAGCTTCAAGATGTTTCTTTTTATTATAAGGCGTAAGTCCTTTAATAATAAGTTTTTCTTTATTTCTTCTAGTTTCTACAAAGTTAATACGTTTTCTATGCTTAATAACTTTACCGTCAGCAGTAATATGTGATTCAGTTCTTTTTACTCTTTCTATAATAAGGCAACCTATTTTCTTCTCAAACTTATAAATCTTTCCTCTCAATACTTGCCTTCCTATTTCTTCAAAGAACAGGTAACAATACTTTTTGTATTGTTCTCTTGTAATTAACTTACGCTTCTTTAATACATCTTGTCTTATCTCACAATCTTTTATCTTACGAAGCACTCTAAAGTATTGCTTTAGATTACGGTAAAGATTGCCATATCTTAATTGTTTTACATCCGTAAACTTAACATACTTCTCATCTATGGCTTTCTCCATTTTTTGATTAGTATCTAACTCATCTGTATTCCATTCCCAGTAGTTATATACACATACATCAAATATGGCTTCAACAGCATTTCTATTTTGTTCAATAGAGTATTTAATTCGATAAAGCAAAGATTTATATCTGACTATATTGTGAGACACAAGGTCGTACTCCTCTTCACTTGTCTCTATAAAATGTGTATACATATTACGTATGTCATATCTATCTATTGCATTTACTTTCATACTTCTATCTGTTGTTGGTTTATATCATCTTTAACTGGAACTTCATTAGTTACTCTCTCAACATTAAGTAGATTACGTTTATAGATTACATCTTTAATACGTTCTACCATATCTTCAGGAATAATAAATTCATCATCATTATCAATAGTTGATTCCATTTTTTCATTAGTTTCAATTGGAATTTCAGTAGGTATCTCAAATGGAGATTCAATGATAATATGACCTAATGGTTCAATAAGTGGATTACCATTACTATTAACATATAAATAACCATTGATATAATCATAACTTAAACTGGTACACATTCCTGGAAGAGCTTTATAAAATTGAGCATTTGCTTCCTTAATAAATGGAATAGCCATATTATCATATCCAACAGTACGAACACTAACAAATGGTAAATTGTTATCAAGACGAACTGGTCTAGGAACTCTATTCTTACTTCTCTTAACTTTAGACTTAGTACTAACAAGAGTTTGGAATATATCTCCGTCAGGAACATTAATTAGACTTATTCTGTATCTTTGCATTAATATCTTATCGACATTAGCGTGACGTTGATAAGTCTGACGTATCTGTTCATTGAATGTATGAATAACTGCACTACGAATAGTACGTCTCGCAGTAAAGTTATTCGGCTGATGAATAGCATGAGCTATTTCAGATACAATTTGATTTAACGAACTCATATCACTATTATTTTGAATTAGTATTATAACAAATATAGTTATTATATTGGTATCAACAAGACTTTTACTAATAATTTTAATTCAGCACTTCTATCTAGCTTGCTAGCTAGCTTACAGATATTCGCGTTGTAAACATTTTTATACAAGTGACACATTTTAAGACCCGTGGTGGCACGCAATACTGTCGGATAATAGTAAGTTAAGGAAAGGTACTAAAGTCCTATGGTGAGCTTCTATGAAAGCGTAGGAAGGTGGGACATACTTTTTATTCCCCCATAAAGGAGCGTGTATACTGAAAGAGCCGACTATCTCTAGTCGACTCTCACTTGTTAATCTTACTAATAGTACTTACTTTGGATATTGATTAGGTTCATTATCTTCAACTTCTATAAACTTTCGATAGTCTATATTGAAGAACGCCAATATTGGCTTCATAATCCAGCTCCAAAATACGAAGCTAAGAATAATAGAATTAAGTACTACCTTAACATCTCCTAGCTTTAATGAGAAGTATATTACCCCCATTATTAAAGCACATACTAGAGTTATTACTCTTTTATTCCAAGTACTTACTACTTTGTTTCCATTAAGTTTGTCAACTAATTTAATTACTAGATACGCTAGCACATTTACACAGATTACAAACGCAAAATCAAAACTAGTAGCCGTAGTACGTAGAATCTCACTAAGTATATTCCCGAAGTCCATATTACAGCAAGAATAACAAAGTACCAAGAATAATAGTTAACAACACACCTCCTACTCTTATGTAGGTAACAACTTTTGCAGGAAGAACACTAGTAGCTTCTTTCCATACAAACGCTATAATAGTAATAGCTATTACAGCAATAAATAACACTTTCATTAAGATTCCCATAAGCATTAAGTTTTATATTACACAATAAATATAAAACTTTATTTTAAAAAGAAAAGAGAGACTACTATTATTTAGTAATCTCTCTTTAGGAATATAACAGAACTTGTATTACTTCAACTCGTTGAAATACTTCCAGAGTTTATCTTCTCCAAAATCAACGTCATCAAACCAAAAGTCGATAGCACTCTCGAATATCATATCGTCAAAGTTTCCTTTACCGAACCATTTCTCGAATAACTTACAGTAATCGTGATATTGAGCATTAATAGCTACATATACATCAGCAACTTCTATATCTTCTTCTAGTTTATCTTTGAATTTATTACAAACTTCGTGAGCTTTTTGCATATCGTATTTTTCACCGATATATTTCTTACCGTCTTTGACATGGTACATCTCATCAACAGTTTGCTTAGCTTCCTGTTTATTGAAGTGTTCATCACCATATTCATAACGTTCGTCTTCACCTACTCCGAGCATTCGCATAAGAAGCATACGTTCATCATCATCA
>OLQA01002947.1_pt1 | contig 12702 bp, 11 predicted proteins | sample 1673151 | NCBI WGS metagenome assembly OLQA01 (sample SAMEA3136760, study PRJEB25190) | human gut metagenome | biome: human gut; feature: human-associated habitat; material: faeces | place: Austria | collected 2013 | reverse complement strand
AACTGCAGATTAAATTTGACAAGCTGACATCTCATGATATTACATTTGTAGGTATTATTCAGACAGCACGTGCTTCAGGACTTGAGAAATTTCCGATTCCATATGTACTGACCAACTGCCACAATTCTCTTTGTGCAGTAGGTGGAACGATCAACGAAGATGATCATATGTTTGGACTTACCTGCGCAAAGAAATACGGTGGAGTTTATGTACCACCTCATCAGGCAGTCATCCATCAGTTCGCACGTGAAATGCTTGCCGGTGGTGGTAAGATGATCCTTGGTTCCGACAGTCACACACGTTATGGTGCACTTGGCACCATGGCAATGGGTGAGGGTGGTGGAGAGCTTGTTAAACAGCTTCTTTCCCAGACCTATGATATTAATATGCCGGGTGTTGTAGCAATCTATCTGAAAGGGGAACCGCGTCCGGGTGTAGGACCACAGGACGTTGCACTGGCAATTATCGGTAAAGTATTTGCCAACGGCTATGTGAAGAATAAAGTTATGGAATTTGTAGGACCTGGAGTAGCCGGTCTGAGTGCAGATTTCCGTATCGGTATCGATGTCATGACGACAGAGACTACTTGTCTTTCCTCTATCTGGCAGACAGATGAGACGATTGAAGAGTTCTATGAGATCCATGGCAGAAAAGAAGATTATAAAGAACTGAAACCAGGTAAGGTAGCTTACTATGATGGATGTGTAGAAGTTGATTTAAGTGAGATCAAACCTATGATCGCCATGCCATTCCATCCGAGCAACACATATACCATTGATGAATTGAAAGCAAATCTTTATGATATTCTGGATGATGTTGAGAAAAAAGCGCAGATCAGCCTGGATGGTAAAGTACCTTATACACTGAAAGACAAAGTGATCGACGGACAGCTTTATGTGGATCAGGGAATCATTGCAGGATGCGCGGGCGGTGGATTTGAAAATATCTGCGCAGCAGCAGATATCCTTCGTGGTGCAAGCATTGGAGCTGATGCGTTTACACTCAGTGTTTATCCGGCAAGTACTCCGATCTATATGGAACTTGCAAGAAATGGAGTCCTGGCAGATCTTCTTGAAACAGGTGCGGTTGTTAAGACTGCATTCTGCGGACCATGTTTTGGTGCAGGAGATACACCTGCAAACAATGCGTTCAGCATCCGTCATACCACCAGAAACTTCCCGAATCGTGAAGGCTCCAAGGTCCAGAATGGACAGATTTCTTCTGTTGCACTTATGGATGCAAGATCTATCGCAGCAACAGCAGCAAACAAAGGTTTCCTGACATCCGCGGAAGAATTTACCGGAAATTACAGACATCAGAAATACTTCTTTGATAAGACTATTTATGAGAATCGAATCTTTGACAGCAAGGGTGTTGCAGATCCAAGCGTAGAAATCCAGTTTGGCCCGAATATTAAAGACTGGCCGGAGATGCCGGCACTGGCAGAGAATCTGGTGCTTAAAGTGGTATCTGAGATTCATGATCCGGTTACTACGACAGATGAACTGATTCCGTCCGGAGAAACTTCTTCTTTCCGTTCCAATCCACTTGGACTGGCTGAGTTTACTCTTTCCCGTAAAGATCCGGCTTATGTTGGACGTGCAAAGGAAATTCAGAAGGCAGAGAAAGCTCTTGAAGCAGGTGAGTGCCCGGCAGAAGCGGTTCCGGAACTGAAAACGGTTATGGATGCGATCAGGGCACATTTTTCTGATGTCAGCAAGGAGAATATCGGCATCGGAAGTACGATCTTTGCGGTAAAACCTGGAGATGGTTCTGCACGTGAGCAGGCTGCATCATGCCAGAAAGTTCTTGGTGGATGGGCAAATATTGCCAATGAATATGCAACCAAACGTTATCGCTCCAATCTGATCAACTGGGGTATGCTTCCGTTCCTGATTCCTGCAGGAGACCTTCCATTTGCAAATGGAGATTACCTTTTCTTCCCACAGGTTCGCAAGGCAGTTGCAGACAAAGTAGACAGTATTACAGGATATGTAGTAAAAGCAGATGGACTGAAGGAATTTCAGGTAACACTTGGAGAACTGACGGATGATGAACGTGAGATCATTCTGAAAGGTTGTCTGATCAATTACAATAGAAAATAAAATGTTATGAGGCAGGTCATTCTTTTTTGAGAGCGACCTGCCTTTTTATCAGAATTTCCTGCTGCATAAAAAGTTCTACCTGGTATGATCACACTGCAGTGAGAAGGCAAATCAAAATCTCCCACAAATCATGACGTATATCTGCAGAAAGCCTTTTTTAAACACCCATTTAGATTTCTGCAAAAAAGGAGCCTTTCTTGTTGTATAAATGAAATAGTCTAAATAAATGCAATAATTAGTGAAAATATAGAAATATAACAAGAATAGGTAAAATAAAACAGAAATAAAACAAAAAATACACGAAAAAGTATTGACAAATAAGAGCCGAGATGGTAATATAAGCTCATCAAAAGAAAAGAAAAACAACTTCATAAAGAAAGGAGCTTAGTGATTCCAATGGGAACATAAAATCTTTCTAATCAATATAAGAGAGACAGGAATCGCATTTCCTGCAAGAAGACCTGATACGAGAACCGTGTAAATAGAAAATAAAGTATCACTTGATTCAGCTGATACTTATAAACGTATCCAAGGTAAATAGAAGCGATTACTTATATTGAATAACTGTCCACCACTAATACAAAGATCTGGAACTTGTGTAAAGAAACATTTCTCCAGAGGATATAACCCCTTATCACAGATAAGCAGGATATCTTGAGATTCCTATTGAACCTTTAGAATATGAATCGAAACTTTGCATTAGAAGAATATCATAATTGATATTCCAGTCAGAAATAGATCAGGAACTTCCGCTCAAACTTTTTTGTATAATACATATAAGAGAGCATATGAACCAGTAAGTGGTTTTGGATTTAACCGAATTAAGTTTGAAATTGTTTATGATAATGATTCAGAGCCTGAGAAGTATATCCGATATTTCTGCAGAAGAAATTATAAAACGTGAATTATAATTTCAATCTATCAAACTTCTAAATAAACCGAATGATAAACATCATATCGTTTATGAGCAGGAAATAAGATAAGATATTTTAAATAAAAACTTAAAACTGAATATAGAACAACTGAATAAAGACCACGTAAATATTAAATTGTAAATCAATTTGAAAAACGAGGAAAAGACCATTGAATACTGAAGAATTTTAGGACGGTCATCATTTGAAATATAAGTAAAATGATGACCGTCCTTTTCCATGCTGTGAGAGACAAAAAAGCGGGATGATGTATTGGATACGAAGTGAACAGGAACCGATATGCAGCATAAAGCATACCGGAATAGAAAGTGTGAGCTTGTAAATCAGGCTTTAATCCGCTATAATGAGCGGAGAAAATTGGAAATTATGAGGGAAGCAGACGATGTTTAGTGGGAAAATAGAGGACTACATTCTTTTCGAAGATAAAGAGATTATAGTTTGCCGTAAGCCAGCGGGAATTGCGGTACAGAATGCAAGAATTGGTGCCATGGATCTGGAGAGCAGCCTGAAAAATTATCTGGCAATGCAAGCTGGTGGTGGGAGAAGGATTCCATATCTGGCAGTAATCCACAGGCTGGATCAGCCGGTAGAAGGTATTCTTGTATTTGGAAAGACACCTGAGGCTGCGAAATCGTTAAGTGCACAGATTACAGCTGGAAAGATGGAAAAAATTTATCTGGCAGTAACATATGGACAGCAGGCAGAGACTGGGAAAAAAGAAACAGTTCTGGAGGATTACCTGAAAAAAGATGGAAAATCCAATACTTCTTCCGTAGTGAATGCGAACACTCCTGGTGCGAAGAAAGCCAGACTTTCCTATGAGGTTCTCGGTGAAGCTGTGGATGAAATTTCCGGAAAGAAAAAATGGCTGCTCCGAATTCATCTGGATACAGGCCGCCATCACCAGATACGGGTTCAGATGGCTCATGCCGGAATGCCTTTGGCAGGTGACCGGAAATATGGTGCTGGAACTAATGTGACCATCGGTGCAGGCAGCCTGGCTCTGTGCGCTGCAAGCCTCACCTTTTTCCATCCGGTAACCGGAAAGGTGATGAAATTCGTGACAAAGCCGGAAGGGGCGGAATTTAAGGGGATTTCTATCCCGCAAATGTGAAAAAAACATAAAAACTATAGACGTGGAACCGAAATTGTGTATAATGTAAAAGCAAGATTAAACAAAGATGAAGACTGCGAAAAATAGTTATAAAAAGTTTTTTTGAAAAAACTTTAAACATTCAGATGAGGAGTGAATAAAATGAAAAAAGTAGCAGTGATACCTGCTGTTGTTCTGGCTGCATTATGCACCTTCACAGGCTGTAAGAAAGAAGAAGTGGAGAAAGTGATCGCACCACTGGTTTCTGACGGGCAGACTACGGAATCCACAGAAGAAGCCCAGGAAGAAAAGGATCCTCTTATTCCTGAAATCGATACATCTGTAGAAATCCAGGCAGGATCCCGGGTGGCAGTTGTAAGCAAGAGTACAAGCGGAGAGTTCTGGGGACTGGTTAAGAAAGGAATGGAGCAGGCAATTGCCGATGTAAACGAGGCATATGGCTTCAAGAAAGAAGATCAGGTGACCATGACCTTTGAAGGCGCCAGCGATGAGAAAGATGTGGAGAGCCAGGTAAATACCATAGATGCAGTAATTGCAGAGAATCCTGATGTACTCTGTGTTTCTGCCAGCGATATGGATTCCCTTCAGGCGCAGCTGGAAGCTGCCAAGGAGAATGGAATCCCGGTTGTGGCATTTGACTCCGGTGTTACGGACAGTAAGATGATCCGTGCATTCCGCGGTACGGATAATACCAGGGTGGGAGAAATCGCTGCGTATAGATTAGCCACAGCCATCGGAAAAATGGGTAAGGTTGCTGTCTTTTCCGCGCAGGAAAAGACGCAGAGCATTCAGGAACGTGTAAGCGGTTTTACCAATTATATCACCAATTATCCGGATATTGAGGTTGTGGAGATTGTTTATCAGGATCAGGTAGAGGATATGACAGCTGCCATGCAGGAGGTTCTTGACAAATATCCGCAGCTGGACGGTGTTTTCTGCGATAATGCAGATATTGCCGATCTGTATCTGGACATGAAAAAGGATGAGACAAAGGATTCCATTGTGATGGTTGGTGTGGATGCCACAGCGAAACAACAGGAGGCTATCCGAAATAGTAAAGAGGTCGGCGTGGTTTCCCAGCAGCCTTACGCGATGGGATATCAGACCATCTGGACAGCACTTTTGACTACAGCACCAAAGAAGAGTGTGGAAATCAAGCGGAATGTGCGTATCGACCCGGCATGGATTGATTCCTCAAACATCGATGATCCTACATACAGTTCTTATTTGTATGCAAATTAAAACAGTTTCCATAAGAGGCACGTTACAACTTTCAGAAATGATTATCCGAACCGGGCTGCGACAACCGAATTCGGGCAAATTATACCGCAAGGTGGGGCGTGCAGATTGTGGGAATGATTTTACAAATACGCTCTAAAATAAGATAGAGCGGTTAATAAAAAACTGTGAAAGAGAAACTGCTTTGTACAGCATGAATTTACCAGGAATGGGAATGCTGATACAAGGCAGTTTTTTGCATATCAAAGGATATTGCAGCCAGAGCCTGTTTCAAACATGCTCTAGACAATATTACCTGCAGTGTCTGAATTTTAGTCAATGTTTAACAATTGTATAACGACAAAATAACAAGAATTTGTTAGCATGTAATTACTTTTTGAAGTGTGAAAAAATTGACGATATGCAATAAAATGGAAGTCGGTTTTTAAATAATGTGCACAATAAAAGTTGCTATCCACACTGAATTGTGTTAAAATCTGTCTATAAAATGAGACTTGAGACAGGAGGCTTTTATGAAAAAATGGGGAGATATTATCAAGAATATGACTTTGCTTAGTCAATTTAGCTTATCCTTTATCACTCCTCTGCTTCTGTGCCTGCTGATCTGCTGGTGGATGAGTACCAGCCTGGGAATAGGAGAATGGATTTTTATTCCTGGCTTTTTTTTCGGACTGGGAGGCTCCTTTACAGTAGCCTATAAGCTTTACCTGTCCGTAACCGGACATCAGAAGAAAGAGAAAAGGAAGAATAAAGTTTCATTTAACAGACATCATTAGAGTGTGTTTGAGGAATCATTCCTGCAAAGTGTGACGTACATTTTGCAGAAAACCTTTTTCAAACACGTTTCAGAAGGGAGATTTGTATGAGCAAAATGTTTGCAGATGTGCAGCCGGCAGTGAGGAAAGAGACGAAGAAGGTGGCGATTGGTACATTTGTATGCGTAGTCCTGATGTGGGCTGTATTTGGAATCGGACATCTGGCAGTGCCGGAGCAGATTCCGTTTGATTATACAGTGCTTCTCGCCGGATTTATTGGCGGGATGGTGGCAGTACTGAATTTTTTCCTTATGGGACTGACCGTTCAGAAGATAGTTTCCATGGAGGACGATAAACAGGCTGCAGCGAAGATGAAGGCCAGCTATAGTCAGAGAATGATGCTTCAGCTTATCTGGGGCGTTCTGGCGATTGCGGTTCCCTGTTTTCAGTTTGTAGCCGGAATCTTACCATTGCTTTTTCCAAACATTGTGATCAAGACAGTTGGAATCATTGGGGGGAGAAAGGCCGCATAATGATATATACAATTTTATGTAACTATTCAGCAGGTACTGCTCCGTGAAGTGTGTGACAGAGATGGTACGGAACAGTTGCAAATTTATAATGACAGGAGGTGAGAGTACATGGATATCGAAATAACCGGTGGCAGGATATTCTATACGTTTCCATTCGAGATTCCCATCCTGGGGAAATTCCAGATCACGGAGACTCTGGTTGTAAGCTGGCTGGTTATGCTGTTGATCACAGGACTTTGTATCTGGCTGACACATGATCTGAAGGTGGAGAAAATATCCAGGAGACAGGCTGTGGCTGAGCTTCTGGTGGAGACAGCAAATAAATTCGTCATCGGAAATATGGGTGAGAAATTCAGCTATATGATTCCTTTTGTGGCGGCGCTTTTTGCCACCAGTGTGGTATCCAACCTGATCAGCCTTGTAGGACTGCGAAGCCCTACAGCAGATCTTTCCACAGAAGCTGCATGGGCAGTTGTTGTATTTACCATGATCACAGCACAGAAGATTAAGACAAATGGTTTCGGTGGATATATGAAGGGATTTACAACTCCGATCCCTATTATGACACCATTTAATATTCTTTCTGAGATCGCCACACCGATCAGTATGGCGTGCCGTCATTTTGGAAATATTCTTTCCGGTGTAGTTATCAATGGTTTGATCTATGCTGCGCTGGCGCTGGCAAGTTCCAAACTGTTCGGACTGATTCCGGGTATTGTGGGTGATGTATTGTCGAAGATCCCATTTCTGGATGTTGGTATTCCGGCAATTATGTCAGTTTATTTTGACTGGTTCTCCGGAATCATGCAGGCATTTATTTTCTGTATGCTGACTGTAATGTATATCGCGAATGCAGCGGAAGAGTAGCGTAAAGAAGGCGGATGTTCACGAAGTGGGCAGAAAAACGGAAAATGCAGAAAATATTTTGCAGTTTCCGGATGAATTGAATTTTTTAACAAGAGAAATCATAAATAACAGGAGGATTTGATTATGGATTTTACAGTATTGGCAAAAGGTATCGCACTGGCTGGTTGTGCAATTGGTGCTGGTCTTGCACTGATCGCAGGTATCGGACCTGGTATTGGAGAAGGTAACGCAGTTGCAAAAGCTCTGGAAGCAATCGGACGTCAGCCGGAGTGCAAAGGTGATGTAACATCTACCATGCTTCTTGGTTGTGCAATCGCAGAGACTACCGGTATTTACGGTTTCGTAACCGGTCTGCTTCTGATCTTTGTTGCACCTGGTACATTTATGAAATTCCTTGGATAATTAAGGATAAGTACCAAAGGGGTTACCATTCACAGACCGCGGTTATGGAAGCTCCATAGAGGCGGCACCAAAGCAGCTGGTTTTTATACTGGTAAGTTACTGGAAAGGTATGAATGGTGGCAGTTACAACAGGAGGTTAGAACATGCAGGTACAGGAACTTGTAGGAATTGTGCCGTGGACGTTTATCGCACAGATCTGCAATCTTTTTCTCCAGATGTATCTGATAAAAAGATTTCTGTTCAAGCCTGTCAATGAGATGCTTCAGAAAAGAAGAGCTATGGCAGATGCCGAAATCCAGGATGCCACAAAGGCGAAGGAAGAAGCAATTGCCATGAAGACAGAGTATGAGCAGAATATGCAGCAGGCTAAAGCGAAGGCCAGCGATATTGTGAATGAGGCACAGAGGACAGCTTCCCTCCAGAGTGAGGAAATCCTAAAGAGTGCAGCACAGGAAGCCCGTGCTATGAAAGAGAAGGCAGAGAGTGATATTGCCCAGGAGAAACGTAAGGCTGTCAATGAGGTGAAGAATGAGATCGGCGGCATGGCAATGGAGATTGCTGGCAAGGTGATCGAGCGTGAGATCAAAGAAGAGGATCACGCGAAACTGATCGACGAGTTTATTTCGAATGTAGGTGAGGCATCATGACGCAGATTGCCAGATTATATGGCGGCAGCATGTATGATCTTGCTGCTGAAGAACAGCTTACCGACACTGTGTTGGAGCAGATGCAGACTATCCGGCAGCTTTTCCGGGAGAATCCCGATTATGTGAAATTGTTGTCAGAGCCTTCTATCCCGAAGGAAGAGAGGACAAAGCTTCTTGATACTGCATTTGGCACAGAAGCAGAACGGTATCTGGTGAATTTTCTGAAACTGCTGTGTGAGCGCGGAATCCTGGGAGAGTATTCCGGATGCTGCGAGGAATTTACACGGCGGTACAATGTGGACCATAACATTGCCACTGCAGTGGTGACCAGTGCGGTTGTACTGACAGATGAGCAGATGGCAGCGCTTAAGGACAAGCTGGAGAAGATAAGCGGCAAGACCGTTACCCTGACCCAGAAGACAGATCCGACGGTGCTTGCAGGTCTTAAAGTGGAACTGGAGGGCAGACAGCTGGACGGTACTGTAAAGAGTCGTCTGGATGGTCTTTCCAGGAAATTAAACGAGCTTATAGTATAAGGATGGATAGAGAAAATGCAGCTTAAACCTGAAGAAATTTCAAAAGTCATCCGCAGTCAGATCAAATACTACGATAACGCCATCAGACAGAATGAGACAGGTACGGTTCTTATGGTTGGTGATGGTATTGCCAGAGCCAGCGGTCTTATCAACTGTATGGCAGGAGAGCTTCTTGAGTTTGAGGATGGAAGCTTCGGAATGGCACAGAACCTGGAAGAGAACAGTGTTTCTATCGTTTTATTTGGTGATGATTCCGGTATTGGCGAAGGTCAGACCGTAAAGCGCACCGGAAAGGTGGTATCCGTTCCGGTTGGCGAGGCTATGATCGGGCGAGTTGTAAATGCCCTTGGACAGCCTATTGACGGTGCAGGACCTGTAGTGACAAGTGAATACAGGGCGATTGAGAGCCCGGCACCAGGTATCTGCGAGAGACAGGGCGTTAACCAGCCTCTGCAGACCGGTATTAAGGCAATTGACTCCATGGTTCCTATTGGAAGAGGTCAGCGTGAGCTGATCATTGGTGACCGTCAGACTGGTAAGACCACTCTGGCAGCAGATACAATTATCAATCAGAAAGGTAAGGACGTGATCTGTATCTATGTTGCAATTGGTCAGAAGCGTTCTACCGTATCTTCCCTGGTTGAGACTCTCACCAGAAACGGCGCTATGGATTACACCATCGTTGTAGCGGCTACTGCTTCAGAAGCCAGCCCGCTGCAGTACATTGCACCGTATTCCGGATGTGCAATGGGTGAATATTTTATGTATAAGGGAAAAGATGTACTTATCATTTACGATGATTTAAGTAAGCATGCAGTTGCTTACCGTGCACTTTCCCTGCTGATCCGTCGTCCACCGGGACGTGAGGCATATCCTGGAGATGTTTTCTATCTCCATTCCAGACTTCTGGAGCGAAGCAGCAGACTGAGTGAGGAAGCCGGTGGCGGCTCGATCACGGCACTGCCGATCATCGAGACGCAGGCAGGAGATGTATCTGCATATATTCCGACCAACGTTATTTCTATTACAGACGGACAGATTTTCCTGGAGAGTGCGCTCTTTAATGCAGGTATGCGTCCGGCGGTCAATGTTGGACTTTCCGTATCCCGTGTAGGTGGTGCGGCGCAGACAAAAGCGATGAAGAAGGCAAGTGGAAGTATCCGTATCGATCTTGCGCAGGCAAGAGAAATGGAGTCCTTTACACAGTTCAGTTCAGATCTGGATGATGCGACAAAAGCACAGCTGAAATACGGAAGTACACTGACAGAGCTTCTGAAACAGCCACTGGGACGTCCGTTAAAACTGCATGAACAGGTAATTACGTTATGTGTGGCAACGCACCATCTGATGATGGATGTGGAAGATGCGAAAGTCAAAGAGTTCCAGATGGATATGCTGGCATATTTTGACCAAGAACATCCGGAGATCGGACAGGCAATCGAAGAGAAGAAAGTACTGGATGACGAACTGACAGAACAGATTATTGAGGTAGCTAAAAAGTTCAAAGAAAATAGATAAGCAGGTGAAAATATGTCGAATGCAAAAGAAATCAAAGAACGAATGGGCAGCATTCAGGAGACAAAAAAGATCACCAATGCCATGTATCTGATCTCTTCTTCCAAGATGAAACAGGCAAAGAAAAAACTGTCAGATACGGAACCATTTTTCTATAGGATGCAGGCAGAGATTGCCCGAATCTTAAGACACGTTCCGGATATGCACAGCCAGTTTTTTGATCAGAGAGAAGAGAAGAAACCGGAAGACAGGAAAATCGGCTACATTGTAGTCACCGCAGATAAAGGGCTTGCCGGAGCTTATAACCATAATGTACTTCGCATGGTGGAAGAGAAAATAAAAGGACCGGGACAGCATAAGTTATTTGTATTAGGTGAACTGGGACGGCAGTATTTTGCAAAGCGTACAGATGTGGAGCTGGATATGAGTTTCCGGTATACCGTACAGAATCCGACGCTGTACCGTTCCAGAACGATCACCGGTGAGATGATCGGACAGTTCCGGAGCGGAGAGCTGGACGAAGTTTATGTGATTTATACCCGCATGGTAAATGCAATGCAGGTAGAGACAGATACAGTAAAACTTCTGCCGCTTCACAAGGCAGATTTCCTTCCGAAGGAAACATTGAACGCACTTGCAGATGTCTATCAGGAAGGTATGGTGTTCTATCCATCCACACATAGTGTGATGGCAAATATTGTGCCGAATTATATTAATGGTATGATCTATGGCTGTCTGGTTGAATCTTACTGCAGTGAGCAGAATTCCAGAATGCAGGCGATGCAGAATGCGACAGACAGTGCCACAAAGATGCTGGATGAGTTAAATATAACTTATAACCGTGTGCGCCAGGCCGATATCACACAGGAACTGACTGAGGTTATCGGCGGAGCGAATGCACAGAAAAGGAAGTGATAAGCGCTATGACAAAAGGAAAAATCGTACAGGTTATGGGACCTGTCGTAGACGTAGAATTTAAAAGCAAAGAAGAACTTCCATATATCAAAGATGCGCTGGAGGTTGACAATGGCGGAAAACGCTGTGTCATGGAAGTAGCGCAGCACATCGGAAATAATATTGCACGTTGTATCATGCTGGCTTCCAGTGACGGACTGTGCAAAGATATGGAAGTAACCGCTACCGGAGCAGGTATTAAAGTGCCGGTAGGAGAACAGACTCTGGGACGTCTGTTTAATGTATTAGGTGAGACAATTGATAATGGAGAACCGATCGCCAAAGATAAAGAGCATTGGGTAATCCACAGAAAAGCTCCTTCTTTCGAGGAGCAGAGTCCGGCAGTAGAAGTATTAGAGACAGGAATCAAAGTCATCGACCTTCTGACGCCATATGCCAAAGGTGGTAAGATCGGTCTGTTCGGTGGTGCGGGAGTCGGAAAAACCGTATTGATTCAGGAACTTATCAATAACATTGCCAAGAAACATAATGGATTCTCTGTATTTGCCGGAGTAGGTGAGCGTACGCGTGAAGGTAACGACTTGCTTCGTGAAATGATTGAGTCGGGTGTTATTCGCTATGGCGAAGCATTCAAAGAAAGTATGGAGAAAGGGGATTGGGACCTTTCCAAAGTTGATTATAACGAATTGGAAAAGTCGCAGGTATCTCTGATATTCGGTCAGATGAATGAGCCTCCGGGTGCACGTGCCTCTGTGGCATTGTCCGGACTGACGGTTGCGGAATCTTTCCGTGATGCCGGAAGTGAAGGTGAAAAACGCGATATTTTGTTCTTTATTGACAATATCTTCCGTTTCACGCAAGCGGGTTCGGAAGTCTCGGCATTGCTGGGGCGTATGCCTTCCGCCGTGGGTTATCAACCTACTCTTGCTACGGAAATGGGTGCGATGCAAGAACGTATCACTTCCGCCCGGAAAGGATCTATCACTTCCGTACAGGCGGTGTATGTGCCTGCCGACGACTTGACTGACCCGGCTCCTGCAACTACATTCTCACATCTGGATGCAACAACAGTACTTTCCCGTGAGATTTCCAGCCAGGGTATTTATCCGGCTGTTGATCCGTTGGATTCCACAAGCCGTATC
>OLQA01002944.1_pt1 | contig 12707 bp, 7 predicted proteins | sample 1673151 | NCBI WGS metagenome assembly OLQA01 (sample SAMEA3136760, study PRJEB25190) | human gut metagenome | biome: human gut; feature: human-associated habitat; material: faeces | place: Austria | collected 2013 | reverse complement strand
TGTGACAATCATGGTTTTCGCGCCGACATTGTCTGCTTCAATTGCCGCGGAAGCGTGTCGTCAGATGACGCCATCATGTATTTTGCGGATAATTCAGATAAGAGTTATAATGTGGGCATTGGTTATTTGGACGGCAATTTTACCGTTATGGTTTTAAGAAATGCCCGTTGATACGGAGTGTTTGACATCAGACTGAAAAATACGGGGCTGTAAAAAACGTAAGTTTTTTACAGCCCCGTTTGGAAAAGGGAAAGATATTCCGTTATCTGTCTTTTTTAATTGTTTAATTCAGAGAATTATCTCGAATTGCTCTTCCTCTTTGAGCGGAACAACGGTGCAGTCATTTGCGTAAGTACATTCCGGCAGGATTATCATCGCGCAAAGTTCGTCCGCGCTTTTCGGAAGAGGCGCAAGATGCCATATCGCGGCATTTATCTTGACAAGAGTATTCTTCGGAACGATAAACGCCAGCGCCAAGTCGGGAACGGGCGTTCCTGCCGATGCGGGGGCAACATGAAGAACCATATCATCGTTCAGCGGCATTATCATTTCCCAAGTCGTGGTATGGTATTCAACCGCGGAAATTATCATTCTTTCAGGCTTTTTGACGAGTATCGGAGAATATCCTACATTGTGATTTGCCGAAGCCGTCAATCTGTCGGGGAAAAATTTGTGGATCTCTCCGCATAAAGCATAGCCTTTCGGGTCTGCCATGGTGTAGAACTGCCCGAACGGCGCAAAATTTTCATGTGTTATGGGAATTGCTTTGACCTGTCTCATGAGTATTATACCTTTCTGTCGTTTATATATTTTCTGACGTCTCCCGTTCTGATATCTATCGCAGTCGAATCCTCAGCGCAGACGAGCAAAAAAGAGATGTCATCTTCTTCCGCATTGTAAACATATTGCAGGCTGATACGGTCGTTGACCTTGAAGTCCACCACATAGGCATTCTCATTTCCCGAAAAGACGCACTTAAAGTCTTTGAAGTCTTCAAGGCTCGGATTCTCATTTTCGGAAATACGAATAACGTCATCTTCCGTCAACTGTTTTGTTCCTTTTAAAAAAGGGATAATGTCTTTCGGTGCGTTTTCAAATCTGAAATATTCGTCTATTGCCGCCGAATCGTTTTTGTCTATCGGCTCGGAATTTCTTCCACAGCCTGTAATAAGGCAAAAGGCGAGAAAAAACAAGCATAGTGCAACAGTTCTTTTAATCATTGTATCGTCCCGTAGTTTATTTGATAACAGTATAACACAAAATTTTTCGGATTGCAAGTCCTGCGCTTTGTTCGCAACGGAGGTTTTTTATGATTTTTGACAGCCCGCAAAAATGCGAAGAGATAACAAAAAAATATATCGGAAGAACCGTTGAGGGGCTGCGCTGTCTCGGCGACGCGGTTTTTCTTCGGCGCGAATATATCGAAGCCGCCGTGTATAACCGACTTGAACGTCTCGGAGAGGCGGATCGCGATTATTGGTCGCGCTTTGACAATATTCCCGATGACTTTTCGCTTGTCCGTCATACCGTTGTGGAAGATGCCTTTATTCTTGATCTTGACGGAGGCGAAAGCCTTTCGGTATTTTTCCCCGAGGAAGAGAGAATCGATATTCAGTTTGGGAGTTTCGCCGCGGAAAAAGCCGTAAACTTTATCCCTGATAAATTTTTCTGCCGCTGTGTCGGTAAAAAGATAGTTGATTTTCGAGCTGAAAACGGTGAAAGGGGGATATGTAAATTCTGCGTTTCTCTTGAAAACGGCAACGAACTTCATTTTTACGGTATGCTCGGCTTCTGCGCAGTAAGCCTGATAGGCAAAAAAGGCATCGTCTCTCCCATCACATTCGGTGAACTGAAAGATTGCCTTAAATAATTGTATTACTAAAAAACTGATACGCCGTTCCCTTAACGGGAACGGCGTAAAATTGTTATCGGATTACAGATTTATTTTTCTTTCGAAACTTTTTTTCTGGCTGCGACAACATATACAATCGCAACACATGAAATAATTGCGGCTGCCGCAAACGGAACAATGCTCATTTCATCGGCGGTGTCGGGCGAGTTTCCTGTCGTCGGAGCGACCGTCGTTTCGGTGGGATCGTCGGGAAGTTCTTCTTGACGGTAGAAATATATGCCGTCAATCGTCACTTTGTCTTCATAGAGCCTTGCTCCGCAGAAAACATCCGTCAGTTTCCATTCGCCGTTCTCTTTGACCGCCTCGTAGCGAACCTTTGCCTGAGAAATTCCGGTTCCCGTAAACTCCTCATACTGCGGAACATCAAGGTCAAAATAGCAATGATTTTCTGTCAGTTCAACAACTATAAATTTGTATTCCTCAAATATCGAATATTCGCCGCCAGACATATCTTTGTTAGGTTTTATCCAAAGTTCGCCGTTGTTGTTCACATATTCGTCCTGTCCAAAGAACGAATCAACGACTCTCTGCGTATATGCCGATTTTACAAAGTCTTCCAGGTCTTTAAAAGTCGGGAACTTTTCCAGATTAAGTTTGAACGAAAAATCGGGATCGCTCGGAATATCTTTCGGCCAAGTATCCGCGTCTCCGGGGGAACTCAATATCATATTAAGAATAACGATGTTTGAATCAACAAGTTTTTTCAAAGTTTTCTTCATTTCATCGGAAACTTCAAGTCCGCTGAACTCAGGATCGTCAGGGACATACCGTGTTCTCACATCTTCCGGGAATACGCCTTTGAGAACATTCGTTTTTCCGTCTTTTTCCGCCGCAAATGCAGAACCCGCAAATGAAAGACAAACAATGAAAGTTAAGAGCAGTGCCAAACTTCTTTTCATAAAGATGCCTCCTGTAAAAATTGATTTCTTTTTTTCTGATTTCGGCTTGCCCGAGGATTTCGAATCAAGCGCCGAAATCAAAATTCAAAAACGGCGGTCTCCACTTCAAACACAGTATGTCATCTTTATGTCAAAATGTCAACGGAAAGAGTGCGTAAATAATGTCTTTTTTGAAAACTTCGTGTTAAATTGCGTTTTTCTACTGTTTTTTCGATTGGTCAATATCCGTGATATTCTCTTTTAAGTCGTTGCTTCGAAGAATATTTTCGATATCTATATCGTTCAAAATATTGTATATTTAGCATAGGAAATGTTTTTGTTATCATTCAATGTTTTATCGGAGCTGTCATTCTTCTCTTCGAGATTGGTCATGTTTTGCTGAAACCAAGTCTTTAGTCTATTTTCCTATGTGTCAGTCTTTTTTCTTTACGTTCGCTATCTTTTTTCCATACGGTTTAATGTGGTGATATTTCCTTGACATAAAACTTCCTCCTATGGTAGACTTTCTTCTATTCTGCCATAGGAGGGTGTTTTTTCAATTGTTAGCCCTTTACGGTTTCAACAATAATACATTATATCATCAAACGATTATATCCTGATTGGAAAGTAAGGACTAAGAATTAGCGCAACGGATTTCAATGATTCCGGCGTCTCTGTTTACATTGAAAATTGCACCTATGTCATTGAATATGTCCAACGCAGATTCTCCGTCGATAATGATTTCTTTTCCGTCAAATATTCGTACCGCTTCAACTGTTCCCGGCTTTACATACCAACCGAAATCAAAATCATTTATATCGATTTTAAAAATCTTTCCGAAACAGTCAATGCTTACAACCGTCATTTTATCATTCCATGCGATATTTGCTCCGAGTTCTTTCATGACGGCAAGAAGAGGAATCTCCGTGTTTTTTGCTTTGATTTTCACATGATTCTCTCTCGTTATATCATGACCGTTGATGATCAGTCTGCATTCACTCATCGTTTGGTTTTCCCTTTCAGAATAAAGATTTTTATCTTCCGAATCGTTTTCTGATACCGTATGTTCCGTTGTGGGTTGTATGTAAGAATTATTCTCGTACACTTTTGGGTCATTCTCCGTTGCTTTTTCGAAAAACTGCTGTGTGGTTTCGTCCGTTGCAACTTTTGACTCTGCAAAAAATGAAGATTCTTTTGTGATTAAGGTGCTGCTTTCTTTTTCACTCTTAATTACGGATTTGTATCTTCTTGCTGTACAGCCGGTGGATACTGCCAATGTCAGGATTCCGATTAATATTATAAAAAACTTCTTCAAAAATATTAAGCCCTTTCTGCTACAAGTATATATCCTGCCAAGGGGAAGAAACCGGAACCGATTCCTGTAAATCCTTGCAGAAATTGTGTGAAAGTTTGTTTACCCGCAATTCCCCACGGATTATTTGTATATACTATTCCCTGTACGCAGTCAACGCCTGTTACCACGACAAGATGAGCCGAATTCTTTCCTCGATAGTATGCATATAACGGACCACCTGATTTAACTGCACGATATAAGTCGAATATAGATTTTATATTTTTTTCAAATATAGGCATGTTTCCGATGGAATACTTTTTGCAATTTGTGGGCCATCCGCCTGCGTCCCAAAAGATATTGCCATTAACTTGTTTTGAAATTTCTATGGCGCGCTCGGTCGCTTCATCGTTTGTCCTTACCGTTTTTGACTGAAAATCCTCCACCATGACCTGACAAAATGCCCAGCACAGAGAATAGATCGTTTGGTCATATAAAGGAACATCATATCTTATCGGTAACAATGAGTCTTCAAGTGCATTGAAGAATGTTTTATCGACTATTTTGCTTAATGATGACCAAGAATATATTGCTTCTGTAATATTGACAGGATTGTTTGAGGCGTATGCAAACAAATTATACCAATTTGTAAAGTATTCGTCTGACATAATGTTGTATGCGTTCAGCCAGCGTCCGACTTCGGGATCATAGTATCTTCCGTTCACATAATAGAGACCTGATTCATTGTCATAATAGTAACCTCTGTATCGGAACGGATTTGCGGTACCTACTTTGAACCATGTTTGGGTAAGGTCTGTCATCATAACCATTTTTCCCCATGCATCGTAGGTGTATGATACGAGTTTTCTGAGGGAATGGTTTGACGAGCCGTCTTCGGTTCCCCATATTTCAATTATATCGCCTTGAAGATTTTTCTTGTAGTAATAGTTGTTGCCGAGATAATTCATTCCTATCGGACTGCCGGATTCGTCGTAGAAGAATGAAATATAATCAAGACTTGTTCCGTTTGTTACTTCTTGTGCGACGATAGAAGATCCGTCAAGAAGAAATCTTGTTTCGATGCCGTGAAAATTTTTCAGCACACGTTGTCCGTCTTCATTATAAATGTATCTCGAAACCCTCTGAGAATTTTCATTGTAGGCGTATAATCTATCTCCCAACCAGGTAAAAGATATGCCGTCTCTGTAAGAAAGAGGGTTGCCGCTTTCGTCATAAGTTATTTCTTCACCGTTATATGACGTCATTTTGTCTTTCCAATTTGTGTCTGAATAACCGTAAAGAATTGCAGATGTCGGCTCTGTCGGCAGTGTTCCGGTTGTATAAGCATATTCTTGTTTCGAAAGAATATCACCGTTACCGTCATATGTATAAACAATTGTTTTATTTTGCGAAACACTGTTATGGCGAACCAATCGTCTGAGATTATCGTAGGAATAATCTTCCGAAAGTGATAACGGATTTGATGAGTATGCTGCCTTTCTGCTTTCGGTTAAAATATTGCCTGCTGAATCATATGTGTATGCTATCTCCGATTTGTCGGAATATACAATCTTTTTTACCTTGTCGCTCGTCGCTTTGTTTCCGTTTGCATCTGTTTGCGTCCCTGAAACATATTCATATGTTGCCGAAAGATTCCCGTTGCTTTCCATGTCGGTAATGATTTCGGAAGTGATTCTCCCGAGAATGTCGGAGGTTTTCGTCTTAGAAAAAATTCCGGCGGGGTTGTTCTCATTTAAACTGTTATTCAGTCTAACGGTAACTGAGTTATCGGAAGAAGTTATTCTATAATCGAGTTTTGCCGAATTGAATTCATAACCTACTCCGATTGCATTGTTCTGATTGTTTTCTTCTCGGATGGTCAAAAGTGTTTTGTACGGATTCTGATAATTTGACGAATCAAAATATTTGAATTCTGTTAATATAAGATTTTGTTCGTTATCGTAAGTATAGAAATATCCGGCATTCATTCCGGTAATCCATACATTGTCAAGTGTTCCATCGTCGTTGTATGTGTAATTGTATTGGTTTAAATAACTGTCTTTGTTATATTTAATCTTTTCAATTTTATCAAGAGAATTATAAGAATACTCTATGGCGTCATTATTTGCATATGTTATTTTGGAAATCTTACCTTCGGTGTATTCATATGAAACCGCTTCGGTGTCTCCGAAAAGAAGTTTTGCGATTTTTTCGGCGTCCGTTGTGGAGTATTGGTACGAATAGGCTTGTCCGTTTGCCTGTATTGAAGATATATTTCCCTGTTCTGTATATGCATAATCGACTGCTTTGTCTCCGCTGTTGAATATTCCGTCTTTGTTCAAGTCCTTATACATTCTCAGCAGGTTGCCGGCTGCGTCATATTCATAACGTGTCATATTGCCGAGCGAATCTGTTTCGGATGACTTATTCCCGTGCGCGTCATAGGTATAAGATTTTGTGTTCCCGATTCCGTCCGTTTCGGATATTACATAGTTGTATGTCTCATCATAAGTATATTCGGAATATGTATAAAGAGACTCCTCAGTATATGAAACGGTAGAAAGAAGAGTGTTGTCATAGCGGTCTTTTTTCGTAACAGAAACGGTTTTTGCGGTTCTGTTTTCGTCTGTGTTCGGTGCGTCGTATTCGGTTACGGTCTCCGTGGTCGTCTTTGCCGTATCGTCATACGCATAAGTTGTTTGAGTATATTCGGTCGCCGTAGCGGCAAGTCTGCCGTCTGCACCGTAATTGTAGTTTGTTTTGTTTCCGAGGAAGTCATCTTCAACAAGTATGTCGCCGTTTTCATTGTATTCATAGCAAACTGCGGCGTTCATAACAAGAGAGATGTCGTCAAACGAAACGCGGGAGAAATTATCAGTGCTTATCGCATAAACGTCAATAAGGTCAACCGTGACAGTCTGTCCGTTTTCTGCCTGCGGAGGCACGAATGTTGTCGAAATAAACTGCCAGCCGTCGGAAGAAGCAGCCGGAGAAACAATATATTCTGCGGTCTTTTGCTCGGGCACACCGTTTTCGGTGATGGTGTAATAAACTTTTGCTTTCAATCCCGTAAATGCTGTTCCTTTATTCTTTACCGTATTGCCCTTTACCCAACCGGAAAGAGTGAAAGAACGTTCCGCGGAAAGACCTATATATGCGGTTGTGAACGCGGAAGAAATTGCGGAAGTGTTTTCGGAAGAGATAATGCTCTTTGTTCCGGTTTTTGCGGAATTATCGGCAACAAATCCTGTCGGGGTCCAGCCGTCAAGACCGTTTTCAAAACCGTTATTGGAAAGCAGGTTTACGCTTATTGCTTCGCCTTTGTCAAAGTTAAGTCCGTCAAAAAGTGCTGTGCCCGTTGCGTTTTCAATACCCGCAACAAGCGTTACGCTGTCGCCCGCAGCGCATTCAATGCTGACGCTGACAAGTGACCAACCGTTGTTGTGTGCCGCTTCGGTCGGGGTCTTTACGAACTCGGACATTGCGCTTGCAGAGGTTGTGTTGTTTATGAGTTTGAGCGTCGCGCCGCCATCCGTAGTTTCGGAAAGGGTGAGGGCTCCGGGTTTAACGAACGCTCTGAAAGTATATGTTCCGCTTTCGGGGGCGGTGAACGTTTTTGCGTAGCCGTATATATCCGTAAGCACCGCAGATGTGACGGAAAGAGACGCCGCACCGGTATACGCAAACGAGGAATTAACGGCAACCGAGCCGCCCGCATTTGTTCCGTACTCCGCAAAATCGTATGCATTGTTGTTCAGGTCTTTTATGAGGTTATAGCCGAGCGCATCAACGGAAGTCGCCGTCTTTATGTTGTTGAAGAACTCGGAATTGTTGTCATAGGTATAAGCCGTAACTTCTCCGTCTTCGACTTTTGCGGAGAGTCTGCCTCTTTCGTCAAAGAAGTTGAGAATTTCGGACGCGGTTTCTTTTACCTGTCCGTTTTCTTCTTTTTCGCGGTCGATATGAGAAATAACGGAGCAGCCGTCTTCATAAGAGAAAGACGCGCTTTGGGTCTTGAACTCCGTGTCGGAAGAGGTGTCAAATACTTCCGCACCTGTAATTCTTGCTCCATTGTAAGAAAATGCTACTTTTATATTGTTCTGTTCATCAACAACGGAAACAAGTTTTGTTCCGCTGTAAGAATAGGTCACAAGTGTTCCTTTGCTATCCGAAACACCTGTCAGATTTCCGTTTGCGTCATAGGTGTAATTCTTTGTGTTGCCGAAACGGTCGGTAACGGATTTAACGGTTCTGTCATTGTTGTATGTAAGAATTATACTTCTGTATGTGTCTGTAAGACGTGAAATACATCTGCGTAGATATTGGGTTCCTGTATATTCAAAGGTTATTCTTGTTCCATATATTTCTTCATCTCGAACTATATATCCATAACTGTCGAAATATTTAGTATTTCCGTATTTGTCTGTGATTTTGTAAAATATGTCATCTTCAAAGAGTGAAGAATATTCAAGCATGAGTCCAAGACCGTCGGTATCTTTCATTGTTACTTCATGCGTGTTGCTGTCCCTGGAAACAAAGGCAAAGTATCTTTTCGCGCCTGTTGCGTCAACGTAAGAGTAAAGTTTTTCGCCCCGTGTATATGTTTTGTTTCCCGCCGCCTCAAGACCCGTGATTTTTTCCTGAATATTCAGTTTCCAGCCGTTACCGGACTTCATCTGCGTTCCGTAAAAGTCATCCGTTCCCGAAAAATATGCCGGCATAATGCTGTTGTATACGCCGCTGATATTCGTTGCTTTTCCTTTTAATAAACATATAATATCATCACGAACAACAACAAGATTTCCTGTTGCGTCATTAATATATGCGGTACCGCCGTTTCCGAGATTGATGCTGTGAAAAGAGAACCCGTTCGCAAGTCCGTGCGCACTGCGATAACGGATAACGCAAGCGGGAACAGCATCGCCAGCCGCCGCGTCAAATGCCGCGTAAGCGTCCGCGCTGCCCACATTGTCCGCGTCAATGATAAGTCCCTTGTTTTCGCTTTCGTTTCTCATCCACATACGGACTATGGAAGTTATATCAACGCCGTATACCGTGTTTTCGGTATCGGAGTTGTTTATAAGCACCTTGTCCGACGAAACGTTTGACATTCCGACGGAATCGTAATGCGCATTGTTCTTGTTGAAATACGTTGTTGCGGCATACGCACCTATAACAACATTGCCCTTGCCGTCGGAGGCGGCGTTTCTTGTAAGATTTATTTTCGCGCTTATAATATAGTCGTCAAAGCCGACCATATAGTTTATAGGCACGGAAACATGGAATCTCGCTTTCTTGTCCGTGGCTGCGGAATGTCCCGTCCAAACCACGCCGTCGCCGAGATTTTCGCCGCCGTTCTGCGTCAACTGTGTCTTGGTAACGGTATATTCTACGGTGTCCGTATCATTCAGTTGCGGGTCTATCGTAATGGGGAATTGCGCGTTGTTTACCCAGGTCTTGTCCGCCGTAACGGTAAGCATATATACGCCGTCGGACTCCGCAACAAGCGTTGTCTCGACATCTGCGCTGTATGCGCCCGCCGCGTCCGTCATGAACGCCGCTGGAATGGTCTTAACGGTCTCGCCGCCCTTTACAATGTCGATTGAGCCGTCTTCTTTTAAAACAAGTGCGGCACCGCTCACTCTTATTCTGAAAGAATATGTATAGTTATCTTTTGCGGATTTTACCGTGATGTTTTCTTTTACATCATTGCCGCGAAGGATATATTCAATGTCTGTATCGTTCAGAATGTTTATATATTTAACGGAGGAAATGTTCTTGTTGCCTTTCAAAATGTCATCATCGGAGTTGACGTTCTGTTCTTCGGGATTGGTCACGCTTGCGGCAACCGTGTTTTTGTCTGCAACAAGTTCCCACGAAACGGAGTAACCGTCCGCCGTCATTTCAAGAAGCGCCGCTTCCGCAGAGGACTGCGCAAACTTATATTTCACACCCGACTCGGTGTTAACAAAGCCACGGATGTCCGAACCCGTTTTCGCATTTTCGGAAACAAGCGTATTATCAATGCCTTTCCACTCATCGTCCTCGTAATAATGCACGGGAACGCTGTATGAAGCGGCAAGCATACTGCCGTCCGAGAGCACGAAGTGTTTTGTATACTCGTCTCTTAAAGTTGTGTCTTCCGATAATATGTGTGCGTCTTCATTCTCGGTTTTTCCCGAAATTACGGATTCCGGAAAGCCGAGGGCATTGTTAATATTGTCCGCCATAGAAATGATTGGAAATTGAACTGCTAATGCAATCAAAAGAAAAAAGGCTGTAACAATAGATAAAGTTTTTCTTGTTTTCATTTCTGGTAGTCCTTTCATACTTTTTTGACAACGATTGCGCCGGATAATTGACCTCCTTTATAATTATTTGCCGATGCCTTGTCGGAGCTCTCGGTACAATTAAATATTACGTCAAAAAAAGGGAGACGTCAATTCGTTTTTCGCATGAATCGTTCGTCAAAGTTTGACAGAATGTACAGTTATTCGATATCAAAGGAGTATTTTCGACAACGTTAGACAAAGTTCGTGCCGGTCTTTGATTGAAAAATATTCAAAAATGTTTTATGAAAATAACAATAACTATAGATGAATTTTTTGAACTTATACGCGAGACTTTATTATCGTATAATCTGTGTGGATATATTGGTTATACAAAAACTCTTTCCGTTTTTCCATGATGGAAATGGAACGAGTTTTCAGCTTTTAAACTTTTATATAGTTTGAAAGGTAGATCGGGACGATAGCGGTAAATACTCCATGCACGGCATTTGTTCAATAATTTGCAGAACTCATGTCTTTTAATATAATGTATCGAAAAGACAATGTATAAATATCAAAAACAAGTATAAAGAAAACTTTTGCAACAAATATATCATGAGTGCTTTTTAGAATGGTTTGTCTTGCATCTGCACAGGTCAGCAAAAAAGACACTCCGGTTAAAAAACTCGGAGTGTTTAAAAAATATCTGTATTGTAAGTTATTTTTTGTTTATATTGATTTCAAGGGAATCATAATCAGGAACAATTGTTGCCCCGATTGCGCTCAAAATCATATGAACCGAATCACTGTCCATAATAATTTCATTGCCCTCGACTCTTCTGACGCTCTCTTCAGTTCCTGGGGGAAGCAAAATCCCAAAATCTGCGGATTTTGTGTTCAAGGTCGTGGAGTAAAGTCCCTCGAATTTTATTTTGACTTCTGTCATTGCATTATTCCATTGAACATCTGCCCCAAGCGCTTTCATGATTGCTAGAAGCGGAAGTTCTTCGCTTGTGCAATTGAATCTGATTTTTGATTTTGTAGCAATGGCAGTTCCGTTTACAAAAAGCTTACCGTTTTTTTGTCCGTGAAGTCTTATTGTACATGTTTTTCCGTTGGAACCAAAATCTATTGTTGCTCCGACCGCACTCATTATTTTGATTGCGGTATTTCTGCCTCCAGAAAGACGGTTGCAGAAGTTTGCATCCTTGACGGGCGCTTGCCTTCCAGCAAGTGTGATTTCTTCGAAAGCATAATCTTTATCATTGAAAGATGATGTCTTTCCGTCATAAGAAACCGTTACCACTGTTTTATCATTATTCCATTTGACTGTTGCTCCTAGCTGTTTGAGTATGGAAAGTACAGGGATTGGTTCTTTTGTATTAAGCGTCATCTTTTTTATGCCTGATTCCTCTTTGACCGGCGGAAGATTTGGCACGGTTGTATTTTCGGTTTTATCAGTGCTTTTTCTGTCTTCGGTTGTGTAAGTCGGTTTTTCGGAAAAAGAGGTTCCTGAAACGCCGGTTGTTTGACCCGAAGCTTGTTTCCCTGGTGTTTTATGACTTTTATTTTCAATATCAGACCCGGCACTGTTACCTGTCGGCTGCGTTTCGCTTTCCTCGATTTGCTCGCCTCCGCTTCGTGTAGGCTCTTCCTTGATTGTATGGGATTCTGTATTTTGTACAACCTCAACGTCGTTCACGGGTGCCGGTTTATTTATTCTTGCGCAACCGAAAACCGAGACTGTAAGAATTTCACACAACAAGACTGCAAGCATCTAAAAAATGTAGATAAATTTGGAGTAAATCAGTAATACATCACTATCAGAATGTAGATATTTTTGGAGTAATTTAATGAAATGTAGATATTTTTGGAGTAATTTAATTCATTTTTATAAAAAAATTTGTAATTAGTCTTATAGATATTATATTTCTTATGATATAATATTCAGTTTTAAAAAAAGATGCAATCCTGAATACTGTATCATATCTACACAGCCGAAAATATTATAATATAAAATATAGTAAATTACAAGTGTTTTCAAAATGATGTAACAAAAATGTCTATAAATATATTCGACAAAACTCGACATATTTACTTGTTTTGACTATTAAAGCGGGTTTAAAATAACGTGGAAGCCCTTCTGCAAAGATTTTTTACTGCGGTGGTCTTACTCTTTTATCCTTTTAATACCCGTGATGTTCAAGCCACTCGTTTGCATCTTTGAGCACGTTGCGTGTGTCGGGATACGTTATCCGCTTGATCGCTTTATCATAGGTCAGCAAGGTGATTCCCCGCAGCTCGGTTCTGTTGACCGTGTACTGCTGCGGCGCGTACTCCGCAATAAAGAAAACAAC
>OLQA01002941.1_pt1 | contig 12708 bp, 8 predicted proteins | sample 1673151 | NCBI WGS metagenome assembly OLQA01 (sample SAMEA3136760, study PRJEB25190) | human gut metagenome | biome: human gut; feature: human-associated habitat; material: faeces | place: Austria | collected 2013 | reverse complement strand
AGACAGGTAAAGAGATGCAGTTCTTCGGAGCTCGTGCAAACCTTGCTAAGTGTCTTCTTTACGCTATCAACGGTGGTATCGATGAGAAGAACAAAGTACAGGTAGGACCGGCTTACCAGCCAATTACTTCCGAGTACCTTGATTACGATGAAGTAATGGAGAAATATGACCAGATGATGGAGTGGCTGTCCAAGCTGTATGTTGATACACTGAACATGATCCACTACATGCATGATAAATACTACTATGAGGCAGCTCAGATGTCCCTGATCGATACAGACGTTAAACGTTCTTTCGCAACAGGTATTGCTGGATTCTCACACGTAGTAGACTCCTTAAGCGCTATCAAATACGCTAAGGTTAAAGTTGTCCGTGACGAAGATGGTCTTGCAACAGACTTCGAGATTGAGGGAGACTTCCCAAGATACGGTAACGATGATGACCGTGCAGATGAGATTGCTGTATGGCTTCTGAAGAAATTCATGCACAAACTGAACAAGTGCCACACATACAGACATTCTGTACCGACAACATCTATCCTTACAATTACATCTAACGTTGTATATGGTAAGGCTACAGGATCTCTTCCGGACGGAAGAAAGGCTGGAGAGCCACTTTCACCAGGAGCTAACCCGTCTTACGGCGCAGAGCAGAGCGGACTTCTTGCTTCTCTTAACTCTGTTGCTAAGCTTCCTTACGAGCTTGCACTTGACGGAATCTCTAATACACAGACAATCAACCCAGGTGCACTTGGACATTCTGATGAAGAGCGTAAAGAGAACCTTGCTCACGTACTTGACGGATACTTCGATCAGGGAGCACATCACCTGAACGTAAACGTATTTGGTGTTGAGAAGCTGAAAGATGCTATGGAGCACCCAGAGAAACCTGAGTACGCTAACTTCACAATCCGTGTATCAGGATACGCTGTTAAGTTTATCGACCTTACTCGTGAGCAGCAGCTTGACGTTATCGCAAGAACTTGCCATGACCACATGTAATTTGTAATTCAGCCAAGCCATGCGAAGACAGACAGTAAAAGGATCGTGTAAGCTTGCTTACAAAGAGACTCTTTACTGGCTGGCTTCATAGGGCGCAGCCCTACAGCGAGAAGAAGCGGAGCGGATTCGAGCTGGGAGAGCAATGGCGTATAGAAATGCATAAATAAGCAGAAACTATATCAGGACGCAGTCATTTCACCATGCTGCGTCCTTTTTTCACAAGACCTGCAATTATAAAGAAATGCCAGAAGACAAATCTGAAGGTTGCAGAAGAATGGCAGGAAACTGCCGGAAAAAGAAGGAGAAATATATGTCAGAAGTAAAAGGATACATTCACTCAACAGAAAGCTTCGGTTCCGTTGACGGACCTGGCGTACGCTTTATCATTTTTGTAAGCGGATGTCCAATGCGCTGCCAGTTCTGCCACAACCCGGACACATGGAAGATGCAGGACGGCGAACTGAAGACAACAGATGAACTGCTTAAAACAGCACTTCGCTATAAAAGCTACTGGAAAGATAAAGGTGGTATCACAGTCAGCGGTGGAGAACCTCTGATGCAGATGGATTTCCTGATTGACCTTTTCAAGAAAGCGAAAGAACAGGGAGTTCATACCAATATTGATACAAGCGGAGCTGTATTTACAAAGGAAGAACCATTCTTCGGTAAACTGCAGGAGTTGCTGAAATACACAGATATGCTGATGCTTGACATTAAACACATTGATGATGAGCAGCATAAGATTCTCACAGGACAGAGCAACAAGAATATTCTTGAGTTTGCACGTTATCTGTCTGATATCAAGAAACCAATCTGGATCCGTCACGTACTCGTTCCGGAGCGCAGTGACAAGGATGAGTACCTGGAGAGACTCCATGAGTTCATCGAGACACTGGATAATGTAGAGCGTGTTGAAGTTCTTCCATATCATACACTTGGTGCATACAAGTGGAAAGAACTTGGATATGATTACAAGTTAGAGGGAATCGATCCTCCGACACCGGAGAGAATTGAGAATGCAAACCGTATTCTTGAGACAGCGAAATATTTAAAATAAGATAAAAAAAGAACTCTGTTATGAGATGTATGAATCAATACATTCGTAACAGGGTTCTTCTTTTGTAAGTACTTTACTTAAAATTTTCTCAGAAAGAAGAAGGTCACGACACACACGATTGCCTCGGTAACAGGAAGGCAGAGCCAGATACCTGTCATTCCAAAAAGTGCGGCAAGCAGGAAAGCAATCGGCAAGATCAGTACAAGGCCGCGCAGGATAGAGATGATGAATCCCGGTACCGGCTGGTCGGAAGCACTTAAATAAGTGGCTGACACCATATTGATGCCTGAAAAGAACAGGCTTACAAAGTAAATGCGCATGCCTTCTGCTGCCATTGAAGTAAGCAACGGATCCTTGTCTTTATTAAATAAGTCAGCAATCGGAACTGCAAAGACAAAGACAACCAGATAGGCAATGAAAGCCATAAGTAATGCAGTGCTTAATGCATAACGTCTTACCTGGTTGCGTACAGGAGCTCCATTTTTACCAGGGTGGCTGCTGACAATCGGCTGGATGCCCTGCCCGATTCCGGTAAAGATCGCCACAAGTACGAGTGCGATATTAGCAAGGATACTGTATGCCGCAAGTCCGGTCGTTCCGCTGAATTTCAGAGTCAGCATGTTAAAGACAAGAATTACGATGCCGGAAGATAATTCAGCGACAAGAGAAGAAACTCCAAGCCGGCAGATATCTATAGCAGTTTTCAGATGTATCCTTGTTTTTACCAGATGAAACTGATTCTTCTTTTTCCAGAAATGCATGGACAGAATACTCATTCCAACCAGTGGAGCGGTTGCAGTAGCCAGTGCAGCTCCGGTCATGCCAAGCTGCATAGGATAGATGAAAATGTAATCCAGCACAATATTTGTCAGACTTCCAACGAGCATTGCAGTCATTGAAAGTCGCGGTTCTCCATCATTTCTGACAAAACAATTCAACAGATTGTTGCATAAAAACAGCGGAGAAAACATGAGCAGGATGCTGATATATGGAATTGCATGCGGTAATGTAGTTCCGTCGGCTCCGAGTAAGACACAAAGAGGTCTTGCAAAAAACAGTCCGATGCTGAAAAAGAACAGCATAGCTACAAATGCAAGCTGAAGTGCCTGGGTGAAGATCGTGCGGTGAATCTCACTGTCAGCTCTGCCGGAGGAAAGCGAGTATCGCGCAGCAGCACCCATACCGATCATCAGCCCTGTTCCGTTTAACAAGCTGAAAGCAGGAAGAACCAGATTAAGTGCAGCAATCGCATCCGAGCCGATTCCCCGGGCAACAAAAAACGTATCGGCAAGGATATAACAGGAATATCCGATCATGCCGAGTACATTTGCTGAGACATATTTAACAAAGAGTGGAAATACATGTTCCCGGGCAGTTAAAGTGACTGAGTTGGATGACATAATAAAAATTCCTTTCTGTATTTTCAGAATGCGTATAATACCATAGAATTTTGAGAAAATCAAATCTTTCTTTCTTATGAAAATAGAGGTAAAATAAAAAATGTTATGTCTACGGTATTTACAATCCCTGAAAAGATGGTTTACTTATTATAACATAGAACGAAGAAAGGAAACATATATGAATAAAAAAGAAGTACTTGAGATCCGTAAGCAGTTCTCACCGAAAAACTGTGCGATTACGAAAATCTGTGGCTGCTATGTGGATTATGAGAAGAATAAAAAGATGGAGTCAAAAGACGCATTTCTCGCACTTCCGGAGGAAGAAGCATTTAAGTATTTTGATATTTTTAAGAAGACACTTTCCGGAAGTATCGGAAAGAATATGCTGAATATGGAGTTTCCACTGGATGCAGAGATGCCGGGCGGAACGCAGGAATTTCTTCTGAAGCTTCGTGACAGCCGTCTCGAAGACGATATGCTTCTGGAAGAATTCTATGACAAAGTTATTGCAACGTATGAGTATGCGGAGAATTATTACATTATTTTGATCCATGCAGCATACGATGTTCCTGGAAGAACATCCGATGATCTTGAGATGGATGATGCTTCAGATGAAGTATATCAGCATATACTGATGAGCATCTGTCCGGTCAGTCTGTCAAAGGCAGGGCTTAGCTATAACGCGGAAGAGAACTGTATTCAGGACAGAATCCGTGACTGGATCGTTGATAAGCCGGACAAAGGATTCCTCTTCCCGGCATTCAACGACAGAAGTACTGATCTTCACAGTGTGCTTTATTACACGAAGAAATCAGAAGATCTTCAGCCGGAGATGATCGACCAGCTTCTTGGTGCGAAGATGCCGATGTCTGCGGACACACAGAAAGAGACATTCCAGATGATTATTGAAGATACATTGGGAGAAGATGGTGATTACGAGACTGTCCGTAACATTCACGAGACATTGAATGATATGATCGAAGAACACAAAGAAGAACCGGATCCGCTGACATTGGATAAAACGGATGTGAAGAAGATTTTCGAGCAGAGCGGTGTGCCGAATGAGAAGATGGAAAACTTTGAGAAGAACTTCGAAGAAAATGCAGGTGAGAAAGCAACGCTTCTAGCAAGCAATATCACAGAGACAAGAAAGTTCAATATCGAGACACCGGATGTTGTGATCAAAGTAAATCCGGACAGAATGGATCTTGTAGAGACAAGAATGATCGACGGAAGACAGTGCCTTGTGATTCCGGTGGATGATCACATTGAGGTCAATGGGATCAATGTCAGAACGATGAAGGTAAAAGGAACGACCGGAGTGAAGGCAGAAGATACTGCAGATATAGCTGGAAATGCAGAGGATGATGTTGTTCCGTTTGATGAAGATTAATTGGCGGATAATATAAAAGATTATAGCGGATAAAGAGAAAATGAAAACTTCCATTTAGAGATATTTCGTTACTGATCGCACATCGTGTGAGCAGTAAAAAGAAGTCTCTAAACGGGAGTTTTTGATTTGATAGTTTTTTAGATGATTGTATACTGCATCAGTTCATAGTGTAGTTTACATCCCTCTACAATCTCAGCCGGGAGCAGTGCTCTGGCTACGAGTTTTAACTCTTCATCCGGAAGATCAACTCTTCTTAAGTGTGCATAATCTCCGTCAATCTGTTCTACGATATAATCACATACTAACATTTTGAATTCTCCTTTTTGTTGATAAAATCTTCTTTTAATATGATGGTGGTGGAAATGCAATTATTCTGCGCTTAACATCTCTTCAATCTTTGCCTGCATCTCTTCTACAGTGTGTTTTCTTGTGCGTGCACATTCCTGCGCCTGACAGCCGCAGATGATACATTTGCGGTAGGAAGGGCGGGAAAGTTTCTGTCCGTCTGTGTCAATCACATCCATATCAAAGAGACGCCCAATCGGATGTGTTTCTTCAATCTCAGTTGTGAGATTTTTGATTTTTTCTGCCGGACAGTCAATTGCAAGCAATAATTCATCTCCGGTTTTTTCGTGAATTTCAACTGAGTTTTTAATATCTGCCTCCGTTTGTTTCAGCTTTAGAAGCAGCGTATTCTTTCCACTGTCAAAGGCGGTGTGGATCTGTTCATTTGTCTTCACGGGTCCTGGGATGTTCATACAGAATGAAATGACCGGACAGTGGTATTGTTCAATGAATGTATCCTGGATTTGTGCACGCCGCTCACGACATTGCAGCATATCTGTTAATACAACCTGTTCTCCTTGCATAAGGAAACCTCCTTGTCATTTTCTAGTGTTTCGTTTAAGGGTGAATTACACGGTTTCAGCAATTCTACGCAGTTTATATTTTACATAGTAGTTTTTAGCGGTGGAATCTCTCGGACTTCCATCATGGACAACAATATATTCAGGAACAACAACCCGGCTTAAAACAATTTCCCCGGATTCCTGAACAGGCTTTATTTCTTCTTCCGGAATTTTTGCCGGATACTCTCCATATAGAGTATGAGCAGGAATAACATAGACGGAATCATTGTTTTCAGCGCCAAGGGGTGCAAGCGCAAGATTTTGCAGAGAGAGCGTCGATGCAAGAACTTCTGCACCGGCAACACTGATTGGCGCATATCCTTCGGCTTCTATGCGGAGTGTGTATTCAGAGTAAGGCTGTTCGTCAAAGGCGGGATCAAGACTGTATTCCAGAGGCGGTGCATCTAATGTAAGAGATTCTGTTTGACCGGAAGAATCAGTTATCAGTTCTTCCAGAGTACTGTCTGGTATACCGGTGTAAGAGATGGATACTTTAGCATTTGCAACCGGGGCGGCAGTGAGAGAGGAAGTAAGGCTGACTTTCAGACTGCCTTTTGCAGAATTGTCCGGCAAAGACGTATTTATACGGTCGTTTTCTGGCATGGGATCATACCTCAAAATACTTTGTCATGTATAATGTATGCAGATAAGAAAAAGAATATGAATATTTTTACGGGAATGAGGTTGAAATTAAAAAAAATATGTAGTATAATTTTTACAATTTGTGGAGACGAAGGCGTCTGAACAAGTGTCATAACAGAGCAGTTGTGCATACGCAGACTGCTTTTTTTATGGAGGCGACAAGCCGGGGAATGCGTTTGCTTAAAACTCTGGCGGAAAAAGATACCTTGGAAACCCACGGATACAATAGGATAATCAGGAAGGGAATAGGTGGATATATGAAAGCATTTCTTATATTAGAAGACGGAACCGTCTTTACCGGAACCAGCATAGGCTCTAAAAAAGATATGATCAGCGAGATTGTGTTTAATACTTCAATGACAGGATATTTGGAAGTATTAACTGACCCTTCTTATGCGGGACAGGCAGTCGTTATGACATACCCATTGATCGGCAACTATGGAATTACACCGGATATGGAATCGAAGAAAGCCTGGCCAAAAGGTTATATCGTCAGAGAACTTTCCAGAGTACCGAGCAATTTCAGATGTGAAGGAACAATTCAGGATTTTCTTGAAAAGCAGGACATTCCGGGAATTGCAGGAATTGACACGCGTGCGCTGACGAAGATTCTTCGTGAGAAAGGTACGATGAACGGTATGATCACAACGAATGAGAATTACGATCTGGATGAGATCCTTCCGAAGTTAAAAGAATATGTAGTCGGAGACGTTGTATCAGAAGTAACCTGTGATAAATCTTATATCTTGGAAGGTGATGGACCAAAAGTTGCATTGATGGATTTTGGTGCCAAGAATAACATCGCCCGTTCTTTAAATAAGCGTGGATGTGAAGTGACCATTTATCCGGCACATACATCTGCACAAGAAATCATTGATTCTAAACCGGATGGTATCATGCTCTCAAATGGACCTGGAGATCCGGAGACCTGTGTTTCTATTATTAAAGAAGTGAAGAAGTTATATGACAGTGATATTCCGATCTTTGCAATCTGTCTGGGACATCAGCTTATGGCACTCGCAAATGGTGGAAAGACATATAAGTTAAAATATGGACACAGAGGTGGAAATCACCCGGTAAAAGATTTAAGTAATAACCGTGTGTACATTTCTTCTCAGAACCATGGATATGCAGTAGATGCTTCTACATTGGATTCATCAATCGCAACAGAAGCATTTGTAAATGTCAATGACGGAACCAATGAAGGTCTGTCTTATGTCGGAAAGAATATCTTTACCGTACAGTTTCATCCGGAAGCTTGCCCGGGACCACAGGACTCAGGATATTTATTTGACAGATTCATGGATATGATGAAGGAGGTACAGTAATGCCAAGAATTAAAGATATCAAAAAAGTATTAGTAATCGGTTCCGGTCCGATTGTAATCGGACAGGCGGCAGAGTTCGATTATGCCGGTACACAGGCATGCCGTTCACTGAAAGAAGAAGGGCTTGAAGTTGTTCTTCTGAACTCTAACCCGGCAACGATTATGACAGATAAAGATATTGCTGACCGTGTATATATTGAACCACTTACCGTTGAAGTTGTAGAACAGCTCATTTTAAAGGAAAAACCGGACAGTGTACTTCCTACGCTTGGTGGACAGGCAGCACTGAACCTTGCCATGGAGATGGAAGAGAATGGTTTCTTAAGAGAGCATAACGTACGCCTGATCGGTACCACTTCCCAGACAATCAAGAAAGCAGAGGACCGTCTGGAATTTAAAGAGACGATGGAGAAGATCGGTGAGCCATGTGCAGCTTCCCTCGTTGTTGAGAATGTGGAAGATGGTATTGCATTTGCGGAGAAGATCGGATACCCGGTTGTACTTCGTCCGGCTTACACACTTGGTGGAAGCGGCGGTGGTATCGCCCACGACCGAACACAGTTAGTTGAGATTCTGGAAAATGGTCTCAGACTTTCCCGTGTCGGACAGGTACTGGTAGAGCGTTGTATTGCCGGATGGAAAGAGATTGAGTATGAAGTGATGCGTGACGGCAATGGAAACTGCATTACTGTATGTAATATGGAAAATATTGATCCGGTTGGTGTGCATACCGGTGACAGTATTGTAGTTGCACCTTCCCAGACACTGGGTGATAAGGAGTACCAGATGTTGCGAACTTCCGCGCTGAACATTATCAGCGAGCTGAATATTACCGGAGGATGTAACGTACAGTATGCGTTGAATCCTGACACATTTGAGTACTGTGTTATCGAGGTAAATCCGCGTGTAAGCCGTTCTTCTGCACTGGCTTCCAAAGCAACCGGATATCCAATTGCGAAAGTTGCTGCAAAGATCGCACTTGGATATACACTGGATGAGATTAAGAATGCAGTTACGAAGAAGACCTATGCAAGTTTCGAGCCAATGCTTGACTATTGCGTTGTAAAGATCCCGAGACTTCCATTTGATAAATTTATCAGTGCAAAACGTACACTGACAACACAGATGAAAGCAACTGGAGAAGTTATGAGTATCTGTGATAACTTTGAAGGTGCACTTATGAAAGCAATCCGTTCTCTGGAGCAGCATGTAGACAGCCTGATGTCTTACGATTTTTCATATCTGAAAGGTGAGGAGCTGTTAGAAGAGTTAAAAGTTGTAGATGACAGAAGAATCTGGAAGATTGCAGAAGCGATCCGCCAGGGAATCAGCTATGATGAGATTCATGCAATCACAAAGATTGACAAATGGTTTATTGACAAGATTGCAATTCTTGTTGAGATGGAACAGAAGCTGCAGAATGAAACATTGAATGCAGAGACATTAAAAGAAGCAAAACGTATGGAATTTCCAGATTCTGTTATTGCAAAATTAACAGGCAATACAGAGCGCCAGATTCACGATATGCGCCATGAATATGGAATTACGGCAGCATATAAGATGGTTGATACGTGTGCGGCTGAGTTCGCGGCAGAGACACCGTACTATTATTCTGTATTTGGCAGCGAGAACGAAGTTGAAGAGACGAATGACAAGAAGAAAGTACTTGTTCTTGGATCCGGTCCGATCCGTATCGGTCAGGGTATCGAGTTCGACTTCTGTTCTGTACATTGTACATGGGCATTTGCAAAAGAAGGATACGAGACTATTATCGTAAATAACAACCCGGAAACTGTAAGTACCGATTTCGATATCGCAGATAAGCTGTATTTCGAACCACTTACTCCGGAAGATGTAGAGAGCATTGTAGACCTGGAAAAACCGGACGGAGCAGTTGTTCAGTTTGGTGGACAGACTGCGATCAAATTAACAGAATCCCTGATGAAGATGGGAGTGCCGATTCTTGGAACTTCCGCAGAAGATGTAGATGCCGCAGAGGACAGAGAGCTCTTTGACGAGATCCTTGCACAGTGCAATATTCCACGTCCGAAGGGAGATACAGTATTTACCGCTGAAGAAGCAAAAGAGGTTGCCAACCGTCTCGGATATCCGGTATTGGTTCGTCCTTCTTACGTTCTGGGTGGACAGGGAATGCAGATTGCAATCAACGACAATGATATTGATGAATTCATCGGAATCATTAACAGAATCGCACAGGATCACCCAATCCTTGTAGATAAATACCTTCAGGGAAAAGAGATTGAGGTCGATGCAGTATGCGACGGAACAGATATCCTGATCCCGGGTATCATGGAACATATCGAGCGTGCAGGAATCCACTCTGGAGACAGTATTTCCGTATATCCGGCACAGAGCCTGACAGAAGGAGCGAAAGCAAAGATTGCTGAGTACACAAGAAGACTTGCAAAATCACTCCATGTTATCGGTATGATCAATATCCAGTTTATCGTGTGCGGCGAAGATGATGTATATGTAATCGAAGTAAACCCACGTTCCAGCCGTACAGTACCATATATCAGTAAGGTGACAGGTATCCCGATTGTTCCTTTGGCAACACAGGTTATCACAGGAAAGAAGATAAAAGATCTTGGATACACACCGGGACTTCAGCCGGAAGCTGATTATGTAGCGGTTAAGATGCCGGTATTCTCCTTTGAGAAGATCCGCGGAGCTGATATCAGCCTTGGACCTGAGATGAAGTCTACAGGAGAGTGTCTTGGAATTGCAAAGACATTTGATGAAGCACTTTACAAAGCATTTATCGGAGCTGGAATCAAGCTTCCGAAGCATAAAAACATGATCATGACAGTCCGTGACGAAGACCATGCAGATGCAGTAGAGATCGGAAGAAGATTTGAGAAGATTGGATACCATATCTTTGCTACAAGCGGAACAGCACGTGCGCTGAATGAGGCGGGAGTAAAGGCTACTCCGGTTCGTAAGATCGAGCAGGAATCACCGAACCTTCTTGACCTGATCCTCGGACATAAGATCGATCTTGTTATCGATATCCCGGCACAGGGTGCAGAGCATTCAAGAGATGGATTTGTAATCCGTAGAAATGCAATCGAGACAGGTGTGAATGTACTGACTGCAATTGACACAGCGTATGCACTGATCACAAGTCTTGAGAATACAGATATTAAGAAACTGTCACTGATCGATATTGCGAAGGTGCAGTAAGATAAGAGCAAGAACAGTTACCGTATGTGGTACCTGTTCTTGCTCTTTTTAACATACTGAACAAAGTGTATTCGGAACGCTCCTGCCTTACATGTGCCCATGGCAATAGTAGGACTGTCTTTGCTTACACAATACAAAACAGAAATTTATATTCCAGTGAAACGAATCCGGAAAACAAATTTTATCACAAGAGATTACAGCTTGAAAAATATTAAATATATTCGTATAATAACGATTGTACAGTTTTTCAGAAATTACAAGTTGTTTAGGCACAAATGAATAGAACTGGACAAAGACATAAGAGATGTAAATTATATTTATAAGGTTTCATCTGTTATGAAATGTCAGATATAGTAAATATCTGTGAGTTGAAAAACATAAGGGAAAGTATGTAAGATGGTTTTGTAGTCAAATCAAAAGGTGGTTTGACTATAAAATTTAATTAAAAATGTAATTTACATAAGGAAAAGTATGTAAAACTCATTATTGACAAAAAGAACAGCTAGGAGTATAGTGAAAATATACAAAATAGAAGACTGAATAAAGAAAAATACACACAGATAACACAAGAGGGCTAGATGGAAAATAAAATCGAAATAAAAAGAGATTTGGCGCATGTAGACTATGAATCAGGTAGATATCAGACGATGAAAGAGCATTCAGAAAATGTTGCGAACTATGCAGCGGAGACTTGTTCTCTTTCAGAATTGAAGATATTGGTTAGCTTGATAGGGGTGTTTCATGATGTAGGAAAGTTGGGAAGAGAAAATCAAGAAGATTTTGAGAGAATTCTACAATATGGAGATGATACTCATAAACATGGTTTGGATCATTCTACTGCTGGCGGAAGATTAATCAGGGAGTTGCTGAAGGAAAAAAGTGTTTCAGAATTTATCAGTACGGTTATATATTTTCATCACGGAATGGGAGATTGCATCAATCTAGATAATGGACAAAGTTTACAGCAACAACGGGATGAGAAACAAATAGATTATGACTGGATAAAGAAAGAATTCTTTCAGATTTATGATAAAGAGATGTTGGAAGAATACTGTAAAAAAGCAATTCAAACATATAAGGAAATGGAAGGAAAAATCAATATTTTTCATAAAGAGTCAGAAATATCAAAAAGAAAATGTGGGAACAGATATTTCTTTATGGGAATGTATCTGAGAATGGTTTTATCTTTACTTATTGATGGGGACTGGACGGATACGGCTTGTTTTTTTCAAGATGTTCCGTTATCAAAAAGAATTTCATTGGAAGAGACCCAGAAGATTTGGAATGAATGTATAGAAAAATTTGAACAATATATGTCAAAGGAAATTCATAATAATCCGTCGAATGGAAATGTGTTAAATACTTTTCGTCAAGAAATTTCGGATTTGTGTAGACAAGCTGCAGACAAAGAAGAAAATCTTTATCGACTTACTGTACCGACAGGAGCAGGAAAAACACTTAGCAGTTTGCGCTTTGCTCTGTATCATGCGAAAAAGATGAAAAAACAACACATTATTTATATAGCACCATTCAATTCTATATTGATTCAGAATGCCGAGGAGATTCGAAAAGCAATAGGCAAAGCGGATGTTGTGTTAGAGCATCATTGTAATGTGGTTTGCAAAGAAGGAGAAGAAGACCAGTATCGCAAACTCACTGAAACTTGGGATTCACCGATTATAGTGACTACGGCAGTACAGATATTGAATACATTGTTTTCATGCTTTGGCGGCGGTACGGAGTTCTTCGGCGGTGTATGCCGAGTTATAATTTAGT
>OLQA01002939.1_pt1 | contig 12714 bp, 12 predicted proteins | sample 1673151 | NCBI WGS metagenome assembly OLQA01 (sample SAMEA3136760, study PRJEB25190) | human gut metagenome | biome: human gut; feature: human-associated habitat; material: faeces | place: Austria | collected 2013 | reverse complement strand
ATAATACCTATCTTTGCCCACCGAAAAAATAAAATATTACTAATAAAAAATAAATTATTAATTAAAACCACATTTATCATAGCATATTTTTTTGAAAAAAAACAAGGAAAATCAAGCTTTTTATAATTGAAAGAAATTAAAAAAATCATCTTGAAAAAAATAAAAAAACAAGGTACTATTAATAAAGTTGAAAAATATTAATAAATTCATCGCATAATGCTTAAAAATGCCTTGTTTTGCGATTTGACAACCATCATTGTCCATGGTTAAATAAAGCCAGAAACAAAACAACGAACAAAAACAAACAACAATAAACAATGTTTTTAGGAGGAAGTAAGTTATGAGATTTTTCGTGGACACAGCAGATGTAGATCAGATTCGTAAAGCAAATGATATGGGAGTTATCTGTGGAGTAACAACAAACCCATCATTAATCGCAAAATCAGGAAGACAGTTCGATGATGTTATCAAAGAGATCACAACTATCGTAGATGGAGCGATCAGTGGAGAAGTAAAAGCTACAACAACTGATGCAGAAGGAATGATCAAAGAAGCAAGAGAAATCGCTAAGATCCATCCAAACATGGTTGTAAAAATTCCTACAACAATCGAAGGATTAAAAGCTACAAAAGTATTATCTTCTGAAGGAATCAAAACAAACCTTACATTAATCTTCAATCCAAACCAAGCATTATTAGCTGCAAGAGCTGGAGCAACATATGTATCTCCATTCTTAGGAAGATTAGATGACATTTCTCAGAACGGATTAGACTTGATTGCAGATATCAGAGAAATCTTTGATGCAGCAGGAGATATCGATACACAGATCATCTGCGCAAGTATACGTAACCCAATCCACGTAATGGAATGTGCTAAGATGGGAGCTGACATTGCCACAGTACCATATAATGTATTCGAACAGATGATGAAACACCCATTAACAGATCAGGGAATCGAAAAATTCCAGGCAGATTATAAAGCAGTATTCGGAGAATAAGAAAGGGTGGTAGATACAATGACAACCGCAGAATTAAAGAAAACAGCAAATGAGGTTCGCAAAGGCATCATTAAGTCAACACATGCTGCCAAATCTGGACATCCAGGCGGATCTTTATCAGCAGCCGACTTATTTACATATCTGTATTTTGTTGAGTTAAACGTTGATCCTAAGAATCCAAAAGATGAAAACAGAGATCGTTTCGTATTATCCAAAGGACATGTAGCTCCTGGATATTATTCAACATTAGCAGAAAGAGGATTCTTCCCTAAAGAAGACCTGTTAACATTAAGACATGTCGGATCTTATTTACAGGGACATCCTGATATGAAGAAAATCCCTGGAGTAGATATGTCCAGCGGATCTTTAGGACAGGGAATCTCTGCTGCAGTTGGTATGGCACTTGCTGCAAAACTTCAGAATAAAGATTATCGTACATATACACTTCTTGGAGATGGTGAGATCCAGGAAGGTCAGGTATGGGAAGCTGCAATGTTTGCAGGATCAAGAAAACTTGATAATTTAGTAGTGATCGTTGATAACAACGGATTACAGATTGATGGACCAATCGATGAAGTAAACTCTCCATATCCAATCGGAGCTAAATTTGAAGCATTTAACTTTAATGTGGTTGAAATTGATGGTCACGACTTTGATCAGATCGCAGATGCATTCAAACAGGCAAAAGAATGCAAAGGAAAACCAACAGCGATCATTATGAAGACGATCAAAGGTAAAGGTGTATCTTTCATGGAGAACCAGGTATCATGGCATGGTTCTGCACCAAATGATGAACAATGTAAACAGGCACTGGAAGAATTAGAAAAGGTGGGCGAGTAAGATGGCAGAAGTAAAGAAGATTGCGACAAGAGAAAGCTATGGTAATGCTTTAGTTGAATTAGGACAGGAAAACCCTAATGTTGTAGTTTTAGATGCTGACTTAGCCGCTGCAACTAAAACAGGAATGTTTAAAAAAGCTTTTCCAGAAAGACATATTGACTGTGGTATCGCAGAGTGCAATATGATCGGTATTGCTGCAGGACTTGCAGCAGCAGGAATGACTCCATTTGCAAGTAGTTTTGCTATGTTTGCAGCTGGACGTGCATTTGAACAGGTAAGAAACTCTGTTGGATATCCACACTTAAACGTTAAGATCGGAGCGACTCATGGTGGTATTTCCGTAGGTGAAGACGGTGCAACACATCAGTGCTGTGAAGATATCGCCCTAATGCGTACAATCCCTGGAATGACAGTTATCGTTCCATCTGATGATATTGAAGCAAAAGCAGCAGTCAAAGCAGCAGCAGCTATGGAAGGACCAGTCTATATGAGATTTGGCCGTCTGGCAGTACCTGTGATCAACGATGAAGATTACAAATTCGAGATTGGTAAAGGTAACGTTTTAAAAGAAGGAACAGACGTAGCGATCATCGCGAACGGACTTTGTGTTGCTGAGTCCTTAGAAGCAGCTAAAAAATTAGAGGCAGAAGGAATCAACGCTCAGGTGATCAATATGGCTACAGTAAAACCATTAGATACAGAGCTTGTATTAAAAGCGGCAAAAGAAACAGGAAAAGTCGTTACAGTTGAAGAACATTCAGTGATCGGTGGATTAGGAAGTGCTGTATGTGATGTATTATCTGAACAGCTTCCAACACCTGTATTAAAGATTGGTGTTAATGATGTCTTTGGACATTCAGGACCAGCAGTAGAACTGATCAAAGAATTCGGATTAGATGGTGACAGTATCGCTGCCAAAGTAAAAGAATTTGTAAAATAATAAATTCTCTTAATAAATAAAATGAAGAAACAGCACATTTGTTTTTATAGCAGATGTGCTGTTTTTATGTTATGATAAATTTAGTTTTATGATCAAAACAATTTAGGAAAGGGACAGGTGATTGATTATGTGGACACGAGGTGAATTAAAGGAACGAGGAAAGGCGGCATTGCATCGCAATTACTGGATCGTTGTGCTGGCAACACTTGTAGTTACAGCATTGACAGGAGGATTTAGCAATACAGCTGGAAATGGTTCTTTACAAGATGGAAGTAATGCAGTAGCTGGAAATGGTGATGCATCTGCAACTTTGATGCAAATGTTGTTTTCACTTTTTGGGGTTACCGGTGATATGATTTATAAAAAATTAATAGGACCAGTATACGCAGGAATGTATGCATCATTTCTATTGATCCTGATAATGATAGTTATTAGTGCTGGATTGTTGTTTCGAATTTTTGTTGGTAATTTATTTGAAGTTGGCGGATGCCGTTTCTATGAAGAAAACAGTGAACATAAAACAAGGATTGCATGGATTATTGATGGATTTCGTAATGGGGCTTACTTAAGGAATGTTGTAACGATTTTTTTGAGAGATTTGTATACATTATTATGGATGCTATGCTTGATCATACCAGGAATTGTAAAAAGTTATGAATATAAAATGATTCCGTATATTCTTGCAGAAAATCCACAGATTTCAAGGAAAAGGGCTTTTGAATTAAGTAAACAGATGATGGATGGACAGAAAGGGGACGCATTTGTGTTAGATCTTTCTTTTATCGGATGGGAGTTTTTATCTTTTATCACACTTGGAATTGTTCAAATCTTTTATGTGGGTCCATACATAAATGTGACATGGGCAGAATTTTATAAAGTTATGCGTGAGAATGCATTGGAGTCAGGAATTGCGACAAGAGAAGAACTTCCAGGACTTTAAAAAGAAATAGACGAATAAAGATTTCATAAGAGGACTTAGATAGAATTGATCTGAGTTCTCTTTTATATTATTTAAGAAAAAGTTCATAGATTCTATATTTGATAGGAACTGTGAATCATGTTATACTATAGATTAGCAAAAAAATAATCAGGAATTATTTAAGGAGTTTGTAAGATGGGAAAATATTTTGGAACAGACGGGTTCCGTGGAGAAGCAAATATAAATTTAACTGTAGAACATGCATATAAAGTAGGACGTTACATCGGATGGTATTTTAATCAGAAGTCAAGCAGCAGAGCAAAGATCGTCATTGGTAAAGATACAAGACGAAGCAGTTATATGTTCGAGAATGCACTAGTTGCAGGACTGACTGCATCTGGTGCTGATGCTTATATGCTTTATGTAACAACAACACCAAGTGTTGCTTATGTCGTAAGAACAGAACAATTTGACTGTGGTATCATGATCTCAGCAAGCCACAATCCATACTATGACAATGGGATCAAACTGATCAATGCCAAAGGACATAAGATGGAAGCAGAAGTCGAAGCGAAGATCGAGGCATACATCGATGGAGAGATCGAAGAACTTCCATTTGCAACCAAGAAAGAAATCGGTCGTGCAAAAGACTATGCAGCAGGAAGAAACCACTACATCGGATATCTGATCTCAACTGCAACAAGATCATTTAAAGGTGTGAAAGTCGGATTAGATTGTTCTAACGGAAGTTCTTTCGCAATCGCTGAGAATGTATTTAAAGCACTTGGAGCAGAAACACATGTGATCAATAACGAACCAGATGGAACAAACATCAATACAAACTGTGGTTCTACACATATCGAAATCTTACAGGGATATGTCAAAGAGAATCATTTAGACGTAGGGTTTGCATATGACGGAGACGCTGACCGTTGTATCGCTGTTGATGAGAATGGTAAGGTTGTTGATGGAGACCTGATCCTTTATGTATGCGGACAATACATGAAGAAACATGGAGAATTAAATAACAATACAGTTGTAACAACAGTGATGTCTAACCTAGGATTATACAAAGCATTTGATGCAGTAGGAATCTCTTATGAGAAGACAGCTGTTGGTGATAAATATGTCAATGAAAATATGGTCAAGAACGGACATGCATTAGGTGGAGAACAGTCTGGACATATCATTTTCAGTAAGTTCGCAACAACAGGAGATGGTATCTTAACATCTATTAAGATCATGGAAGCAATGATCGAACAGAAACAGACACTTGCACAGTTAGCAGAACCAGTACAGATCTTCCCACAGATTCTTGAAAATGTCCGTGTGACAGATAAAGCAGCAGCACAGGCAGACGAAGATGTGCAGAAGGCAGTCAAAGAAGTGGAAACAGAACTTGGAGATGAGGGAAGAATCTTAGTACGTGAAAGTGGAACAGAACCACTAGTACGAGTTATGGTTGAGGCAAGAAGCCATGAGATCTGCAGAGAGAAAGTAGATAAAGTGGTGAAAGTCTTAAGAGAGAAAGGTCACGTTATCAAATAGTCTATGGAAAAGTTATATGCGGATATTATCATTAATATTTCTCATGAGGCACTGGATAAGGTATTTGCCTACAAAGTGCCTTTTTCCTTGATTCAGGATATTCGAGTGGGGCAGCAGGTCGTTGTCCCATTTGGACGTTCTAATAAGGAGCAGACAGGATATGTGGTCAATCTTTCAAGAACTGTAAACTACGATGAGAGTAAAGTCAAGGAGATCATAAGAATCGAGACAGACCATGTTGGCGTGGAAGCGAAGATGATAGAGCTTGCAGCGTGGATTCGGGAGAATTATGGATCAACAATGATTCAGGCACTAAAAACAGTTCTTCCAGTACAAGAGAAAGTTGCAAGAAAAGCAAGAAAATATATTGAACTGACCATGGATGCAGTACATGGACCTGCGATGCTTGAGGAGTATTTTAGTAAGCATTATGTGGCGAAAGCAAGACTTTTGGCAGCATTGCTAGATCATCATAAGATTTCATGGGAGATGGCATCAAAAGACTTAAAGATTTCCAAAAGTACAGTGGACAGCATGGAGAAAGAAGGAATTCTCCATGTTGTGACAGAATATTATTATCGAAGTCCGGGACAATTCAATGCAGCATACTCCCAGACAGAGATTACATTAAATGAACAGCAGCAGGAATTGATCGATGAATTCAGAGAAGATTTTTTGAAGAAGAATTACAAAACATATCTTTTACATGGAATTACAGGAAGTGGAAAGACAGAAGTATATCTTGCAGCGATTGAAGAAGTGATCAAGAAAGGAAAACAGGCAATTGTCTTAATCCCCGAGATCGCATTGACGTATCAGACAGTAACAAGATTTACAAAGCGTTTTGGTGACCGCGTGTCAATCTTGAATTCGAGGTTATCAAAGGGAGAGAAATACGATCAATGGCTGCGTGCAAAACGTGGGGATATTGATGTGATTATTGGACCAAGATCAGCATTGTTTGTGCCATTTCCGAATTTGGGATTGATCGTGATCGATGAAGAACATGAAGGAAGTTACAAGAGTGAGCAGACGCCGAAATATCACGCAAGAGAAGTAGCGATCAAGAAAGCACAGATGGAAGGTGCATCTGTGATCCTTGGTTCAGCAACACCATCTATGGACAGTTATAAACATGCACAGGATGGAACTTACCGTTTATGGGAACTTACTAAACGTGCTAAAGAAGCAGTTCTTCCAAAGGTTTATATAGAAGATCTAAGGGAAGAACTAAAGGCTGGAAACCGCAGCATGTTTAGTAGAAGATTACGAGATCTTATACAAGACCGTCTGGATAAAGGTGAGCAGATCATGTTGTTTTTAAACCGCAGAGGATATGCAGGATTTGTTTCATGCAGAAGCTGTGGCCATGTGATGGAGTGCCCACATTGTGATATTTCGATGACGTATCACAGAGATGGCAGACTTCGGTGTCATTATTGTGGGTATGAACAGCCGATGCTGAAAGTCTGCCCAGAATGTGGAAGTCCGTACATTGGAACATTTGGTCTTGGTACTCAGAAAGTAGAAGCAGCACTTTATAAAGAATTTCCACAGGCAAGAGTTCTTCGAATGGACATGGATACAACGAAGAGAAAAAACAGTCATGAAAAGATACTATCAGCATTTTCCGATGGTGAGGCAGATATCTTAGTTGGAACACAGATGATCGTGAAAGGGCATGATTTTGCAAATGTAACATTAGTTGGAGTTCTGGCAGCAGATCTTTCATTGCATGCAAATGATTACAGAGCCGGGGAGAGAACCTTTCAGCTTCTTACGCAGGCAGCAGGAAGAGCAGGAAGAGGAAGCAAGCCGGGCGAAGTTGTGATCCAGACGTATTCACCAGATCATTACAGCATTCAGACGGCAGCCAGACAGGACTATCATGCATTTTATAATGAAGAGATTGCATATCGTACGATGATGAAATACCCTCCGGTATGGCAGATGTTAGTTGTATTTGCATCAGGAGAAGATAAGGCATGGCTTGATAAAGTAATGGATGCGATGGCAGAAGTTGCAAAGCATATGGATCTTATGGTGATCGGACCGAGTGAGGCAGGATTTGGCAAGATCAATGATCAATACCGCAAGGTTATTTATATTAAGAATAAAGATTACGAGATACTGGTAAAGGCAAAGAATCGTCTGGAGCAGTGGATTGACTTGAACAATATCAGAAAGAAATTACTGGTTAATTTTGATTTTAACCCGATGAACAGTTATTAACCAAGAAATAGGTATTAAGACATATAGTTGTTAACAAGAAGAAAAGGAGAAAATTATGGCAATTCGACAGATTCGAGTATTAGGAGATGACATTTTAAGAAAGACATCCAAAGAAGTAAAGGAAATGACACCAAGAATGCATACATTAGTAGAGGATATGTATGACACAATGTATGAGGCAATGGGAGTTGGACTTGCGGCACCGCAGGTTGGAATCTTAAAGAGAATCGTAGTGATCGACACAGGAGAAGAAGGAGAATGTGTAACACTTGTAAATCCAGTGATCACATTAAAAGAAGGAGAACAGGTTGGAGAAGAAGGATGTTTAAGTCTTCCAGGAAAAGTAGCCGTTGTAAAACGTCCAGACCACGTTATCTGTGAAGCATTTGACGAAGATATGAACCCGATCACAGTCGAAGGATTTGGTTTATTTGCAAGAGCAATCTGTCATGAAACAGATCATTTAGATGGAATTTTATACCCAGATGTAGCAGAAGAACCAGCAAGAGACATCACAATGGAAGAGGTAGAATAAGATGAGAGCAGTATTTATGGGAACTCCGGAGTTTGCAGTACCAACCTTGCAGGCACTGATCGATCACCATGAAGTGCTTGCCGTTGTGACACAGCCGGATAAACAAAGAGGACGCGGAAAGAAAATGCAGTTTCCTCCAGTGAAAGAAAAAGCAGTTGAATACGACATCCCGGTTTATCAGCCACAGAGAGCCAGAGATGAAGAATTTATCGAAGAATTAAAGAAGATCAATCCAGATGTGATCGTAGTCGTAGCTTATGGGCAGATTTTGCCAGAAAGCATCTTAAATATTCCAAAATACGGATGTATCAATGTGCATGGATCACTTCTTCCAAAATACAGAGGAGCAGCACCAATTCAGTGGGCAGTCCTTGATGGAGAAGAAAAGACAGGAATCACAACGATGTATATGGAAAAAGGTCTTGATACTGGAGACATGATCGACAAAGCAGAAGTTGTGTTAGACGAGAAGGAAACAGCAGGTTCTCTGCATGATAAACTCATGGTATTAGGGGCAGACTTATTATTGGAGACATTAAAGAAATTAGAAGATGGTACTGCGGTCAGAAAGAAACAAAATGACGAAGAAAGCTGTTATGCTAAGATGTTAAGCAAAGATATGGGACAGATCGATTTTACAAAAGATGCAAAAGAGATCGAATGTCTTATTCGTGGAATGAATCCATGGCCAAGTGCCTATACATCTCTTGATGGAAAAACAATGAAAGTCTGGGAAGCAGATGTGTTAGACAGAGAAAGCAAAGAAGAACCAGGAACGATCGTCGAAGTGACAAAGAAAGAGATCATCGTGGCGACAGGAAGCAACGATCTTGCACTTCATGAGATTCAGCTGGCAGGAAAGAAACGTATGCAGGTACAGGCATTTTTACTTGGATATCAGGTAGAAGCAGGTATGAAATTAGGAGAGTAATTGATGGAGAATCCAAGAGAATGTGCATTGGATGTGCTTATTAAAGTTGATAAAAAGGAAGAATTATCCCATATAGCGATCAGCAATGTTTTAGAAAAATACCAGTTTTCAGAAAAAAGAGACAGAGCCTTTTTTACAAGATTGGTGGAAGGAACACTAGAACGTCAGATTACGATCGATTATGTGGCTGATCAGTTTTCAAAAACAAAGATCAGAAAATGCAAACCTTTAATCAGAGCATTGCTTCGCATGGGAATCTACCAGATCCTTTACATGGATCAGGTACCAGATTCAGCAGCATGTAATGAGGCAGTAAAATTAGCAAAGAAGCGAGGATTTTCAAGATTATCAGGCTTTGTAAATGGAGTACTCCGCAATATTTCAAGAAAAAAAGAAACGATCAGTTATCCAAAGAAGGACAAGAATCTTGTAACATATTTGTCTGTGACCTATTCAATTCCAGAATGGATCATAAAATTCTTTATGAAAACATACGACGATGAGACAGTGGAGAAGATCATAGAATCTTACTTAGAAGACAAAAAGACAACACTGTGCTGCCTTATGAGCAAAGGCGGCAAAGATGTGATCCGTAAGGAATTAGAAGAAGAGAATGTCACAGTAGAAGACGGAGAACTGATTGAAAATGCAGTGAAGATTTCAGATTATGATTTCTTATACCGACTGAGAGCATTCCGCGAAGGAAAATGCTATGTGCAGGATGAAAGTTCCATGTTATGTGCAAAGTTAGCTGGAGCAAAAGAAGGACAGTTTGTAATGGATCTTTGCAGTGCACCAGGAGGAAAATCCTTGTATACAGCTGATCAGATGAAAGGCAGTGGGCAGGTATTATCAAGAGATCTGACAGAATATAAGACAGATCTGATCGAAGATAACATTGAGCGCATGGGATTTACCAATATGGAAGCAGAAGTATTCGATGCGACAATTTTGGACGAAGAACATATCGAAGCAGCAGATGTAGTGATCGCAGATGTTCCATGTTCTGGTCTTGGAATTATGGGTAAGAAAAATGATATCAAATACCATATTTCTGAAGATGGAATGAAAGATCTTGTAAAACTTCAAAGAGAAATTCTTACAAATGCAGTACAGTATGTAAAACATGGAGGAACTTTGATCTACAGCACATGTACGATCAATCCAGAAGAGAATGAAAAGAATATGCAGTGGATAATTAATAATTTTGATTACGAAGCTGTGGATATCACAGAAGAATTGCCAAAGAATCTAAAGATTGAAACTGCAAAAGATGGATATATCCAGCTGCTTCCGGGAGTTCATCCATGTGATGGATTCTTCATAGCAAAATTAAGGAGAAAATAATTTTATGGATTTAAAATCAATGACTCTTATTGAGATGCAGGAATATATGGAATCGATCGGAGAGAAGAAATTTCGTGCCAAACAGGTATACGAATGGTTTCATAAACATCTTGCACTATCTCTTGATGAGATGAATAATATACCAAAGAAATTAAAAGAAAAAATAGAGCAGACACAGGATGTTTATGGAGTCAAACCAGTCGATTGTTTTATATCAAAGATTGATGGAACCAGAAAATATCTGTTTGAATTATATGATGGGAATATCATTGAAAGTGTATTGATGAAATACAAGCATGGAAATTCTGTCTGTATTTCATCTCAGGCAGGTTGCAGAATGGGATGTAAATTCTGTGCATCCACACTTGGTGGATTAGACCGAAACCTGACACCATCCGAGATGCTTTCCCAGATTTATTATATCCAGAGAGATACAGGAGAAAGAGTTTCCAATGTTGTGATGATGGGAACAGGGGAACCGATGGATAATTACGACAATGTGTTAAGGTTTTTAGAATTGATCACATCTGAGAATGGATTAAATATCAGTCAGAGAAATATCACGATCTCAACATGTGGAATTGTTCCAAAGATCAAAGAATTAGCTGAAAAACATTTGCAGATCACATTAGCAATCTCTCTTCATTCTCCAAATGATGAAATGAGACGAGGACTTATGCCAATTGCTATGAGATATTCGATCAATGAGTTGTTAGATGCATGCCATTACTATTTTAAAGAAACAAATCGAAGAATGACATTTGAGTATAGTCTGGTAGCCGGTGTGAATGATCAGCCGGTACATGCACAGGAACTGGCGTCAAGATTAAAAGGTTTTCCATGTCATGTAAATCTGATTCCAGTCAATCCGATCAAAGAGCGAGATTTCAAGCAGTCCATGCCTCAGTCAGTAATGGAATTTAAAAAGATACTTGAAAAAAATCGTGTAAATGTTACCATAAGAAGAGAAATGGGCGCAGATATCAATGCCGCCTGTGGACAGCTTAGAAGAAAAAAACTGCAGTCAAGATTGTAAAGGAGAACGATATGCGATCCGTAGGAGCTTCACATATAGGCAAGGTAAGGACAGAGAATCAGGATAAGATTTTCTTTCATGACCAGCCTGTAGGGAATTTAAAAAATCTTTATATTGTGGCAGATGGTATGGGAGGACACCGCGCAGGAGGGAAGGCCTCTTCTTTTGCAGTGGAAAGATTTGTAGAATTGATCGAAGAATCAGAACAGACAGACCCGATTGAGCTTATGAAGACTTGTATTGCCACAGTGAATCAGGAAATCATTGCAGAAAGCAAGGAGAATGAAAAGTACGCAGGAATGGGTACGACTTTTGTTGCCGCAACGGTTTCTGATCATAAAGTTACTGTTATGAATATTGGTGATAGCAGATTATATTATGGAAATAAGGAATTAAAACAGATTACGGTAGATCATTCTTATGTAGAAGAACTGATCAATGCTGGAATGTTAGATAGAGAACAGGGAAGGATTCATCCGAAGAAGAATGTGATCACAAGAGCTCTTGGTTCACAGGTAGCAACGCCGGATTTTTTTGAATTTGAAGCAGAAGAAGGATACCTGCTGCTTTGCAGTGATGGACTTTCCAATATGATATCAAACGATGAGTTAAAAGAACTTCTTTTAGATCACGATCAGATTGCCAATAAGATAAACAAGATGATCGCTCGTGCCAATGAGTACGGAGGAAAAGATAATATTTCGTTGGTGATCGTGGATTTAAAGAGATGAGGTGAAGGATAGATGTTAGAACTTGGTACGATGCTGTCAGGCCGTTATGAGGTGCTCAAGCGCGTTGGAAGCGGTGGAATGGCAGATGTTTATATGGCGAAAGATCATAAACTAAACCGGAACGTTGCAGTGAAGGTATTAAAAAGTGAATATGTAGAAGAATATCTGAAAGAGGGAGATTTCTCGGACGACGGAAGTAAAATGTTCTGACGTCCAATCAGGAGCTGTCAGCTTTGCAGGAATATGTCAATGAGGAGGCACAGAACCTTATTGATTCCGGACAGATCCGAATTGAAGATATCGGAAATAATAAAGAATCTTATCTGCCGCTGATGGAAAATATCTGCAGCAAAATGATCAATGCTCTGCGCCGAAGGTCCGTTACAGGAATTTATGTAGCGTTTAACACAGAAGACCTGGATAAAAGAAGCCAGAATGATTTTATTCCGACTCTGTATATCCGTGATCTGGATCCGGATTCCCTGCCACCGGAAAAAAATACAGATCTTTTGATGGAGAGATCGCCTGTGGAACTGGTAAAATTCACAGGGATTTCCACAGATAAAGGCTGGAAGTCTCTGATGTCCGTTTCGGCGGAAAGCACTGCGGCTTCAGCCTCCTGGGGAAGCATGTCAAAGCCTTCAAAATCCAGCCAGCG
>OLQA01002937.1_pt1 | contig 12715 bp, 12 predicted proteins | sample 1673151 | NCBI WGS metagenome assembly OLQA01 (sample SAMEA3136760, study PRJEB25190) | human gut metagenome | biome: human gut; feature: human-associated habitat; material: faeces | place: Austria | collected 2013 | reverse complement strand
CAGCCGGACGGTCTGCCCCTGCGCCAGTGCATCCAGACCGTTTGCCACGGTCTCCAGCCGCTTTGCCCCCCGCCAGCTCAACCAGAAGCAGAGCGCCAGACCCAGCAGCAACAATCCCAGCGCTGCCGCCGGGAGCACCCGCACCATGCTCAGGGCAAAGTCCGGTGAGCTGTAAATGCTGTACTTCCACAGGCTCCCCTTTGGCAGCCCGATGACGAACAGTCCGTAGGGTTCTGTCCAGCAGAACACCGGGTAATCCGCCAGATACCAGCGGGCAAATTTGGCGATATCGCCGGGAGTGTAGGCATGGTTCAGATCCTGCGGCAGGCCGTAGCTCCAACGGATGTTTCCCACATCGTCCAGCACCATCGCCCACTCGTAGCCATTCATCCATTCCTGCGGGGTGCGTTCTGCCCCAAAGGCAAGCCCTTCGGCGGTCTCCACCATGGAATCCGCGATCTCGCTGGATGAATACTCCCGCTGCGGCAGGCGGCATCCCTCCTGCCAACCCAGCCAGCCCAGCACTGCAACACCGGAAAACAACAGCAGCAGAACAATGCCCACCGCCGCCAGCACATACCGCCGGATCAGGCGCACAAAGGTTTTCATGCTTCTTCCCCCTTTGTCAGCTTATAGCCAATGCCCCGCACCGTCCGCAGAAACTGCGGCGCACCGGGTTCGGCTTCCAGCTTCTCCCGCAGATGCCGGATATGTACCCCCAGACTGTTCTCGTAGCCATAGTAATCTGCGCCCCAGACCGCCGCACAAAGGGCATCGTAGGTAACGATGTGTCCCCGGTTCTCTGCCAATTTCCGCAGCAGCGCCAGCTCGGTAGCGGTCAGCGCCAGTGTTTTGCCCTCTGGCAGGGTAACAATGGCATCATTCAAGTCTACGCACCGCTCCCCCAGCTGCAAAGGTGCCGGTTTTGTACGGGACAGCTCTGCCCGGTACGCCCGCTGCAAAATATGCTGCACCCGCAGCAGCAGTTCCTGCATCAGGAAAGGCTTGGTCAGGTAGTCATCTGCGCCAAGACCCAGCCCAAACAGACGGTCGGCATCCGCATCCCGTGCAGAGAGAAACAATGCCGGGACATCCGCTTTTGCCCGCAGCGCCCGGAACAGCGAAAATCCGTCCCCATCCGGCAGGTTGATATCCAGGATCATCAGCTCCGGCTGTTCCGCCGCAAAGCAGGCGCGGGCAGCGGCGCAGCTTTGGGCAGTTCTAATATGGCCATATCCTGCGCCCCGCAGCTGCTCACACAGCAGTGCCAGCAGCTCGGCGTTGTCGTCCACAAGCAGGAGCTTTGCATCATAAATGGTATCCATAAGGGCAGTTCTCCTTTCCCGCCTTTACTATACCACACTTTTTTCGCCGCAGCGGAAAACGTCTGCAAATTTAAGGGTAAATTAAGCTGGCCTTCCGGTCAGTTTAAGGCAGCGGGTGTATTCTGGCATCGTTCCGAAAACCATGAATGCGAAAGGAGACCATTTATGAAACCTGTGATTGAGACCCATGCCCTTTGCAAAAACTACCATGGCCGTCCGGTGGTGGATCATTTGAACCTGACTGTCCCGGAGGGCTGTGTTTACGGCTTTTTAGGCCCCAACGGTGCGGGCAAATCCACCACCATGAAGATGCTGCTGGGGCTTGTACACCCCACCGGCGGCAGTGTGGAACTGCTGGGGCACACCCTGAACGAAGCAAACCGCATTGCCCTGCTGCGGCAGACCGGCAGTCTGATCGAATCCCCCTCCGGTTACCTGCACCTGACTGCCCGGGAAAACCTTTCCATCGTGGCTGACTTGAAAGACGTGGACCGGAAGGACATCAGCCGAGTGCTGGAGATCGTGCACCTGACCAAAGACGCTGACCGGAAGGTGGGGCAGTATTCCCTTGGCATGAAGCAGCGGCTGGGCATTGCCATGGCGCTGCTGGGCAGCCCCAAACTGCTGATTTTAGATGAACCCACCAACGGTCTGGACCCGGCAGGTATTCAGGAGATGCGCAGTCTGATCGCTTCCATGCCCCAGACCACCGGAGCCACCGTGCTGATCTCCAGCCACCTGCTGGGCGAGATCGAGCAGATGGTGGATCAGGTGGGCATCCTGAACCACGGCAAACTGCTGTTCGAGGGTTCTCTGCAGCAACTGCAAAAGCACAGCCGGGGCGGCATTCTGCTGCGGGTGCTGGACGCCCCCAAAGCCGCAGCCGTCCTGCAGCAGCAGGGAGTAAAAACCGCTGCATCGGCAGACCAGCCGGACACCCTGCAGCTGCCCCCGCTGCCGGACGAAGCGTTGGCGGCACTGGTCTGTACCCTTGCCGAAAGCGGCGTGGGAGTGGTTGGCCTGACGGCCCAGACAAAGAGCCTTGAGGACATCTTCCTCAGCCTGACCCAGACCAGCGGGGAGGTGGCGTAAGATGGCAGCTTTCCGTGCAGAACTGCAAAAAGCCCACCGTCGGCACGACCTTGCTCTCTGCCTGCTCATTCCCGGCATTGTCGTGCTGTGGGTGGGCGGCCTTGCTCCGGCAGACCCGGAGGAGCTTGCCAACGGTTACAGCGCCCTGCTTTACAGCCTGCCCGTCATTGAAGCCATTCTGATGCCGGTGATGATGGCAGTGCTGGCCTCCCGGCTGTGGGATATGGAGATCAAAGGCAACACCGCCAAGCTGCTCTACACCCTGCAGAGCCGCCGCAGCCTGTTTGCAGGCAAAGCTGTCTTTGGGGTACTGGAGGTGCTGTTGGTCACGGTGCTGGAGCTGGCCTGTGTTCCGGTGCTGGGGCGTGTCCATGGTTATACCGAAGCCTTTCCCACTGGACAGCTGGTCTATCTGTTCGTCTGCACGCTGGCGGTGGACGCAATGCTCTTCTTTGGAGAATTTCTGCTGATGCTGTGGGTAGGCAATCCCCTGCCGGCGCTCTGCGTGGGCATTGTAGGGGCACTGGTGGGTCTGTTCTCTGCTTTTATGCCGCCGCTTGCCAGTTATTTTGTGCCCTTTGGGTACTACATCCCTCTGAGCGCCTACGAAGTGGCGAACTGGGACAAGGCCACCCACACCGTCACCTACGGCACCCGCCCCTTCAACTGGGGGCTGCTGGCTTTCACCCTTGCGCTGGGCGCTGTGCTGTTTGCCCTTGCGTGGCGCAAGGTACAGGACGAGGAGGTATAAAACCATGCTGAAACGCTGTATTCTTGCGGAGAACCGCAAACTCCACGCATCCCCCATCTGGGCAATGTTCTTTGTGCTGCCCATTCTTTCAGCCACCTACGGCACCTTCAATTATTTACAAAATCTTGAGATCCTCACCGACGGCTGGTATAGCCTGTGGACCCAGCACACCCTGTTTTATTCCATGCTCTTCTTCCCTGCCATGGTAGCCACCTATGCTGCCTACTTGTGGCGGCTGGAACATCTGGGGCACAACTGGAACCTGATCATGGCAAGCCCCGTACCGCCGCTGGACCTGTTTGCAGCAAAGTTTGCTGTGGGGACAAAGCTGGCACTTCTGACACACGGTTTTGTGTTTGCACTGTTCGTGTTCTGCGGCAAGGTATTTGCCCATCTGCCCGGGCTGCCGCCGGTCACCTTACCGCTGTTTTTACTGCGGGGACTGCTGGGCGCGTTGGCTGTCATTGCCGCACAGCTGGTGCTGGCCATGGTCATCCGCATACATTGCCGTCATTGATTGCATCCACGATTGTATAGGTATGGAGCTGATCGCCAAAGGTTTGCGGCGTGGTCAGTAGCTCCATGTGCTTGCCTTTTCCTGCATTGGCGGCGAAAATCGGAGTGCCAGTAAAGCCAAACAGGTGATAATTCTTGAACGCCTTGATAATTTTGGCGTGCATATCTCCGAATTGGCTGCGGTGGCACTCGTCAAAGATGATAACGCAGTGCTTGCCGAACACTTCATTTCCCTTGTTTTTCGAGATAAAGTTGTCCAGCTTCTGGATGGTGGTGATGATGATTTTATACTGGTGGTAGCCGCCTTTTTCGTCCCTGTCCTCAAGCTGCCTTTGCAATACTCTGGTAGAAGCGTTGCTGTTGGCAGAGCCTTTTTCAAAGCGGTCATATTCCTTCATGGTCTGATAGTCCAGATCTTTTCTATCCACCACAAACAGAACCTTGTCCACATAAGGAAGTGCGGATGCAAGCTGTGCGGTCTTGAAAGAAGTCAGCGTTTTTCCGCTTCCTGTGGTATGCCAAATATAGCCGCCTGCGTCAATCGTTCCGGTCTTTTTGTAGTTGGTGGAGATTTCGATGCGATTTAAGATGCGTTCTGTCGCCGCAATCTGATAGGGACGCATAACCATCAGAATTTCTTCCGTTGTGAAAACACAATACTTCGTCAACACATTCAGAATGGTGTGCTTGGCGAGGAAGGTTTTTGTAAAATCAATCAGGTCGGCAATCACCTTATTGTTGCCGTCTGCCCAGAAGGAAGTAAACTCAAAGCTGTTGCTGGTTTTCTTCGATTTCTGCTTTGCAGATTCGCCCATCTCTTTGATATGGCTGTTTCGGGTGGTGTTGGAATAATACTTGGTATGCGTTCCGTTGGAGATAATGAAAATCTGCACATACTCATATAGCCCGCTTGCCGCCCAAAAGCTGTCTCTCTGGTAGCGTTTGATCTGGTTAAAGGCTTCACGGATTGCAACGCCCCGGCGTTTCAGCTCCACATGAACAAGGGGCAGACCGTTCACCAAAACGGTCACATCGTAGCGGGTGTCATGGTTGCCCTCGCTTTCCTCGTACTGATTGATGACCTGTAAGCGGTTGTTATGAACATTCTTTTTGTCGATAAGCTGAATATTCTTGGAAGTTCCATCATCCCTGCGGAGTACCTTGACATGATCCGTCTGGATGGTGCGGCTTTTCTCAACGATGCCTTCGTTGGCATTGGCAAGGGTCTCCGTGAAGAAACGCTTCCACTCGCTGTCAGTAAAGGCATAGTCATTCAAAAGCTCCAACTGCCGTCTGAGGTTGGCAATCAGGCTGTTTTCGTCATGGATGGTAAGGTACTCATACCCTTGCGTGGTCAGCAGCCGGATGAACTCCTTTTCAAGAGCGGCTTCGCTCTGGAAGCTGTCAGACCGTGCGCTCTCCGGCGTATATTCCGCAACAACGGTGCTCTCATTGCTTGCGGCAATGATGTTGTAAGCGCTCATGCAGCATCCTCCTTGTGATTGATATTCATTTCCCATTCTCTCCAGAAGTTTTGGGAGGTTCTTGTAATGTAAAAATATCTTTTCTAAAACCTGACCCTTGATCTCTTTGCTCCGTTGTTAAGCCAGATTGCGCACTGGCTGATTGTGTTGGTATTGGTTTTAATCCCTTTCCGGATTTTATGTCATTTAAGCTCTTATCTTTATCAGCCATTATTACACTCCTTTTGTTAACATCGGCAGTACTGAATAAGTTAATATTGAAATGATGATTTTTACCACAACAGAATTAAACGCCTTTTGCTTATTGTGGATAATCGTTCTAAGCTCAGGAATTGCCAATGTGTATTTATCTATTAACCACAATGCCGCTTCATTAGGCTGTAAATTATAGATTTCATCATTTCTTATCGCCACTGAATCAAAAACCGTAATTTCTTTGCTTTTGACAAGCATCAATAGTTGAATTACTGCCCAAGTTATACACACCGTACTTGTACAAGAGCAAATTATTTGCACAAACAAAGTAAACAGGTCACCTCTTGATGAATCGGCGGTGTACGAAAAGAATATTCTGTAATCAAAATTGTCCCATATTACAAGAAGAATGATGCCGCAAAAAGCGAGCGCAATATTGATTTTCTCATATATCTTGTCATATGTATTGATAAGCCGTTTGTAATCCTCATAGCAAGCAGATTGTAACAATTCTGCAGATGGGTAGTTAATAACATTTCTTCTACAATGTTTCTTTTTGTCCATTGGTACTCTCCTTAAAAGTCAGTAGTTTGTCCCGGTAAAATTCGTACTGTTTTTGCCTTGCTTCAATTTCCGCAGGCAGACCGATGTTCAGGTCAGAACAGATAGCATCGAAGTTATCCAGAATACGGACAATTTCACTCTGCACAGGCAGAGGGGGGACGGGAATGGTATATTTCATTACCGCTTCCTTACTCCCTCGTGGCATTTTTGCACCTTTGGAGTTCTGCATATCATAAAGAAAAAACTGGTCGGAGGATAAAACATAATACAGAAATTCCGGCATAAGGAAACTACGATCATTTATCTGAACCGTCAGCACATCTCCGTTTGTCCCGCCGTTGCAATCAGCCAACCATATTTTCTTGAGGTATGGGCGAATATTTCCAATCAAAACATCTCCGCACTCAAATGCAATAACTGATCCAGATGCAGGAACCGAAGAAGCGATAGTCTTGCCTTTCTTCTCCTGCAAAAGATTTTCAACTCCAACATAGTTGTTTTCATTCATCTCAGAAGCATCTATTCTCGTCTTTGCATAGTGCGCAACTTCTCCGAGCGGTACAGTTGCTACCCCATCCGGGCAGTATTGCTGAGTCAGTTTATCCAGCTTGCTCTGTTTTCTCCCATTACGCATTGCAACTTGCTCATTGCTAATTGTAAGCAGCTTATCCCGATAAAACTCATACTGTTTCTTTCTCGCTGTAAGCTCCGCTGTAAGCTCCGCTGTAAGCTCCGCTGTAAGCTCCGTGAAATTGTCCAGAATACGGACAATTTCACGCTGCACCTCAAGGGGTGGAAGGGGAATTTCAAACTCAGAATATATACTTAACCACAATCGTTTGTGTTCATCTGATGAATAGTTCAAAAATCCCATCAAATGATATAAATATCTGATTAGTACATTTTCTTTTGCCGTTATCATTTTCATAGCAGATGATTTCGCTTTGAATGGAAAATCTACCCATTTGAACGCTGCGGTAAAATCATCAAAGATAATAACAGGTGATTCCTTTGATGCAGGATAAATACCGTCAGTTTCATTTGTATATCCTAAAATAAAAGTCTGACCGGCTGTCAGCACAGGAGTTTCAAAATCATCATTATAATCAGTGTTTTTCACTAAGTATTTTGACGGCTGTTCATAATCAGTTATATCTCCAACCTTTTTATATTCTACCCCATCCGGGCAATATTGCTGAATCAGTTCATCCAGCTTGCTCTGTTTTCTCTCATTGCTCATTGCTACTTGCTCATTGCTCATTCGTCCTCACCCTCCTTTCCAGTTTCCGTTTCAATCGCTTCCGGCAGGCTCAGCGCTGCTTCTTCCATCAGTATCCTGTCGAAGTCACTTTGATACAACTGATCCTGCACGATGCGATATTTTTCAAACTCGCTCAGGGCGTGAGCCTTGGCAAGCTCTGCGGATACCTTTCCGGCATCCTGCAAAACCTCTCTGTCCCACACGGTGAGAAAGCCATCGAGCCGCTTCTCCCAATCTGCCATTGTCATCGGAATGTGCCGCTCTGCCTGCGCTTCTGCCAGATCCAGATATGCCGAAACAATGCGTCCCAGCTGGGAAAGTTCCTTTTCGGTCAAGTAGTTTTTCGCTATCACAACGTCATAGGCATGAATTTTACTTTTTGGCGAGCCGTCCCATGTGGTAAGCCCCATGTGTTCCTTTTCTGCATCTGCTCGGTTGTAGATAACCTCGGCTGCTGTTTGCCCATGAACACTATAATGCAATTTGTTTTGCACCGCTGCAAAAAAGCGTTTTGTAGCCGCTGCGGAAGGGTCATAGTCCAGAGCTGTGGCATAGATATCGGTAATTTTCTGATAAAATTTTCGTTCCGAAAGACGAATCTCACGGATTCTTTCCAGTTGCTTTTCAAAATATTCTTTTGTCAGCACGGTTCCACCATTTTTCAGACGGTCATCATCCATAACCCAGCCTTGAATGGTGTAATCTTTTACAATCTGGTTTGCCCATTTTCTAAACTGCACCGCTCGCTCGTTATTCACCTTGAAGCCAACCGAAATAATCATTTGCAGATTATAATGATTTACTTCACGGGCAACCTGACGGGAACCTTCCGTTTGAACTATCCGATATTTTCGGATAGTTGCCGATTGCTCCAATTCTGAATCAGAATATATTTTTTTAATATGGTCATTGATGGTACGTACATCCACATCATACAAAGCAGCCATCATCTTTTGCGTCAGCCAGATATTTTCGTCCTCGTAACGCATCTCTATGCTTTTTTCGTCTGCACCTGTGGAGGCAACAAATGTCAGATATTCCGCAGCGGAGGAACGAACGATGCTGATTTCACGCTTGTCCTTCTTCATCATCCCACCTCGATTTCTGCAATAATCTTTGCGATTTCATCACGAAGAACCTGTTCACGGGCAACGATTTTCTCAATCTTGGCATTAAGTGCCACAATGTCGATTTTCTCTCTGGTGTCCTCGGCTTCCACATAGGTGGAAACGGAGAGATTATAGTCATTGTCCGCAATTTCCTCATAGTTTGCCAGATGTGAGAAGTGGGCTTCCTCGGCTCGATTGGCAAAGGTATCCACGATTCTTTCGATGTTCGCCTGTGTCAGCTTGTTGTTGTTCGTTACCTTTATACACTCAGCAGAAGCATCAATAAAAAGGGTTTTGTTGTCGGCTTTGCCTTTTTTCAGAACCATAATACAGGTCGCAATAGAAGTTCCGAAGAACAGATTGCTCGGCAGCTGAATAATGCAATCAATAAAGTTGTTGTCAATCAAATACTGACGGATCTTTTTTTCTGCTCCGCCACGGTACATAATGCCAGGGAAGCAGACAATTGCTGCTGTGCCATTGCTTGCAAGCCATGCAAGTGAGTGCATAATAAATGCAAGGTCAGCTTTGGATTTTGGCGCTAAAACTCCGGCAGGAGAAAAGCGGGGGTCGTTAATCAACACCGGATTGTCGTCTCCCTCCCATTTAATGGAGTATGGAGGATTGGAAACAATTACTTCAAAGGGTTCATCATCTAAGTGCTGCGGATGCGTCAGCGTATCTTCATGCGCAATATCAAACTTATCATAATCAATGCCAATTCCACCGATTTCTTTAGCATATGCTGTAATATTAATTCCAAGCTCTTTAAGAATCTTCATAGCGATTGCACCGGCTGCAACTCTTCCGATAGTTTCTCTTCCAGAACTTCTTCCTCCGCCTCTGTAATCCCTGAATCCGAATTTCTCGTCAAATGTATAGAGATAGCAGCTATCCAGCAGATCGCTGCCATAATGCTTCGCCTCCGGCATACGACGAATACGGCCAATGGTCTGGATTTCAAAGGTCTCATCCATATTGTCACGCAGTTTGACGAGTATCTGCGCTCTTGGACAATCCCAGCCGGTGGCCACGGCCTGCTTGATGATAACAGCTGTAGAGGGTGCGGCAGGTGCATCAATGCCCCCCAGATTTTCGTGCCGGTCAGAAAGCCAAACCGCAAGCTGACCGTTTTCATAGGTAAGTCCTTGCGCTTCAAACCAACGCTCCACACCGTCCAGCAAGGTTTCCGATTTGTTCGGTATCTGCACGATAATCAAGGGGTTAATATCCACATCCATTTGCAGATACGCCGCCCGGAGTTCACGCTGCTTTTGCAGGGCACGCTCCAGCAAATATGCGGTTTGATCTTCAGTCTCCACGGTCTGCGGAAAATCCTGATTGATAACCAGCATCTTCTTGATAAGACCAGCTGCAATAACTTCTTCCTCAGGAATCTCGATCACTTCAGCTTTGGCAATGCCCTTAGGCGTAGCAGAACAGCGAATAATCTTCTCCGTGCGGAAATACTGGATAATTTCATCTGCTTTGATTGTGTTGTTCTGATGGCTCTCATCCACAATGATGATAAAGCGCAGGCCGTCGTTCAGTGCGTGCTCGATATGTTCCAGAAAGTTTGTCCGTTCGCTGTCTTTGAGAGCATTGTTGCCTTTCTTCGTGAGTTTCTCCCAGTTAATAAAGCAACTGTCATTTTCTTCAAATCCCGCCGTCATCACATCGGAAAGCAGCTTTGTCTGCGAAGCGTGGATATACTTATCCATTTTTGCCTTGCTCTGTTCCTCAAGATTACCTTTACCGGGCGTAAGCCATACAAAGACGGTTTTCGGGAAAGACTGTATGTATTGGTGCATAAAGTAGGTCAGAATAATGGTCTTTCCGCTGCCTGTAGGACTCTTGAGAATAATATCACGTGCAGGAGTTTCCATCGCTTCAAACAACTTTTTTACCGCATTTAACTGAAATTCTTTTAATTCCATTATCGTTTGCCTCCTTTTTTGTTGGAGGATTGCCTAATGCCCTTTGCTATTTCGGCTTTTGCTTCAGGCATTTTCATTATTTCACCCACCAAGCCTGTCATTAAATTTTGACTAAGGTTATTTTCGCTTTCTTTAGCAATTAATTCTAACTTGTGTTTGTGCTCAAGTTCCATTTTTTCAAGTTCTTGTTGGTGCTGCTTTCCAAGTGAATCAATATCGATCTTGTGCTGCTCCATAAGCTTTTCTAAATCGTGCTTGTTTTGTTCTTTAATTATACTGATTTGCGAAGCAGCATTTTTGCGAGCGACAATATATGTCACAATTCCTGTTATAATGGCTGGAATACAAGCTATCGCAAGTGTTTTTAAGAATTCTACCATTTTAGCCCTCCTGCAGATCTCGATAGTAGTAATCCGGAATAATACTGACATCAATTTTGTTCTGGAAAAGTGCCGCTTCCTGTTCTTCGTCGGGTAAGAGATCGTGTCCCATATAGAGCCGGCGGCATTTCGCAAAGCGGTCTTTGTCGGCAATAAATGCGGCTAATTCATCCTCGGTCAGCACGATGGCAATTTCCTCGTTGCCCGTAAAATTGATGCCGTTTTCCAGCTCCACCAGCTCCCGGATATGACGGAGCAGTTCATCGGCGTACTCGTAGTACATACGATCCGAAATAGGTACATAGTCAACTTTATAGTATTTCAGGCTAGCGGCATAGTCTTCTTTATCAATGACACGGCGGATGCGTTCGTAGGTCACATCCCGACAAATGCCGTTTTCGTTGTTGGTGCAGAGGATAAAGCGGCGGGTTCCACCATCCTCTGCGTTGAGCTTCATAACAGCGTGGCCTGTTGTACCAGAGCCTGCAAAGAAATCAAGAATTGTTGCATCTGATTTTTTTGCAACGACAGAGTACAAACAATCATGAACATTCCACAAGGACTTAGGAAAATCAAATGAACAGTTTGGAAGTATTGAATTTAACAATTGTTTTCCATAACCGTTAGCATCGTATTTTGGATCTGACCATACTGTTTTATATGTGCCAAAGGTTTTTCCCAAGTCAATGTCATATATACCTCGAGTTTTTTTGACTGCAAGATAGCCAAGAATTCCTTCTACGGACTGTCTTGCATATCGCCACTTTCTTTCAACACCTTTTGCGTCAATAGGATATACAGCAATGCTTCCGTCTTCCAGCAATTCGTTCTTTTTGGGATGATAATCATTTGGAGATACATCGCCAAATCCTATTATTTTTTCATCTTTAACAATAATCGGATAAAAACAGTTTCGTGCATCAGTTCGTAAGGACTCGCTTCCCCAATTTCGTAAAGGAGACCAATAGATTTCATCATCGGACAAATGGCGTTTACCAATGATTTTGTCGCCCTTTGGAATTACAAAATATGCAAATTCATTCGTATATGAGAAATTTTTACCTTGAATCCCACGCGGATTATGAATAATGGTAATGCAGTTGTATTCATAATCTGCCCCGAATATATCATCCAGCAAAAGTCGTAAGGTTGCGCTCTCGTTCTCATCGATAGCGCAGATTAATACTCCTTTGTCTGTCAGAAGATTTTTAGCAAGAGTAAGACGTGATTGCATCATACTTAGCCACTTACTGTGCTTGAATAGATCGTTTCCATCTACATAATCATTATCATATATCCAGTTAGACGCACCAGTATTATACGGCGGATCTATGTAGATAAGATCAATTTTACCTTTATGTGTCTTTTCCAACAGCTTCAGCGAAGCAAGGTTGTCCCCCTCAATGAGGAAATTCATCTGCCCGCCGTGGTCAATAAACAGATCTGCATCTTCGGTCAGCACCGGTGTATGGGTATCCAGCACCTCGTCGATTTCCTCCCGATGCTCCTCAAACACAAGACCGTACTTTTTCCCGTTCACATCTTTTTCGAGATCTGACAGGTAAGAAAGCAGATTGCCCGTATTCTCATCCTGCGGTGCTGCAGCAATAAAGGCACGAATCTGCTTGATTTTGTCCAGCAGGTCGTCCCGCTTCTTTTTCGAAATATTGGTGCTCATCTTGCATCCTCCAATATGGTTTTATTCATAATTTCATGCCCAAAGTGCCAATTTGACACTTTGGAACCGCCGTGTTGGCACTTTGGGATTTCACCAAAGTATCAATTTGATACTTTGGAAGCTGAAAGCTGATACTTTGAAATTCGTCAGCCTCACCCGACTGCCACTTCGACCTTTTTACCGCTGAAGGCCACGCCGTATTTATAAATCGTCCTGACCCCGGCTGTCGTCAGCTCGGTTTCGTATTTTTTATCGTTGATCTGCTGCAAGGCTGTCTCGGACAGCTTTTTCAGCTTTTCGTCGCTGCAATTTTTCTCCGCTTTAAGCTCAATCAGGATGCCCGGAAGTCCCTTTTGCGTGGGCTTCAACTGAATGTCATAGCGCCCGTCGCCGGATTCCCGGTTGGAGGTCACGAAAGCGCCG
>OLQA01002931.1_pt1 | contig 12740 bp, 8 predicted proteins | sample 1673151 | NCBI WGS metagenome assembly OLQA01 (sample SAMEA3136760, study PRJEB25190) | human gut metagenome | biome: human gut; feature: human-associated habitat; material: faeces | place: Austria | collected 2013 | reverse complement strand
CGGCTGGGCAAGCTACAAGGAGAACGGGACTGTATGCGGCATCAAGCTTCCGGAAGGTCTGAAAGAATCCGACAAGCTGCCTGAGCCGATCTACACACCATCTACCAAGGCTGAGATCGGTGATCACGATGAGAATATTTCTTTTGAACAGAGTATTGATCACCTGGAAAAATATTTCCCTGGAAAAGGTCGTGAATATGCCGAACTGCTTCGTGACAGCACTATCGCGTTATATAAAAAATGTGCAGAATATGCATTAAGTAAAGGAATCATCATTGCAGATACCAAATTTGAATTTGGTCTTGACGAGAATGGTAGCCTTGTTATCGGTGATGAGATGCTCACACCGGACAGCTCCCGCTTCTGGCCGGCAGACGGTTATGAGCCGGGACATGGGCAGCCGTCTTTTGACAAACAGTTTGCCCGTGACTGGCTGAAAGCAAATCCGAACAACGACTGGACACTCCCTCAGGAGATCGTTGACAAAACGATTGAGAAATATCTGCAGGCATACAAGATGCTCACAGGTGAAGACCTTGCTTAATTTTAGAAGCATACATAAAAACAGATCCCTCTGATAGAAGGATCTGTTTTTATTATATTATTTTATTCTATTTTTTCTTCTTCACACTATAGCCAAATGTTCCAAGCTTCTTTCCCAGCGAATAATACTCTCCATGGGAATATGTCAGCAGTCTGCTGGAGGCAAGATCAAATTTTCCATTCTCCTGCATATATCTGTCATCTACCTGAACAGCCTGTACTTTCGCCATGAACATGTGATGTGAACCGAGTTCCAGTATCCGATCCACCTTGCACTCAATATTCACCGGGCTTTCTTTGATACACGGTGAATATTGTAATGTCTCGCTTTTGCCACGGGTAAGTCCCATCTCTTTCCATTTATCTACATCCCTGCCGGAACGAACACCACACCAGTCTGTTGCCTTTGCCAGTGCCTCCGTCGTCAGATTTACAACAAATTCTCCGCTTTCTTTAATCATATGATAAGAATAGCGCTCCGGACGCACGGATATATAGAGCATAGCCGGATTCGTACAGATCGTTCCCGTCCATGCAACGGTAATAATATTGTCTTCTCCGTTCTTATCTGCTGTACTAACCATAACTGCCGGAAGCGGGTAAACCATATTGCCCGGTTTCCATATCTGTTTTGCCATCTTCTCCTCCTGTATCAGATCCTTTTTATATATCTTATTGTTGTAATGTCTCCACCAGTGCCGGGATCAGCTGTTTCTTTCTGGAAACAACTCCCGGAAGGATAATATCCTGTGTATCCTCCGGCAGATCAAATGCTGCTGTAATATGTGCTTTTGCATTTGCTCCACAACAGAGTAATTCTGTTGACTCATTCAAAATATCTGTCAGCATATAGTAGATCATATGGAGATTCTGCTTCTCCAGCACCTGTTCCAGATGCGGTTCCAGCACTTCTTTGATTTCCTTAAGTTCTTCTCCGCTCATGGAATTGATCTGTCCGACACCAAATACGACGTCATTTACCGTAAACTGTTTGAAATCCTGGAAGCAGATTTCTTCCGGCGTCTTGCCTTTCATGCTGCTACCTGCATTAAACATTTCTTTCGCAAGCTCTTCCATATCGACTCCGGCGATCTTTGCAAGCTTCGCTGCCGCTTTCTCATCAATGGATGTGCAAGTCGGTGAACGGAACAGCAATGTATCGGAAATAATCGCTGAACAGAGAAGACCTGCAATCTTCGGTGAAATGGAGATTTCTTCCTCTCTGTACATCTGATAAACGATCGTCGCCGTACAACCTACCGGCTGATTCCGGAAAAATACCGGTCCTGTTGTCTCAATATTGCCCAGTCTGTGATGATCAATGATCTCTACAATCTCTGCTTCTTCCAGCCCATCTACAGCCTGTGACTTCTCATTGTGATCTACAAGGATCACTTTCTTCTTGCTTGCATCCATAAAACGACGTCTGGAAATGAATCCACGGAATCTGCCATGTCTGTCAAGGATCGGAAAATCACGGAATTTTGTCTTCGTCATAACTTCCTTAATCTCATCTACATAATCATTCATATGAAATGCAACCAGAGGTCCTTTACTCATAAAAAACTTCACCGGTATACTCTGATTGATCAGACGGGCTGTTGTAAATGTATCATGCGGTGTACTGATAATCACAATACTCTGTTCTTCTGCTCTGCGGAGCATCTCCGAAGAAACTTTCGCGTTCTGGCATACAACAATACAGCTTGCATCAATATTGATCGCACACTCCTGTGCTTCATCACGGTTTCCAAGGATTACCAGATCATCCCGTTCGATAAACTCCTTCATCAAATTCGGATCCGATGCTCCGATCGTTACTTTTCCTTTGGTAAAATGTCCATGTTCATTTCCCGTAAGTAATGTACCATCCAATGTACGGATAATATTCCTATACTGCGTCCTTGCTCTTGCCAAAATGTTACTGTCATAAACATCCATATAAGATGTCGCAATATCTCCGGTAGAGATCACTCCTACCAGTTCGTCTTCCTTCAATACCGGAACCGTCTTGATATTATTTTCTTTCATCTTTGCCCATGTATCTTTGATTGAAACATTCGGTGCAACCCCTTCAATCTTATGAATATCAAGATCTTTCGCCTGTAACTTGACATTTTTCAAAAGATCCGGCGCTTTCACATTAAATTTAGACAATATATACTGTGTTTCTTCGTTCACCTGACCTGCACGTTTTGCAACATACTCATCCCCTGTCAGTTTCTTTTTCAACTCTGCATATGCAATTGCGGAACAAATGGAATCGGTATCCGGATTCTTATGTCCGACCACATACACTTTTCCAGTCTTTTTTCCCATCTATCTCTCTCCAAACTTTCGTTAATATTATATTTTATGATATTTTTAGCGCATTCCTTGCTTCTTTTTATATCATATATTTTTCATAAGTTCACTAGTTAGATTGCCATTTTTTTTTCGTTTCGTCAACTATTTCTTGCATACAGACGCAAAATCCTTGCACATTTTTTGAAACAACGGTCATTTTTATGTTATACTGTATACAGTTTCTATCGCCATATAGAAAAAACGTTTATCAAAATCATGTCAGGAAGGAACAAAAAAACTATGAGTGAAGAATTAATGAAAGAAGACAACAACTTAACAATGGCAGATCTGGAAGATCATTTTGACGATGCCAATCCTTGGAATGTCGTAAAAAGATATCTCGAAAAGAAAACTATACTACCTGTTAAAATTGAGGGGATCGTCAACGGTGGAGCAATTGCTATGGTAGAAGGACTGCGCGGATTCATTCCGGCTTCCAGATTATCTTTATCTTACATTGACGATCTGGAATCTTATCTTCTGAAAGATATTGAAGTCCAAGTCATTGACGTTGATCAGGCTGAAAATAAATTAGTCCTCTCTGCCCGCGAACTTCTGAAAGAAAAAGAACGCAAAGCAAAAGAAGAAAAGATTTCAAATCTGCAGGTTGGCGCTGTTATGACAGGTACCGTAGACAGTTTACAGACTTACGGTGCATTTATCCAGCTTGAGGACGGTCTTTCCGGACTGGTTCACATTTCCCAGATCAGTCAGAAACGTATCAAATCTCCAAAAGATGTCCTGAATGTCGGGGATGAAGTTCAGGTCAAAGTAATCGGTATCAAAGATGGTAAGATCAGTCTCAGCATGAAAGCGCTGGAAGAAGTTGAAGAAGAGCCGGTTGAAAAGGTCGAGATTCCAAAGGCGGAAGAGATTGGAACAAGCCTTGGAGATCTCTTCAAGAATATCCAGTTATAATCTCTTCTCCACGCTCTTTAATGAAATTCAGTTTCCTATTACAATCGAATAGACTGACTCATTATATAAGGTACAAAAAAGGTTTCGCTCACAGCCGTGAATGAAACCTTTTTTATTATATTTCTCTATGTGTTTATTCCATCTCATCGAGATTTTTAAGCCATCCGGCTACGCACGCATCACTTGGCATTCTCCAGTCACCTCTCGGTGATAATGCAACCGTACCAACTTTCGGTCCGTCTGGCAGGCAAGAACGCTTGAACTGCTGTGCAAAGAATCTCCAGCAGAAGGTACGAAGCCATTTATAAATCGTCTCATTATCATACTCTCCTGCAAAGGCTTCTTTGGCGATCCTGTAGATTTTTGACGGTTCGTATCCGAACCGGAGCATATAATAAAGATAGAAATCATGCAGTTCGTATGGACCTACCAGGTCTTCTGTTTTCTGTGAAATCTCGCCGTCTTTTGGTGGCAGAAGTTCCGGGCTTACCGGTGTGTCTAATACATCATACAGAATCTCTTTAAGTTCCTGATCCTCACAGGTATCTGCATAATAATGAACCAGATGACGAACTAACGTCTTTGGAACGGAAGCGTTGACACCATACATGGACATATGATCGCCATTATATGTTGCCCATCCAAGAGCAAGCTCCGACATATCTCCAGTTCCTATTACCATGCCTCCTGCCGCATTGGCAATATCCATCAACACCTGTGTACGCTCACGTGCCTGTGAATTCTCATAAGTAACACTGTGATCCTCCGGATCATGTCCGATATCTTTAAAATGCTGTTCTACCGAAGCTGCGATCGGTACTTCCTTAAGTGTCGCTCCAAGCTTCTTCGACATCTTACATGCATTCTGATAAGTCCTGTCTGTTGTACCAAAGCATGGCATTGTAACCGCTGTAATTCCACTTCTGTCCATGCCAAGTGCATCAAATGCCTTCGCTGTCACAAGAAGTGCCAGTGTCGAATCCAATCCTCCGGAAATACCTACTACTGCACTCTTTGCATGTGTATGTGCCAGGCGTTTCTTAAGTCCCATCGCCTGAATGGTAAGGATTTCTTCACATCTTCTGGCTCTCTCGCCCTCTTCTCCCGGCACAAACGGTCTGGAATAAAATGTTCTCGTAAGCTTTGTCTCCTGTATCTTCATATCAAACGGAACACGCATAAGCTTTCTGTCTTCCACAAGCTGGAATGTCGTATTCTTCCGTCTCTCACTGAGCAGACGTTTTATATCTATCTCTGTATAAATAACATTATTTACAAAACGTTGTCCCATTGCAAGAGTTGTTCCGTTCTCAGCGATAATATTATGTCCGCCAAACACAACATCTGTCGTAGATTCACCTTCTCCGGCATTGGCATAAATATAACCGCACAAAAGTCTTGCAGACTGCCCCTCGATCAGATTCTTTCTGTATGTTGCCTTTCCGATCGTCTCATCACTTGCTGAGCAATTCACGATCAGGACGGCACCTTCTCTTGCTGCCTGGATACTTGGCGGAACCGTACTCCATACATCCTCACAGATCTCTGCAGCGATCACAAGCGACTGCATCTCTTCTGCTACAAAAAGGATCTGTGGTCCAAACGGAATCATCTTACCATCAAAAGAAATCATTCTTGCTTCCTTCGGACCCGCGCAGAACTGGCGCATCTCATAAAATTCACCGTAATTCGGCAGAAATGTCTTCGTCGTAAATCCAAGAATATGTCCATGGTTCACTGCCGCCGCAACATTATACAACTCACCGTCTACAGCTAACGGCATTCCGATAAAGAATATCCCATCCTTATTACCGGTATGTGTCGCAATCTTCTGCAATCCTTTCTTTGCATTTTCCAGCAACAGATCCTGTGTAAATAAATCTCCACACGTATATCCGGTAATACATAATTCCGGAAATACAACTACTTTTGCTTCCTCTTCTGCTGTCTCATCGATCAGCCGACAGATCTGCTCTGTATTATACTCTACATCTGCAACCCGGATATCCGGTGTCGCTGCTGCAACTTTCACGAATCCATGTTTCATTTTCTTTCGCCTGCCTTTACTTACTTCTCTTTAAAATATTTTTCAGTTCCTCTACACTGTAATGATAAGCGGTATTACAGAAATGACATTTGACTTCAATTGGTTTGCCATCATTGATCATTTCCTGAATATCTTTTTTACCTACACTTGCCACAGCCTGCTCCACACGCTCTTTGGAACAGTTACAATAAAATCGTGTCGGCATCGTATCCGTAATTTCCAGACCGACATTGCCAAGCAGTTCTTCTAACAGCTGTTCCGGAGTATAGCCTTTGTCCAGAAGTTCTGTCACGGAAGTCACAAGTTTTAAGTTCTCTTCAATCTGGCTTATTGTTGCATCCTCTGCAAATGGCATCATCTGGATAATAAATCCACCTGCAGTCTTAACTGTATTGTCCTTTTCCATCAATACTCCCAGACCTACTGAAGACGGTACCTGTTCCGAATTTGCAAAATAATAAGTCAGATCTTCTGCGATCTCACTGCTCACCAGAATCGTCTGTCCAGAGTATGGTTCTTTCAGTCCCATGTCTTTAATAACCTGCAAAAGTCCGATACCTACTGCTCCGCCAACATCCAGTTTACCATTCTTTGGTGGAAGCATCACATCCGGATTCTCAACATATCCCTTTACATCTCCCTTGCTGTCTGCTGTTACGGTAATCCCGCCGATCGGTCCGTCTCCGCGTACCTGTAATGTCAGCATGTCTGTCTCATTCTTCATCATACTTCCCATCATCGTACCTGCTGTCAGCAGACGTCCAAGCGCTGCTGTCGCAACCGGGCTTGTTCCATGGTGCTGTCTGGCTTCTTCTACTGTCTCTCTCGTAATTGCAGCAAAAGCACGTACCTGTCCGTTTGCTGCTGTTGCTCTTACAATATAATCTTTCATACTTAACATCCTTTTCTAATCTTATCTTCTAAACTTATCTTCTCGTTTGATTTTCTTATTATCCTCTGACATTCCACATTCATAGAATCATCTTACCATCTTCTGACATTCCTGTGCTACAACACAGATCCTCTGGCTTGTATAAAGCGGTGCATCCTGTGTATATGCATCATAAGCGCCCAGATATGACAGTCCTGCTTTTTCAAGCAGTGTCTTTATCTTCTCCAGTGTATATGCTTTCTGGTAATGTACTTCCTGATATTTGCGATACAATTCCGGATTCTCTGCACTTCTTACAAATAAAGACAGTTCATATTCATTAATCCGGTCTTCCTCATCATAATAATTATCCCAGATAAAACTGCATTCATCCCGGTCTTCTGCAAATACATTATCCGCAAGGATCTTCTGATATTTGTATTCTGTATTAAAATCAAACACGAAAATTCCGCCTGGATCGAGATAATTATTTACCAGCCGGAAAACTTCTTCCAGTTCGCTCTCTTCTGTAATATAGTTCACACTGTCACATACACTCACAACTGCGCGGACCGTTCCATATAATTCAAACTCACGCATATCCTGCAACAGATAAAGGATATCTTTTCCACTTTCTACTCTTTTATCCAGCGCAATTTCCAACATATCTTCGGAATTATCCACACCGATCATATCATATCCTCTGTCATTCAGGATCTCAGTCATTGTTCCGGTCCCACATCCCAATTCCAGTACCAGTCCGTCTTTAATCCCATATTGTTCTAATACCTTCAGCAAATATTCTGCCCATTCTTCGTATGGAACATTATCCATGAATGTATCATAAACTTCTGCAAAATTCGTATATGCCTTCATTGATGCGCTCCTTTCTTCTGTCACAAGCTTTCCATATTATAACATAAGCATTAAACTTTTCAAATAGTTACTGCCAAAAGAAATGCTCACCACAACTGCTGTGATGAGCATTTTCTATTATACATGTTCATATATATTACAATCCAGACTCTTTAAGGTCTGCGTACATACCACATTCCGGACTGTACACTGGATACCTTGACAACGTCTCCTGTATGCGGTGCATGGATCATCTGTCCTCCACCAATATAAATTCCTACATGGCCAGAACGTACACATACGTCTCCCGGCTTTGGATTGCTTACACGTGGCCATCCTGCAAATGTACCTGATGTACCGATACGTGCATACCGTCCTGTCAGACAATAACTTACGAAACCGGAGCAGTCAAATGTGTTCGGTCCGCACGCGCCCCATACATATGGGCACCCAAGCTTTCCGTACGCACGGCTTACAACTGCGCTTCCTGAAGAATAATGTCCACCGCTGTTACCACCGCTATTATTACCACTGTTATTGCTTCCGCCATTATTGTTGCTTCCACCGTTATTCTTGTTGCCACTGTTGCTGTTTCCGCTATTGCCGCTTCCACCGTTGTTCTTATTACCGCTGTTACTGTTATTATTGCTTGTATTGTTCTTGTTGCTGCCGCTTGTCTTCTGAGCCGCTGCTGCTGCAGCTGCTTCCTGACGCTGTTTTGCTTCGGCTGCTTTCGCTGCCGCTTCAGCCGCTTTCTGAATCTCGGAATCCAAATCTGCAACTTCTGACTTCTTGGAAGTCAGCACTTTATCAAGATCATCCTGTTTTGTTTCGAACTGTGTCTGCTTCTTCTCCAGACTCTTCTGTTCTTTCTCAAGGTTCGTCTTCAGAGTTGCAACTTTCTTCTTTGTAGCAACATACTCAGCCAGTTTCTTTCTGTCATAATTATGTACATTCGTAACATACTCGGCTTTGTTTACCATATCAGAGAAGTTCGTAGAGCTTACCAGTGTCTCGAAAAATGTACTGTCGCCCTCTTCATACATATACTTAATACGAAGCTTCATATCCTCGTACTGTTTGTTCTCATCTTTCTTAGCCTGCGTCAGATCCTTTGACGTTGTCTCGATCTTCTCACCTGTTACAACCAGCTCATCTTCCAGATTATTGATTTTCTCAATAATGCCTGTCAACTGTGTCTGCAATGAATCAACCTGTTTCTGTGCTGCCTTTTTATTCTGTTTTAAATCTTTTACCGAAGGTGCTGCCATTACAGGTGTCACGATCATCGAACTGGTCACTACAACTGATAATAGTTTCACTCCAAATTTTTTCATTATATCATCCTTTTTCTTTACATTTCTTTAATTCCAATTTGACATAGTATCACTATCTAGGGACGATTATACTCTATAAAAAACAATTTTGCAATAACTTTTAATAATTTTGTAACATTTACCAGAACTCTTATCTGAAAAGAAGATCGAATACACTCCTACTGGATATTCAGATTTGTATATCCCATCAGGCTCTTATCAACAGCCTCAGCCACTTCTCTTCCTTCACGGATCGCCCATACGACAAGTGATTGTCCGCGGTGCATATCGCCTGCTGTAAATACATGTTCTGCACTGGTCTTATATTCTCCCGGATTCGTACTTACATTCGTTCTCGCATTTACTTCTACGCCAAATGCTTTCGTAATATAAGATTCACTTCCCAGAAATCCTGCTGCGATCAGCACCAGATCGGTCTCCACCTCATATTCGCTGCCTGGTATTTCCACCATCATACGTCTTCCGGTTTTTGCATCCTGTTTTGATTCAAGCTTTACCAGAATTGCCTTGCAGACACGTCCGTTTTTATCTTTGACAAATTCTTTTACGGTTGTCTGGTATACTCGCGGATCCTGTCCGAATACTGCTGCAGCCTCCTGCTGCCCATAATCGGTCTTGCAGACTCTCGGCCACTCCGGCCACGGATTCATCTCTGTTCTCTGATCCGGTGCTTTCGGCATCATTTCCAGTTGTAAAACAGATGCCGCACCATGGCGCATGGATGTTCCAACGCAGTCATTTCCGGTATCTCCACCGCCGATAACCATAACTTTTCTTCCTTTGGCTGAAATATAAGTATCTTCTTTTAATTCATGTTCAGGATTTGCCCAGAGTGCTTTCGTCGTAGATTTAAGAAAATCCACTGCAAAATAAATACCATCGGCTTTTCTTCCCGGAACTTTGATATCTCTTGGGTTGGACGCACCACAGCATAAGATTACACGGTCAAACTCCTTTAATATAGAAGAAGCCCGTTTATCTTTTCCGATATTGCAACTTGTCTGAAAAATCACACCTTCCTCTTCCATGATCTTTATCTTCCGATCGATAATCTGTTTTTCCAATTTCATATTCGGAATTCCATAGCGGAGAAGTCCTCCAACTTTGTCTTCCCTTTCAAAAACAGTGACATGATGTCCGCGACGGTTCAGAAGATCTGCTGCCGCCAGTCCGGACGGTCCGGAACCAACAATTGCAACTTTTTTTCCGGTGCGTACTTTCACCGGTCTTGCATCCGCATATCCCATTTTATACGCATGTTCTATGATGCCATATTCATTAGATTTTGTCGCTACTGCGTCTCCGTTCAATCCACATGTGCAAGCTGCCTCGCAAAGCGCCGGACATACTCTTGATGTAAATTCCGGGAAATTATTTGTTTTCTTTAATCTATAGTACGCTTCTTCCCAGTTCCCGTGATACAAAAGATCGTTCCACTCCGGAATCAGATTATGTAACGGGCATCCACTCGCCATTCCCATGATCATCTGACCAAACTGACAGAATGGTACACCACAGGACATACATCTTGCTCCCTGAATTTTCTGTTCTTCTTCCGATAATGGTTTATAAAACTCTTTAAAATTCCGGATTCGCTCCTTTGGCGCCTCTGCTTTCTTATCCTGTCTGTCATATTCCATAAATCCTGTTGCTTTTCCCATTTTGTGCGCCTCCTTATCTTCCTTCTTTGATCATGTAAAAAGCTTCGATTTTTGCCTGTTCACTGCTCATTCCCTGCTCTTCTAACTGGAGGATCGTTGTCATCATCTTCTCATAGTCAGCAGGAATGATCTTTTTGAATTTTGGAAGATAATCTGTGAAATGTTCCAGAATTTTTTTACCAATTTCTGAATTCGTATAAGCAACATGTTCTTCAATCATTGTTTTCAGTTCTTCTACATCCATCTTTGCTGTAACATGTTCAATATTTACAAGCTGTTTATTTACACTCAGATAGAGGTCATTATCTTCGTCCAGCACATAAGCAACTCCGCCACTCATACCTGCCGCGAAGTTTTTACCGGTTTTCCCAAGAACTACTACACGTCCTCCGGTCATATATTCACAGCCATGGTCGCCTACACCTTCCACAACTGCTGTCGCACCGGAATTGCGGACTGCAAAACGCTCGCCTGCCATACCATTGATGTATGCTTTACCACTTGTGGCTCCGTAAAGTGCAACGTTTCCAATAATGATATTATCTTCGTGTTTGTATTTCACTCCTGTCGGCGGATATACGATCAGTTTACCGCCGGATAATCCTTTGCCAAAATAATCATTGCTGTCACCTGTAAGTTCCAGTGTCAGTCCTTTTGGAATAAATGCGCCAAAAGACTGACCGCCTGCGCCTTTGCACTTGATCACATAGCTGTCTTCATCCAGTCCTTCCGGATAACGTCTTGTAATCTCCGATCCGAAAATAGTACCAAATGTTCGATTGGTATTCGCAACGTCAATTTCGAGAACCCGTTTTTGTTTTTTCTCCAGTGCCGGAAGTAATTCTTTTATAAGTACCTTCTCGTCCAGTGTTTTTTCCAGCTCAAAATTGAAAACTTTCTTTGGGTTAAAGGTCATTGGCACTGTCTTTTTATCATACGGATTATAAAGAATTTTACTTAAATCCAGGGTTTCTGCACGTTCAGACACCGGTACATCTTTTACTTTGAGGAGTTCTGTTCTTCCTACCAGTTCGTCAATCGAACGGACACCCAATTTTGCCATGTATTCCCTCAGATTCTGCGCCATAAAACGCATAAAGTTCACAACATATTCCGGTTTCCCGGTAAAACGTTTACGAAGCTCTGGATTCTGGGTTGCTACTCCTACCGGGCAGGTATCCAGATTGCAGACACGCATCATAACGCATCCCATTGTGACCAGCGGTGCTGTGGCAAATCCAAATTCTTCTGCCCCTAAAATAGCTGCGATTGCAACATCACGCCCACTCATTAATTTTCCATCTGTCTCGATCCGCACACGCTCTCTTAACCCATTGGCGATCAATGTCTGATGCGTTTCTGCAAGTCCCAGTTCCCACGGAAGTCCAGCATTATGAATCGAACTTCTTGGCGCCGCACCTGTTCCTCCGTCATATCCGGAGATCAGGATCAGACCTGCACCGGCTTTTGCAACACCGGCTGCGACTGTTCCAACACCGGCTTCGGATACAAGTTTTACTGAAATTCTTGCATCTTTATTTGCATTTTTACAATCGTAGATCAACTGTGCCAGATCTTCGATAGAATAAATATCATGATGTGGCGGTGGTGAAATCAGGCTTACCCCCGGCGTTGAATGTCTGGTCTTTGCGATCCACGGATATACTTTTCCTCCCGGAAGATGTCCACCTTCGCCCGGTTTTGCACCCTGTGCCATTTTAATCTGGATTTCATTTGCGCTAACTAGATAACGGGATGTTACGCCAAATCTTCCAGACGCTACCTGCTTGATTGCAGAACAACGGTTTGTGTCCAGACGTTCAATTTCTTCGCCACCTTCACCACTGTTTGATTTTCCATGGAGCTGATTCATAGCTATTGCCAGTGTCTCATGCGCCTCTTTGGAAATAGAACCGTAAGACATTGCTCCTGTCTTAAATCTTGTTACGATATCATCTACGCTCTCCACTTCTTCAAGTGGAACCGGAGTCTCAGCAAACTTAAAGTCCAGAAGTCCTCTTAAGTTTCCGTGGTTTTCTTTATCTACCAGATCTGTGTACTGTTTGAACAGATCGTAGTTTCCTGTCCATGTGGACTGCTGCAGAAGATGGATAGTCTGAGGATTGTAACGATGTTCCTCTCCCTGGCTTCTCATCTTATGT
>OLQA01002929.1_pt1 | contig 12745 bp, 10 predicted proteins | sample 1673151 | NCBI WGS metagenome assembly OLQA01 (sample SAMEA3136760, study PRJEB25190) | human gut metagenome | biome: human gut; feature: human-associated habitat; material: faeces | place: Austria | collected 2013 | reverse complement strand
CACGGAGAGCCAGGCGCGCGTGAGGCGGTAGATCTGTGCCGGGGGCGCCGCCGCGCCGTTGGGCGTGAGGCGCATGAAGAAGACGCCGGAGGCCTCCACGCTCATGAGGTCGCGGATGCCCACCGGGGAGTCCGGGTCTGCGATGACGGAGAGCACGTAGGCCAGCACGCCAAAGACGTAGTAGAAGAGGAAGCAGACGACGCCCGCGGTGACCCAGCCCAGGTCGACGCCGGCAAGCGAGGTCACAAACTCGTCGAACTGCCCAGAGAACACCAGGTAGGCAACGTAGGCAACCACCACAAAGGCGAGAAAAACCAGGCTCTTGCGCACCTGGCCCATGGACTCACGGTCGGCCTCGGCGTCCTCGGCGCGCACCTTGTTGGAGCGGGCACCGCTGACCTTGAGCTTGACCTTCTTCTTGGGCTCCTCGGTCACGCAGCCTCCTTTGGTAGTCCCTTGCGCGCAGGGCGCCTAACCCTCACATGATACCCCCGGCTGGGCTTGGGCCGTCGGCTGGGAGCGGCGCGGCGGAAAGTTGACAAAGGGACTGTCCCTTTGTCAACTTTTCCGGGCGCCACTACCAAGGAGGAAGCATGCAGGACGGGTTTGTGAAGGTCGCGGCCGTGACGCCCGAGGTCAGGGTGGCTGACGTTGCCTTCAACGTGGACGCGTGCGTCCGGGCGGCGCAGACGGCCTGCACGGTGCACGGCGCCATGGTGGTGACGTTGCCCGAGCTCTGCCTCACCGCCTACACCTGCGAGGACCTCTTCTGGCAGGACGCGCTTCTTTCCGCCGCGGACAAGGGCCTGGCGGACTTTGCCCGTCGCCACTCTTCCGGATACTTCTCTTTTTTGAATAAACGGCTTACCATTTCATAAGCCAATATGAAACCAAGGCCCCACATCAGCCCATACCAACGCACTTCCCAACTACCTACTTTAAATAAGATAGGATCCACATCCCATACAATACTTGCTATCATTGTTCTATTTCTTTGTTTATGAACACAAAGGAAATAAAAAAATCTCTTCTCCGGAATAAAACAGAGAAGAGATTTTCAGAATATCGTTCTTTTTGAGGAAACCTCTTTATACCAAATGGGCAATCAGTTCCTCACGGTCGCCGCACAGCAGATCAATTACAGGAACTTCGATCATGGTATAACATCCGGGCTGCTGTTTCATGGAGGCGCGTGCCACGCAAACCAGCACCTGCGCGGTAAGAGCCGGATTATTAATCTTCATGTCAAACTCGAACAACTGATTGTGAGTCTTGCCCGATACCCCTTTGCGAACCAGGTTAACGCCATGACCTACGTCGTTCAAATCGTCCACACATGGAACTTGTTTTACATGTGTCTCGTCATTTACAAAATAAGGATCCGACTTGATGGCGGCTTCCACAGTCTTGAAGTCCGCACCTTCCTCCAGTTCCACATACACCATACGGCGATGGATACCGGTTCCCACAGGAATAGTCATGGACAAAGCATCCTTCACTCCATCAATGGCACGGACTGCTACGGAATGCCCCATGCTGCGTCCCGGACCGAAATTGGTATAAGTAATACCCTTCGGAGCGATGGCTTCCAGCAGTGTACGGACTACAGAATCGCTTCCCGGATCCCATCCGGCAGAAATAATAGCGACAGCCTTACCGGCCTTTGCCGACTCATCCAATGAACGGCGGAGAGAAGTGATTTGCGTATGAATGTCGAAACTATCTACCGTATTGATACCCATTGCCAGAATCTCTTTCGCATATTCTTCCACGCTACGGGTCGGAGTAGCCAGCACAGCCACATCCACATCTTTCAATTCCCTTATATCTTTCACCACAGCGTATGCTTCCAACTCGGCAGGCTTGTTTTCCGCACCGCTACGACGGACGATACCTGCAATCTCAAAATCGGGAGCAGCTTCCAAAGCCTCCACTACATACTGACCAATGTTACCGTATCCAACCACGGCCGCTCTTATTTTTTTCATCTTTTATTGGGTTTAGTTTACTATTATCTGTTAATTCGCTGCAAAAATAAACATTTTGCCTCGTTTTTTTGTTCACTACGACCTAATAATTTAAAAATATTCTTGCCGAACTTATAATTTAAAAGATAGATGTCCTATTTTTGCAAAGAACTGTAAATTTTCAAATGAAACAACCATGATAGAATATATTAAAGGAGACATTGCGGAGATTACTCCGGCAACGGTGGTTTTAGATTGTAACGGGATGGGGTATGGCATCAATATCTCATTGAATACGTATTCGGCCATTCAGAATCAGAGCAATACGAAATTATATATTTATGAAGCGATCCGGGAAGACGCCTACGTACTCTACGGATTCTCGACCAAACAGGAACGGGAGTTGTTTTTGTTACTGATTTCCGTATCGGGCATCGGCGGCAACACGGCACGTATGATTCTGTCGGCCTTATCCCCTTCCGAGCTGTGCGGAGTAATCAGTTCCGGTAATGACAAATTATTGAAAACGGTAAAAGGCATCGGCCTGAAAACTGCCCAACGCATCATAGTGGACTTAAAGGACAAGATCGCCACTTCGGGCGTGGAGACGGTGAACAGTGAAATGTTTGCCAATCCGGGCAATACGGAAATTCATGACGAGGCTGTCGCCGCACTCACCATGCTGGGATTCGCACAAGCCGCATCACAAAAGGTAGTGGCTGCCATACTGAAAGAGGAGCCTGCCGCCCCGGTAGAAAAAGTGATCAAGCTGGCCTTGAAGCGATTGTAAGGGCCGTACATGAAACAAGGAACACGGACAATGCGGACTTTGGGGAGGTTCTCTTCAGGATCCGCATTGTTTGTGTTCCCATCCACATCACTTCTCTTCCTCCTGTTCCTGCATTTTGCGGGTTACAAACTCTATTTTCAAGTTCGCTTCTTTCTTATCTTTACGGATTTGTTCCATGCCGGACAGGATGCGCGCCAACTCCGTCAATTCTGCAATCGCCTTACGGTCATTGGGTTGCATAGCCGTTTTATAAGTACGGTCTCCGATAAACTGAAGTTGGATATTCTTATCTTTGTTCGCTACAATAAAAGCGATAACGCCGCCGTCTTCCCCCATCTTGTAATCGGCCTTCTCGATTGCACGGCCCAAGTCAGTGGTTTCATAGCTGTCTTTCGAGGCGGGAGTTTCGGCAAAGGTATCCCCCACACTCACTTTCACCGCCGTGTGATGCAACGTGCCGCCAGCACAATAAATAGAGGTAAGGGACATTTCCCCCTGCTCGTTCACTTGCCCGCGCAAGAATGAACGGCCTATATTCTTTTCTACTGTCTGGGTGGGATAAAAATAGTTACCCACCTCCTGATATGCAGTATCTTTCTCAAGAACAAAATTACCCTTGACGGAATCCAGCTGAGCTTGTTTCACCACCATCATGCTATCCAGGTAAATCAGACTTTTCCGCTGTTCTTTCAAATCCACCTGCTGCATCAGCTTGACTCCCTGTTTTCTGGCTTCAAACGCTTTCGGATAAAGGATGCGGATACTGTCTATCTGCAATTTGGCCTCATTAAAGTTCTCTTTTTCTAAAGCCGCTTCGGCCTTACGCAAATTTTCTTGCGCTTTCTTCTCGCCGCCATCATCACAACCGGCCAGCAACAAGGCAAATAATGCTACTAATCCTATCTTTTTCATGTACTTGATCGTTTTATATGCAGGCAAAAATACAATTTAATTGCGTGATTTCTCCTTATCCTGCGCAAAAAATCGTAAATTTGCCCCTCTTTAAGATGAATATGGAACTAAAAGAACACTTTAATAATAAGATATTCAAGTTAATCTCCGAAACGGCAGACGAACTGGGATTGGAATGTTACGTTGTAGGAGGTTATGTACGAGATATATTCCTGAAGCGTCCCTCGAAGGATATAGATGTAGTCGTAGTAGGGAGCGGAATTGAAATGGCACAGGCCTTCGGCAGGAAGCTGGGACGTGGGGCACACGTTTCTGTTTTTAAAAACTTCGGTACGGCACAAGTTAAATACCATGACACGGAAGTGGAATTTGTCGGTGCCCGTAAAGAGTCGTACAGCCATGACAGCCGCAAGCCTGTAGTAGAGGACGGCACCTTGGAGGATGACCAAAACCGGCGCGATTTCACGATCAATGCCATGGCAGTGTGCCTGAACAAAGCACGTTTCGGTGAACTGGTAGATCCTTTTAACGGGCTGGACGATTTGAAAGAGAGAACTATCCGTACACCGCTGGACCCGGACATCACTTTCAGTGACGATCCGCTCCGCATGATGCGTTGTGTCCGGTTTGCCACACAACTGAACTTCTATATTGACGACACCACTTTCGAAGCACTGTCACGCAACAAGGAACGCATTCATATTATCTCCAAAGAGCGCATCGCCGACGAGTTGAACAAGATCCTGCTCGCCCCCATACCGTCCAAAGGCTTTATAGAACTGGACCGCTGCGGACTGCTGCCTTTGATTTTCCCCGAACTGGTGGCGCTGCAAGGAGTGGAAACCCGGAACGGGCGTGCCCATAAAGACAACTTCTATCATACCCTGGAAGTTGTGGACAATATTTCCAAACATACCGACAACCTATGGCTGCGTTGGGCTACGCTGTTGCATGATATAGGCAAGCCACGTACCAAACGCTGGGAGCCACGTATAGGATGGACTTTCCATAATCATAACTTTATCGGTGAGAAAATGGTTCCGGATCTCTTCCGCAAGATGAAACTGCCCATGAATGAGAAGATGAAATATGTCCAAAAGTTGGTCAGCCTGCACATGCGCCCCATTGTTATCGCAGATGATGTAGTAACCGATTCCGCCGTGCGACGTCTGCTTTTTGAAGCCGGAGATGATATTGACGACTTGATGATGCTGTGCGAAGCGGACATCACTTCAAAAAATGAAGCACGAAAACAAAAATTCCTGGATAACTTCAAACTGGTACGCCAGAAGCTGAAAGACCTGGAAGAAAAAGACCGGATACGCAATTTCCAACCTCCGGTAGACGGAGAAGAAATTATGCGGATATTCGACCTGCAGCCCTGCCGTGAAATAGGCAGTCTGAAAAGTTCTATCAAGGATGCCATACTGGATGGAATCATCCCTAATGAGCATGATGCTGCTTTAGAACACATGTTGAAGAAAGCAAAAAGCATGGGATTAACTCCCAAAAACTTATAAGAAATTGACCATACACTATACCAAAGGAGAAGAGTGGGCCAATACCCTGTCACATGGCGTTGGTATCCTGATAGGTATCGCCGGCGGCGGTTATCTGTTGCTTACTGCCATGAAAAGTGGCAATCCGTGGGCAACAGGCGGCATGTGGCTCTACCTATTCGGTATGCTGTCTTCCTATATCAGCTCCACCTGGTATCATGCCAGCAAACCATCTCCTCACCGCGAAGTGTTGCGCAAATTCGATCATGCTTCGATTTATCTGCATATCGCAGGCAGCTATTCCCCCATCATGCTGATAGCCTTGCGGGAAGCAGATTATTGGGGATGGGGAATTCTTAGTTTCGTATGGCTATGCGCCCTCGCCGGGATCATTCTATGTTTTTGTAACCTGAAAGAACATAGCAACCTGGAAACAATTTGCTATATAGCCATGGGATGCAGCATTTTTGTAGGTTTCAAGCCGCTCTGCCAACATGTGCCTCCCGCTTTTATTTATTGGTTAATCGGTGAAGGAGTGTCTTACATCACCGGAGCTGTTTTTTATTCCTTCCCCAAATTGCCCTATATGCACTCTGTTTTCCATCTGTTCGTATTAGGAGGAACGGTCTGCCACATGATGGCATTGTGGTACATTTTATAACCTTCCCATCTTCAATAAGTTATCCGTTTTGGAAAACTTTTATCCATTTTTTAAATAGAAAGTTTCCCAAAATGTTATACCTTTGCAGCTGTCCGACAAGGTGAAGTTAACCACTTCCAAGAGGGAATGCCGTGAAAATCAGCAACAGTACCCGCTGCTGTAATTCTCGTAGAGCTGAAACAATATGCCACTACAAAACCATTTGCGGGAAGGCGTTTTAAGGGAGAGATAAGTCAGAAAACCTGCCTGGAAGGACAGCCAAGTTTTTTAAATTAACAATTAATTTTTCAAACAATGAATTACGCTGAGATTTGTATTATTAAGCGTGATGGAAAGCGGGAAGACTTTTCCATCAGTAAAATTAAAAATGCAATCGGCAAGGCATTCCATGCCTCCGGAATTGACAATGAAGACAAACTGATTGCTGAAATTACCATGCGGGTTATCAGCAATTTCGTATCTCCAACCATCAGTGTGGAAGAGATTCAGGATCTGGTAGAAAAGGAACTGATGAAAGTACGTCCCGAAGTGGCCAAGAAATATATTATTTATCGCGAATGGCGGAATACGGAACGCGACCGTAAAACGCAAATGAAGCACATCATGGACGGCATTGTAGCCATCGACAAAAATGATGTCAACCTGAGCAATGCCAACATGTCCAGCCATACTCCCGCCGGACAGATGATGACTTTTGCCTCGGAAGTTACTAAAGATTATACCTATAAATACCTGTTGCCTAAAAAATATGCCGAAGCACATCAGTTGGGCGACATACATATACATGATTTGGATTACTATCCCACCAAGACTACCACTTGTATCCAATATGACCTGGATGACTTGTTCGAACGCGGCTTCCGCACTAAAAACGGAAGTATCCGTACTCCACAGTCCATTCAAAGTTATGCCACTCTGGCCACCATCATATTCCAGACAAACCAGAACGAGCAACACGGCGGACAGGCTATTCCCGCCTTCGACTTCTTTATGGCGGAAGGGGTACGGAAGACATTTCGCAAACATCTGAAAACTTTAACCGAGTTTTATATAGAAGTAGAGGGAAAAGAACCCGGAACAGAGGCTCTCAAGAAAATTGAAGAGAAAGCATACGCCATGACACGCAAAGATACACATCAGGCCATGGAAGGATTCATCCACAACCTGAACACCATGCATTCGCGAGGGGGAAATCAAGTCGTGTTCAGTTCCATCAATTATGGAACAGACACTTCTCCCGAAGGCCGCATGGTCATAGAGGAACTGCTGAAAGCTACCATCGAAGGCCTGGGTACCCGTGGCGAAGTACCGGTCTTCCCCATACAGATATTCAAGGTTAAAGACGGAGTATCTTATTCCGAAGAGGACTATAAGAAAGCCATGGAAAACTTCGAAGCGGCACTGGAAGGCAAAATGGAATTCCAAGCTCCCAATTTCGACTTGTTTCTGAAAGCCTGCCGTACCACCGCAAAAGCCTTGTTCCCTAATTTTATGTTTTTGGATACTCCTTATAACAAAAATGAGAAATGGGATATCAAGGACCCTAAACGTTACCGCTATGAACTGGCAACTATGGGATGCCGTACCCGCGTATACGAAAATATAGCAGGTGAAAAAAGTTCATTAGGACGTGGCAACCTGTCATTCACCACCATGAATATGCCCCGGCTGGCCATCGAAGCACGCATCAAGGCAGAAAGTCTGGAAGAGTCAGGCAAGAAAGAGGCCATAGAAAGAAAAGCAAAAGAAATATTCATGGAAAGTGTACATGCTTTGTCCGAACTGATTGCCGAACAATTGTATGCACGCTACCAGTATCAACGTACAGCCCTGGCACGCCAGTTCCCGTTCATGATGGGGAATGATGTGTGGAAAGGCGGAGGAAAACTTTCGCCCAACGACCAGGTGGGGGATGTATTGCGTCAAGGCACATTAGGGATAGGCTTTATCGGCGGACACAATGCCATGATGGCTCTTTATGGAGAAGGTCACGCACATAGCCAGAAAGCATGGGATACATTATTCGAAGCCGTTACGGAAATGAATAAAGTGGCAGATGAATACAAACAGAAATATCAGTTGAATTTCTCCGTACTTGCCACTCCTGCCGAAGGACTTTCCGGACGCTTCACCCGTATGGACCGCCGCAAATACGGCATCATTCCCGGCGTGACGGACAATGACTATTATGTAAACTCTTTCCACGTAGATGTAAAAGAGCCCATCACCATCACCGAGAAGATAAAACGGGAAGCTCCTTTCCACGCCATTACCCGCGGAGGGCATATCACTTACGTGGAACTGGACGGAGAAGCTCAGAAAAATGTAAAAGCCATAGCCAAGATTGTAAAAGTAATGCATGACGAAGGCATTGGATACGGTTCCATCAACCATCCTGTTGATACTTGTCAGGCTTGCGGTTACAAAGGAGTCATTTACGACAAGTGCCCTGTTTGCCAGAGCGAGAATATAATGCGAATGCGTCGCATTACCGGGTATTTGACAGGCGACCTCAGCACTTGGAATTCAGCCAAGCGTGCTGAAGAACGTGACCGGGTAAAGCATGGATAATCAGCATGAACTTGTTATTTACCTATCCTGAAACAATAGTCGACGGTGAAGGCATCCGCTATTCCATCTATCTGGCCGGATGCCGTCACCATTGTCGCGGTTGCCAGAATCCCGAATCCTGGAATCCATCGGCAGGCACTCCGCTCACACCGGAAAAAATAGAAAAAATGATCTGCGAAATAAATGCCAATCCATTATTGGACGGAATCACCTTTTCCGGTGGAGATCCACTTTATCATCCCCAAGAATTCCTGGCTCTGGTCAAACAGATCAAAGAAGCTACCGGACAAAACATCTGGTGTTATACTGGATATACATTTGAACAGATACAAAACGATGAAATGTTAAAACCGATACTGGATTATGTGGATGTTATAGTAGACGGACGATTTGAGCCGGATTTGTACTCTCCTTACTTGGAATTTCGGGGCAGCAGTAATCAACGCATCATCCGTGTGCGATAACGCTAAAAGAAATAAAAAAGGGGTGTTTTCTTGATATATATCATGAATTCACCCTTTTTTATGTTTTTCAGCATATATTTACTTGCTAATTTCAAGAAAAGCCGTACCTTTGCAATGTGGTTGTGAAACCAAATATTAAGTTAATAAAGAAAAGAACAAAATTAGGTATTAAGTATTAAGGTAAAGATTTTAATTTAAGGTATTAGATTTAGGTAAAGAAAGATTGATTTAGAAAGGTATTAGTAGTAAGATTTAAGGTAATTAGAAAAAGAAAGTTTTCAGGAGATTAGTTTTATAGGTATTAAAAGAGTTGTTTTTTTTAGGTACAAGAGAGAGAGGATAACACAACTGAGACGAGAAAGATGAAAAGAACCCCATAATGGAGGGGGGTTCTTCAGGATGTGAGCGGGTTTGATAAAAACTTTCGCTCTTTTTTTATGTCTTTTTTTCACCACGGGAGAGAAACAATATAAAAAACGCAGATTTCCGCAAAGACGATTGATTCAATCTTTGCGGAAATCCGTGCCTATCGGCATTGTTATAAAAATGCCGTGTCCTTTTCTGTCATGCAGACCTAGAACAAGAATCGCATGATATCATTAAAGTTCGCCCAAATGAGCAAGGCAAACAGTAAAAACATACCTACCATCTGTGCATATTCCATAAACTTGTCACTCGGCTTACGGCGGGCAATGATTTCATAAAGCAGGAATAATACATGTCCGCCATCCAATGCCGGAATAGGCAGAATATTCATAAACGCAAGAATGATTGACAGAAAAGCAGTCATTTCCCAAAAACGATGCCAATCCCATACTTTCGGAAAAATACTTCCTATCGTTCCAAAACCACCTACGCTCTTGGCTCCTTCCTTAGTGAACACATATTTCATATCGTTCACATATCCCTTCAACGTATTTACCCCCAATTGCACCCCGGCAGGAAAAGATTCAAAGAAACCAAATTCACGGGTTGTTTCTTTATAATCAGCCAATGAAGAGAATGTTGCACCCACTCTAAACAAAGAGTCTGTACGCACCGTCACGGTGTCACGCAGTCCGTTACGCGAATATACCATTTGTAGAGAAGCATCTTTATCTCCTGTAGCTTCCGCATCAGCCTGCATATTATCCAGTTTTTCCACCAATGCATTCCATGAGTTCAACCTCTCGCCATTGACCGCGACCAGACTATCTCCCTTCTGTATACCGGCCTTATCCAAGCCACCGCCCGGTATCACCGAGTCAACGACATTAGGAACTAACGCCGTAACAAACATCGGATCATCCTTTGCTATATCCAACAAGCTGATCTCAGGCATATATACTTCGGCTTCCTTTCCGTCGCGCAATACAGTCACTGTACGTGCCTCAGCAATATCACGAAGCATATCCACCCCGAAACGCTCCAATGGTTTTTCATCTGCACGAAGAAGAATATCACCGTCACGGAAACCTATTTCCCGGGCACGCTCATTAAATTTCATACCATGAGTCATGTCTTGCAGCGATACAAAAGAATCTCCCCAATGGAATAAAATCATGGAATAGATGAAGATAGCCAGCAAGAAATTCATCAAGACACCACCCACCATGATAAGCAGACGCTGCCAAGCCGGTTTTGAACGAAATTCCCATGGCTTAGCAGGCTGTTTCATCTGCTCGGTATCCATAGACTCGTCTATCATACCCGAAATTTTCACATATCCCCCCAAAGGCACCCAGCCAATACCATATTCCGTATCACTGTTCTTCGGTTTGAATTTGAACAAAGAAAACCACGGATCAAAAAATATGTAGAACTTCTCTACTCTTACTTTAAAAAGACGTGAAAAAAGAAAATGTCCTCCCTCATGAATAATGACCAATAATGAAAGGCTCATTATCAATTGAAGAGCACGAATCAAAAATGTTTCCATCTAACTATTTACTATTTTATAATTTATAATTAACATAATTCTCTGCCAACTACCATTTAAGATGACAAAAGGGACAACGCTACCCGACGCGCCTCAGCATCAGTATCCACATAGTCTTCATAAGTCGGTTCCTTGATATAAGCAACTTTACCCATAGTCTGTTCTATGACATCACTCATACCCAGGAAAGATATTTTGTCTTTCAGGAAAGCATCCACCACCACTTCATTAGCTGCATTCACTATACAGGGCATATTTCCGGCCCGATACAAAGCCTCGTATGCCAATGCCAAATTACGAAAACGTTTGGTATCAGGCTGTTCAAAAGTCAGGTCTGTTATACGGGCAAAATCCAACCGCTCGAAAGAAGATTTCACGCGCTCCGGATACGAAAAAGCATATTGAATAGGCAAACGCATATCGGGCATACCCAACTGTGCTTTCACGGCCCCATCCTCAAACTGCACCATAGAATGAATGACAGATTGTGGATGAACTACCACTTCAATTTGCTCCGGACGCATTCCGAATAACCATTTAGCCTCAATCACTTCAAACCCTTTGTTCATCATGGAAGCCGAATCAATGGTTATCTTCGCTCCCATCTCCCAATTGGGATGCTTCAAAGCTTGTGCTTTGGTCACTGTTTGCAACTGCTCCATGGTATAAGTACGGAACGGCCCTCCTGAAGCTGTCAAGATCACTTTCTCCAACCGGTTATTTATTTCCAGACACTGGAAGATAGCCGAATGCTCCGAATCCACGGGAAGTACAGGTATATGGTACTGATTTGCCAGTGCATTAATCAACTCCCCGGCTACAACCAGTGTTTCTTTATTAGCCAAAGCAATAGCTTTACCTGCCTTTATCGCATTTATAGTAGGACGCAATCCGGCATACCCTACCATAGAAGCCAGTACAATGTCAATAGGTTGTGATTCCACAATTTGAGAAAGCGCATCCGCTCCTGCATATACTTTGACAGGCAGATCACTCAGCGCCTCTTTCAATTGAAGGTATTTTTCCTCATTGGCTATCACTACCGCCTCGGGCATGAACTTACGGGCTTGTTCTACCAATAAATCGACCCTGTTATTGGCTGTCAACGCATAGACCTCATATAAATCTGGATGTTCCTCTATTACCTGTAAAGCTTGTGTACCGATAGAGCCGGTAGAACCTAATATCGCTATTTGTTTTTTCATAATGTTGTTAAAATACAATGTATTTCGAAGGGTTGATGGCACGCCCTTTATTCCACAATTCGAAATGAAGATGAGAACCGGTTGTTTTTTCGCCCGTATTGCCAACCAACGCAATGGCTTCACCACCTTTCACCGTATCTCCCTCTTTCTTCAGTAACGAACCGCAATGTTTATACACGGATACAAAATCTTGCCCGTGCTGTATCTGTATCACATACCCCGTCTCTGCCGTATAAGTTGAGAGAATCACTGTTCCATCCAATGTAGCAAGTATACTTTCATTAGGATTGGCAGCTATATCTACCCCATAATGTTTGTTATCGGGATCAAAGTTAGAAGACATCATACCGCGCGTGGGACGATAGAATATCAAGCCCGAAGCTGTGGGAGTATTATTGACAGCAGTCAAATTATAACGTTCCGATTCTTCATATTGCTTACGGAATTCTTCTTCCTTACGAGTACGTTCCATCAATGAATCCGAACGGATAGCCGTCAGTGAATCAATGGACTGCACTGTATCCACCTGTATCTTTCCACTAAAGATATCTTGGATATTCATAATATACAACTTTTGCCGTTCCAACATTTTCTGTAAAGAATCGGCACGCAGGGCATTGCTTACTATTTGGGCACGCACTTCACTGTTCATATATCCGGGCAGATAATTGCGCAGCGGCGTGAAAGCAATAATAATAGCGGCAACCAAAAAAATAACCGTCACGGCAGAAAGCAACCACGACAAACCGTTCAGCTTG
>OLQA01002926.1_pt1 | contig 12750 bp, 15 predicted proteins | sample 1673151 | NCBI WGS metagenome assembly OLQA01 (sample SAMEA3136760, study PRJEB25190) | human gut metagenome | biome: human gut; feature: human-associated habitat; material: faeces | place: Austria | collected 2013 | reverse complement strand
TTTACGGAGTTAAATCCCTCTTTCGCCGGTCTGTGGCTCGGATCATGCTCCTCGAATACGCCGAGGGCATCGATATCAAACCGCATGGCAACCGTCGGGCCCTCGCCGCAGCGCAGGATTCCGATCACGCCGGTCATTCCGCCCTTTGTGTACTTGACAAACTCCGGATCCGCCCCCTGGGCGACGGCACGCTCATACTGTTTATCCAGTTCCTTCAATGCTGATTTTCTGTATTTTCCGATCATCGTATGGCTCACATGGTATCGTTCCATCATGATGTCCCATGTCATATCTTCATCCAGAAGATCCGTGATAATGCTTCTATGTCTTTCATCCAGTCCGTTCACTGCATGCTCGAAAAAATCCAGTTCTTCCTTCAGGAACATATATCTGTGGAAAAGAAAACCGTACCACTCGTCATTCTCCCGTTCCATTGCAGCCTTATACTTGACTGCTATGTTTGCTGTTTTATCGGAAAGAGTGCTCGTCTGCACCCTTTCCCCTTTCTGATGGGAATAAAGCATGGAATCAATCATGTCCTGTTCGCTCACTCCCTGAAACTGACGGAGCTGGAACTCAGTCACGGTCAGTTCCTTTTTCATATTCTTATATTCCTTCATCATTACTTCTGCCGTCATCCGTCATACCTCCAATCATTGCCTTTACTGCTTCTATCATTGCATTCTGTGTATTATCCTTTTTTCCGATTGCCCGTAGGATATCTTCATCGACCGTACCTTCTGTCACCAGATGCTCTATGATGACCGTGTGTTTCTGCCCCTGTCTGTAAAGTCTGGCATTTAACTGCTGATACAGTTCAAGGGACCATGTCAGAGAGAACCATACGATGGTCGAACCGCCTTCCTGAAGATTCAATCCGTGTCCTGCCGATGCGGGATGAATCAGCGCCACCGGGATTTTTCCTTCATTCCAATCCTCGATATCCTTCTTTGTATTGATATCCCTTGCCGTAAACCGTTTTAATATCCGCTCCCTGTCATGCTTGAACCAGTATGCAACCAGAAGCGGTTTCCCGTTTGCTGATTCGATCAGATCTTCCAGCGCATCCAGTTTTCTGTCATGGATATTACGGACATTGCCGGATTCATCATAGACCGCACCGTTTGCCATCTGCTGGAGCTTGTTGCTTAAGGCTGCTGCATTTACCGCATCGATGTCCTGCCCTTCCCCGTATTCAAGGATCATTTCATCTGCCATCCTGTCATAAAGCGCCTGTTCGGATTCCGACATGGATACATTCACACGATTGCTTATGCATTCCGGCATATCAAGATAATCCACGGCTTTCATGGAAATGCTGATATCGGAGATCAGTTCATATATTTTTTCTTCTGCCCCTTCCCTCGGTTTATACGAAAAGATGATCTCACGATTCCGCTTATCCGGAAGGAAGAACCTGTCACGGTAGCCTCCGATATATCTTCCAAGCCTCTGTCCCATATCAAGGATCCCGATCTCTGCCCATAAGTCCATGAGGTTTCCCGGTGTTCCCGTAAGCCCGACTACACGTTTTGCCATCGGTCTTACTTTTTTCAGGTCTTTGAGCCTCTGTGCCTTTGGGGACTTGAAACTTGACAGCTCATCGATCACGACCATGTCAAAATCAAAAAATATGTTTTTTGTCATCCAGGAAACATTGTCCCTTCCGATGATTGTCACATCGGCTCCCGACAGAAGAGCTTCCTTTCTCTGCCCTGCAGTTCCCATTGCCACAGCAAATGTCATGCCATAAAGATGCTCCCACTTTTTTATCTCTGCCGGCCATGTGGTCTCTGCCACACGTTTCGGTGCGATCACCAGGATCCGTCTTACTTCAAAATAGTCAAACAGCAGAAGCCACAGTGCCGTAAGCGTAATGACCGTTTTGCCAAGTCCCATGTCAAGGATCAGGCAGCTCACGGGATGTCCGATTATAAAATCTGTTGCATACTGCTGATAATCATGTGCTTTGTATTTCATCAAGGATACCTCCGATCTGTTTGATATTATCAACTACATAAACGGGAAAGCCTAACCTCTCAAGCATCCTCTTTCTCTTCAGCTGAAGCGGTCTCGGCTTTTTCCCCGGTGCTTTCAGTTCCACAAATGCCATTTTCCCGTCCGGCATCAGGACGATGCGGTCAGGCACTCCATTCATACCGGGTGATACGAACTTCAGTGCCATGCCTTTCCGCTTTTTAGCTTCTTCCCTCAAATGTCTCTCTACTGTACTTTCTAGCAAAACCAGATACCTCCTTTGCCGATTGCGGTTGCCATATGCCTTTAACTCCTCTACGCGCATATATACATGAATTGCTCTTTTTATCTTTATTTTTAATTCTCAACTGGATTTAATGGGAAACTGGGAAACTAAGAACCGCAACCCCTTATTTTCCAAGGTGTCAGCACGGTTTCCGACTACCGTTGCCCATCTGCATCTGGGAAACCACGGAAACCGCCTAACGGGTTTCCTCTGGTTTCTCATCCATCCGCACAAAAGTCTTCTGCACTCCGTAAAGGGGGACTTTGGTCTTGCCCGTGGTATTGGAATCATACTTCTTCCATCCCCCGATCTTGTTTAAGATGCCTTCGATCTCATAAGAATCTGCCTTCTTTAAGTTCTGGCGCTCCTTGCCGAAGCACTCCACCCAGATCTCCATGATGCACACACGCTCACGCATGACTGTTCCTTTGACACCGACCGTCTCGAACTCGCCTCCGCCAAGGAATGCCCTTCTCTGGTAGATATCCATTGATGCCCAGTTGTCCGGCAGCAGTCTGTCGAGGTAATCCTGCACGATGCCCTCACGGTCATCCGACTCCATTGCCTCCTGCTGCATCTTGTATGCTTCCTCTGCCTCCGCACCTTTTAAGAACAGCTCCTCGCCTTCGTTATACAGATGGATTGCTTCTGCCCAGATCTGGTCGACACAGTCAAGCTCCCACGGATGGTGTTTTCCTGTTCCCGGCACATGCACCGGCCAGAACCTTCTGTTTCCTGTTACGTCACGTAAAAATCCGCCCTCGGAGTTGGTGCTTCCCACGATGATGCATTTTCTTGGATGGGACTCTACATTGACTCCGTATGCCTGACGGAACTTATCATCCTGACGGGTGACAAAAGATTTTACTACCTCGACTTCCGTCTTGCGGATACCATTCATCTCGCTGATCTCAAGTATCCAGTTTCCGAGCAGCTTCTCGGCAGCAGTCTTATCCCTCATATCCGAAATGGATAAGGAATCCGAGAACCACTGCTTTCCAAGGATGGCAAAGAAGGTGGATTTTCCCATTCCCTGAGGACCGTTCAGCACGAGGATGGAGTCGAACTTTACTCCCGGCTTATAGATACGTGCTACCGCCGCCACCAGTGTCTTGCGGATGACTGCCCTTGTATACGGTGAATCTTTCGCACCGAAGTAGTCGATAAGCAGTGTATCGATACGCTCCTGTCCGTCCCAGTGAAGCGTTGCAAAATAATCCTTGATCGGATGATAGAGCCTGTCGGATGACACCACGGCAAGCAGTGCATCCTTAAACTTGGTCGGTGACCAGATCCCGTACACCCTCTCGAAATACACCTTTGCATTGGCAAGGTCGGAGTCATTCCATCCGGGCTTTACCTGTTTCCACGGAAGCGGACCGATGACATCAATGGTGTCCTTGAACTCGTTGTACACGATGTGCTTAAAATTCTCATCGTTGCGAATGATCAGTGCGATGTTCTGCAGTGTATCCTTGATGTTTCCCCTGCGGTCAAGTGCCAGCTTGTTCTGCCAGTCCTCGTCCGGCTCGGTGGAAAATTCCTGTACCGCCAGCTCCTGTCTTTCCCTGGCAAGCGTATTCTTCACTTCTTCATCTGCAGAAGCAAAATGCTGCATGGCTTTAAAAGAAGGGAGTTTTCCAGGCTCTGTCCCTTCGACTGCCCTTGCATCCTTGTCCCCGAATTTATGAAGCCTTACCACATCAAACGCATTCATCAGCTTTCCGCAGCATGGATCTGTTGCATGGTGGCTGTATACAAACAGATCATCATAGACTACGACCCCTGCAGCAGAGTCCGCCGGGATATAATCGTATCTTCCGGGGATTGCCCTTGAATGCCTGTACACATCCGGGATGAATTTGTCGATTGCCTGTGTCACCGTGTATGTGCGGTTGAAAGCCCCGATCAGCCCGTCCTTGGAAAGCGGGTCGGCCTGTTTTTTGATATTCCTCTGCACAACGGATGCCTGACGGTTGCTGACCGGCCACGCTGATACATCATGCCAGTCCTTATAACGGGACAGCACTTCATCGGGATCGACTTCGTTCCCTTCAATCTCCTGAAACACATACTCACCGTCACTGGAAGTGCTCGGCCAGTACATGAGTCTCGATGGTTCATAGGTGGAATCATCAAAAAGCTCGATGCCGATATCCGATGCAAGCATACGGCTGACTGCCCCGTACTCATCAGGTGTCACATCCCTTGTCAGAAATATGATGATACGAAGCCTCGGTTTCTCCGGCGTATGCTTATGTGTGGAATACACCACCATCTTCATGTCAAAAAACATTTCCAGTTCATCAATAATGCCCTGTGTTCCGTAATCCATATCAAGCGTGATGGCGGATCTGGAGATCACGCAGTCCTTCTTCCTTCGTCCGCCCTTCAGCTTTCCAAGGACGAATCCACCGACATCCTTGATATTGTCCTGCTGTCCTTTCGGCATCTTCCTGTACTGCCCCATTGTTTCCGCAGTATATTTTGTCTTGGACAGACGGCTGACAAAATCTTCATATGTCATATCCGTACAGTTAAACTTTTTGTCCATTCTTGAGTTTCCGATTGATACGAACATCCTTCTTTACCTCCTTCTTTTTACGCTTTTCCTGTTTCATGACCCGTCCGATTGCAATACCTGCGGTCGGATCCGGATACCCTTCCCTGTTGCATCCTCCCATAAGTTCCTCCTAATCTTTCTTGTAAAATGGACTTTCAAATCCGGCAGCCCTAAGCGGAAGCCCCTCACACCAGTCAGGGCATACCGCCATGATCTCATTTACTTCTTCCACCGAGGATGCCCCCTCCGGCACTTCAAGCACCACTTCATCATGGATGTGGCACACAATATCAAATCCCTTCTTTTCCAGACGGAGCATTGCCTCTGCCAGTACATCCCTTGCGGTTGCCTGGACGATGTTCTCACAGAATTTTGCACCGTAAGATTCGATCCTTGTCCACTTGCGGTTCGTGCCGATTCCTTCATAGCTGACACTTTCCGAGCCGAAGCGGTTCACGGTCATCCTCGGTCTTACATAGGACATCACCCTTCCGGACGGCAGTGCGATCTTTAACATCCCAGACTGGTAATATACCGTAACCATTCCGACCTTTGTCATCTTCCGCTCTTTCACGGCAGCCTTTACCGCACCGTCGATCTCATACCAGTAATTCACGATGTGCGGATTGGCAGTCCGCCATGACTGCACCAGACCTTTCAGTTCCTCTTCTTCCACAAAATTTAATGCCCCCATGCTGATGAGCGCACCTTCCGCACCGCCATACTGACAGGCAAGTGATGCCACCTTTCCCCTTGCACGGTACGGGCTTCCCTTTGTAATCTCTTCAATTGGGATATGGAACATCTTGGATGCCGTCTGCTCATAGATCTTTCCGGCACCACGGAACTCCTCCATGACCCATCCTTCTCCGGCAAGGTATCCCATGACCCTCGCCTCGATTGCGGAAAAGTCGCTGACGATGAATCTGCATCCCGGCTTTGCCACGAATGCGGTACGGATCAGCTCCGAAAGCACATCCGGTGTGGAATCATACAAAAGCTCCACCAGGTCATATCTGCCTTCCTTTACAAGGGAGCGTGCCAGTTCCAGGTCTTCCATATGGTTCTGCGGAAGGTTATGGATCTGCACGAGTCTGCCGGCCCATCTGCCCGTGCGGTTAGCCCCGTAAAACTGTAATAATCCATGCACCCTGCCGTCAGGACATACCGAACGCTCCATTGCTTCGTACTTCTTTACGGATGTCTTTGACATGGCAAGTCTCAGCTTCATCATTTCTGCCACATCACCCTGTGTGTTCTCCACAAGTTCTTCCACGGCAGCCTTGGCAAGGGAATCCACCTCGATGCCCTTTTCATTCAGCCAGTCCTTGAGCTGCGATACGCTGTTCGGATTTTCCAGTCCTGATATCTCATATGCCTTCTTCGTTACCGTCTCCTTATACAGAAGGTCGCATGCCACAGCGTGTCCGATCAGCTCCTGATCCACCATGATGCCCCTGTCATTGATCCTCTGGTCCATACAGTAGAGTTTCTGCTCCCTGTCCGGTATCGGAAACTTCGCAAGTTTATTCCTGATCTGTTTTTCCACATCCACGTCACGGATGCAGTATGTCTTGAACAGTTTCCACTTCTCCAGTGCATCAGACGGAAGATTCCTTGTCCTGCCCCCGTTTGCCTTGGTAGGCTTGCACGGCATACAGAAATAGCGGATGAGGTCTTTGCCTTCCGACATCTTTTTCTTATCAAGGTTCAGTGCTTCCCCCACGCCTTCCAGTGACAACGGAAGCGACAGCATGGATGCCTGGACAAGCGTACATCTCCATCCTTCCGGTTTTAAGGAAAGACCGAAGAATCGGTTGATACAGTTCCGCTCGAATGCTGCATTATAAGCGGTCTTTATTACGGAATCATCCGTAAGATATTCCATGATCTCATCCGGGATCTTCTCCCCGGATGCCAGGTCAATAATCTGTGTCGGTTCGTCATTCAGACTGTATGCAAACAAAAGGATCTCGAATTGCTCCGATGCTGCATATCTGTGTACCCCGCAGTCCGGCAGCGACACATCTGAGTATGTTTCAATATCAATTGCAAGTGTGTCCATGTTTCTGTCCCTCCGCTCTTTTCTTTATTCTGTTGATCCCCGTTCTTGCTGCTTCCACATTGCCGGACTTCATCTGTCCTTTGATGGTGCGGTATGTGTTATACGGGATATATTTTTTTATGCTGTTAAGCTCTTTCATCAGTTCTTCCATGAAATAACATCTCCTTTATGTACACGGACGGTGGAAACCACCGCCCGGTTTCATACTGCCGTTATGCTCTTATGAGAGAAAATCATCCTCTGCATCCACGGCCTCAAACTCATCCTTGGCATTTGCTCTGGAACCGAGAGGCTCTCCGTCCTTTAACTTCTGCACATTTCCAAGTCCTGCTGCGATACCCTTATTTCCGTTGCTGTTATAAGCATAGAAGGTAATAGAGACATTTCCGAAGCAACCGGAATATACCTCGCTCTGGTCAAGGATCGGCTGTACCTGTCTGTCCACGATCTGAGGAGCCTGTTTGCTGTTGGCATTTAAGAACATACTGTCTGCATATGCCTCATCCTCCGGTCTGTCGATGTCACCGTCTCTGAGCGGTGTCTTCAGATTCGCAGGAATCTTACCGCCCCACTTGCCTTTTCCTTCATCCTTTGCTACCTCAATTGCCTTCTTGATCTTGGCAATGGTCTCCTTATCATTCTTGTCGATGATGCAGGATACGGAGTACTTCGGTTCGCTTCCATTAATGGAATCCGGCTCCCACAGGTGTGCATAGCTGAGTCTGCAAGGTACGATTACTTTTGTTACATTTGCTGTTGTCATAGATTATTCCTCCTTAAAATCCGCTTCTGCGGTTGCTGTTTTAACTGCTTCTCTTTTATCTGAATCCGGCACCAGTGTGACCTTGCCGTCAGGCTTGTACACCAGCGAACCAAGGATCTCATTAAATTTCTTTTTGCCCATCAGCCTTTCCATCTCGGTAATGCCGATCAGGCTCTTTTTGAAGATATCCGTGTATCCGGCTTTCTGTGCTGCCTCTGCCACATCCTCTTCATCCGTATATTTACGGTTGCTTCTTCCCAGAACCAGCTTATAGCCCGGCCATTCTTTATGGTTAACTACTGCTTCATTCTGTGCATAGGTGTAAACCTCTTCTGCCCATTTCTTCAGTGCATCGGCTTTGGAAAGGACTTCTGCAATCTCTTCATCCGACATAAGGGCCGGCTCGGCAAATTCCATCTGTGCAAGTTTTAAATACTCCTCTGCCCTTGCACGGCATGTAAATCTTGCCTTGCAGAATCGGCAATGGTCTCCGGCCTTAAACTCTCCCTCGCCTGAAAGAGCCTTTGCTGCTCTCGGTTCAAGAACATCCTTTCCCCATACAAGCAGCTCCTCAGCTGATATTTCCCAGGTGGAGAAATGCTCGATCCTCGGCTGGACGATGGTAAGCTCCACCGTGTCGATCTCATATAAGAAACCGAGCATGTCCAGGACTCCCAGTCCATAGATCATAAGCTGGACATTCTGTTCTGCATCGACCACCACACCCTTGCCGAGTTTCAGATCGATAATATGGATTTTATGGGAATCGACCACCACCATATCTGCAGTACCGAAACATCCTTCAATCCTGTGTGCCAGGCTGACCTTCAGCTCCACTCCGATGAAAGGTTCATCACAGTCCTTCCTTGCCTGTTCGATCTGGGTGATGTTATATTCCACGTAATCATCCACTGCTTCGAGCAGTTCATCCGAATAATAATCAGATACAGGTCTTTTAGTCCTTTTCTTCAGATACTTATTGATGAGGTACTCTGCCATCGCATGCCCGGCACTCCCTTCTGCTGCGAAGGGAGATTCTTCGTCCGGGAACTGCTCCTCCAACAGTAACGATGGAGGGCATTCCAGACGTCTTTTGCCGGACGATGGGGAGAACCTTGCGTGTCCGCCCATTAGAGCACCTGCGCTTTCTCATACAGTTCCGGCAGTTTCTCATCAGGAACGTCTGACAGCTTCTGGAATCCGAACTGCTCGATCAGGTTCTTGACTTCCGATGTCTTTCCTGCTCTGGACTTTTCCGCAAGGAAAGCACGGACCGTCTTTCTGTCAACGGCTGTCTCCTTCGGTGCAGCTTCTTCCTTTGGTGTATCTGCCATATGAGTTTCTTTCTTTTCAGCCTTCTTCACAGGCTTCTCCTCTTTCTTTGGTGTATCTTTCTGTGCTGCAACCATCTTTCTGATTCCTGCAGCAATCTGCTCGTAGCCCTCGGCCACTAATAACAATGCCTCACTCATGACGTTCTCTCCTTTCAAATGCGAGCCAGCTTAACATCACCTGTATGCACATCGATTTTGTTTACGCTGGACTTATACTTTCCCCAATCCAACAGAATATGGAACGGGTACTCCTTTACCACGGTTGCTTTCTTCTTTTTCTTTCCGGCAGTGATCATAAGACGGTCACCCTGATTCAGTCCGTAACGGACATTTGCTCTTCCTGACATGGCGGACCTCCTACTTCAACACCTTCAGATTTCTGATGATGCCCTTGTATCTGGCATCCGCACGTTCATCCACAGGAATGGTTCTGACATTCACGGGATTGAAATCTGTATCATAAAGCCTTACAGGCTTCCTTGTTTCTTTTGCATGGTCGAGTTCAAACTTCATGCCTTCCGTGATGTCGAAACCGAACACATACACCTCATCGCATATATCCATGAGTTCAAGACCCATTGCGATGCCTGTCATTCTCTCGTTTGGGATATTGTCATCGAGGAATGATGGGAAATAGAGATGTGGTACGATTGGAACGTCACCTGACATGGCAGTGATCCTTGCGTAGCTCACTGCATTCTTTTTGTTTTCCTCGACTCTGCCCCGATAAGGGCTGCAGATAAAAATTTTCTTTTTCATAATAAAATCATCCTTTCTCATTCGGCTCTCATGGCCGTGGGGTACTCGTCAATAATGTTCTACAAAGCAAAATCACGGAGGATGCTGTTCATTACCTCTAGGTCGTCACCCTGAAGTGTTAACTGCAGTTTTCTTAACAGCTCCTGCTGTTTCGGTTTTAGGTAATTGCGACCGACATAATATCCGTCTGCCACTTTTACACCTCCACCGTATCTGCCTCGGACTGTTTCGATTGGGTAAGCGAGAGACAGCTCTTCGATATCGTTTTTGATTGTCCGGACTGAAACGCCAAATTCAAATGCCAGGTTGTCGATCTTGTCCTGTCTTCTCTGACAGAGGACCTTAAGAATCGCTTCCCTGCGTTCGCTTGGCGTCATGCTTTTCTTTGCCATCTCTCGCTCACCTCCTCTCTGTTCTCTTGCTTTGTGATTAAAGAATAATTTTTAAAGGTGCAGACTTTTTGCACGATTAAAAATAAATTTCAAATATTTTTTCAGAAGCACCAAAACTTCATTTTTTTATCCTCACTTACTTATTCTCCTTTCCATTTCATTTATTTCGCAAAATATAATCAGGCGAATGGAGAATATATAAGGGGGACTTTCTCATCATTAACGATTTGTTATCAGCAGCATAAAAAATGATCTGCTTAACCAACCTAATAATTTCTGACCGATTTATCTTGATACAAAATTTAAAATAGCCATTCGTGTTTCATAATCTGACGTGCATTTTCATCCTTCTGTGTAATGTAGAAACAACTCACGGTTTCAAAAACGATCTCAAAAAAGGACAAAAAAATAGCCAGGGCACATTACCAAGGGAAACAAGATCGTTCTTATTTCCTCTGGTAATCTGCTCTGGCTATGTGGTAACTGCTTATAGCGTTCCTAAGTGCTCAGTCAGCAAATCAATTATTTACTGCATATTTATATGCATTTTTACATCGTGTGTTTGGCACTGCCGTCATAGCATCATAATCCACTAACAGCAATCCTGGACATTTGGGGCATCCTACAGATGCTTTCCCTGAACTTCCTTCATAGGCTATGATTTTTCCTTTGTGACAGATTGGGCATCGAATTGCGCCCTTTATTTTTTCCGTTACTATTGCCACTGTAATCCACCTCCTAGTTGAACGGTAATTCATCATCCGTGCAGGCATTCATGTAAGCGGAGATTATGCTCTTCTGCTCACTGTTGAGATTTACATCTGCTTCATGCCTTTCTATACAATTAATAAGTTCATTTATATATGGTTCAAGCGACTGTCCCTTTCCAAGCGTTGAGCATATAGGGATCAACCGTCCTTCCTCCATACCGTGTTCATACTCCTGTTCTGGCTGTTCCAGAATGATCTCTGTATATGGAGTTGCACCTTCGTCTTTGGTATTACAGAACAGGTTCATGATATATATCTTACCAAATTCGAGCATATCTCCTTCAAAACAGTCTGCGAATATTCCGACAGGGTCATTTGTGAAATCTGATTTATAATGAAACTCTTCTGGATTATCGTTGAATGGAAGATTTTCTTCAAACAAAGGGTGTGGCAGTGTTCCAATTTTTACGTTTTCATAGAATTCCTTTGGAACACGTCTCCATTCAATATTATGCAGGTCTGTATCCCTTTTCATTTTATCCAGTACCCTGATAAGTTGGAAAAGATTGTCATTGGAACGGCCAAAATCTCCACCTACAAGCATGTCCACACTTGTTCCCAGTTTCTGTGCCAGTTTCCATATCAAATCAATACCAGGCATTGATTCGTTATCTGCCTTTGACATCTTGGAAAGATATCCTGTACTGATTCCTATCGAGTTCTCCAACTCTCCGATTTTTATGTTCTTATCTTTTATCAATGTGTTAATGTTGTTCATCAGTCGTGCTCTGTCAAATTCCATGTCAATACCTCCAATCTATACAACCATTATATCTAATTTTCATTATATGTCAAGTCATACACTTTAATATGATTATTTTCCAATTTGTTTCACTATATTTGAATTATTTTTCCGTATGCTCCAACTATTATCTTTTTGTAGAATTATATTCGTCAACCCATTGGTTGACACATCGTTTATAATAGAAGCACCCCTTTTCGAGGTGCTTATGCTTACAGTGAGATAACACTACTCGGATAACCAATTGTAAAAAGCGTTTTCTGTTTAACTGGTGACTTTGCAAAATCAAATCCCAGCTGTTTAATTCTAATCTTTGCTGACTCTGATGATACATTAAAAATTTCTGCCACTTCTGCTGCCAGCATTTCCAGCTCAAATCCCGGGAACTCTTCTCTAAGTCTTTTTCTTAATTCTTTATCACCACAGACCTGTCTCATTGCAGTTCTCGGCATAAGAATCGCTGCACTGAAATATTTAGCCTGATGTTCAAGCCAGTCATGATCTGAACATAACTGTTTGCGACCATTGCTCTGCGCTGCTTCCCCGCCTTCTATGTCTGTTTTTCTACAGGCAGTTGATGTCTGTTCCAGATTATCGAACAGAACCAACTGATTCGGGTCTCTGTAAAAATATGACTGCTGATAAATCCAGTGTCCTGATTCGTGCCCCATCGTTGAACGGAAGCGGTGCTCGTCCGTCAGCAATGTGTTATCGATCATGACCGTTCCCCTTCCGGCAAATATATATTCTGCACGTTTTGCATCTGCATCATATACCGGAACCTTGTTGCTGTCATTGAAGACCATTCTTCCAAGAATAAGTCCGCAATGAGTCAGATTATTATACTCTGGTGTCAATCCAAGATAGAACTCTGCAAATTCCTCTATGTTAATTTCCTTCGGATTGTTCAATGCCTCAGAGTCAAAATCCCGGATAAACATTTCTGCATCTGATTCAATATCCTCATGAGATAAAATGGGAACACCATTACTTCTGCATCTAAACTGTGGTTCATACATAGGCTGCTACTACCCCTTTCGAGCTCTTAATTCGTCAAGAAGTACCTGCCACTCTGCCTCCCCTGCTCCTGTTTCTTTAG